>ERZ795043.1167-NODE-1167-length-14493-cov-33.869095_pt1 | contig 14493 bp, 17 predicted proteins | sample MGYA00375127_ERZ795043 | MGnify/ENA primary metagenome ERZ795043 (study PRJEB30172, sample SAMN05518447) | compost metagenome | isolation source: Feedstock adapted compost from Newby Island compost facility, Milpitas, CA | place: USA:Newby Island compost... | reverse complement strand
GTGGTGCGAGGAGAAAGGGCCGACTTAACGGATGAGGGAAGCTACGGAACGTGCCTCGAAGAGAAGCGGCCAGTTTATCGGATGCGGGAAGGTGCGGGGCATGGCACAGGGTGAACGCAAAAAGGCCAAGGGCGCAGGCCGCTGCCGTGTCTTCGGCCGCTCCTTGGCTGTGCGCTTATTTTTTCGCCGGCGCAAGGCAGGCCGGATCGTCAAAGGCCGGGTTGCCAACGCGTTTGTCCACCTCATAGGCGTCCATCTCTTCCGCCGGATAGGGGACGAGCAGCTTCTCCAGCGCCTCGGTGTCCTGCACCGTCCGGTCCAGCCAAAGGGCCTCATCCTCCGGCCGGAGAATGACCGGCATCCGGTTGTGGATCTCCGCCATGAGCGGGTTCGGCGCCGTGGTCACAATGGCAAAGGAGCCGATTTTGCGGCCGTCCGGCGCGATCCACGTTTCGTACAGCCCCGCCATGCTGAACAGCCGCCCGCCCCGGAGAATGATGCGGTACGGCTGTTTGCCGCCGCCCGGCATCGTTTTCCATTCGTAGAAGCCGTCGGCGGGAATGAGGCACCGCTTGCGCCGGAAAGCGTCGCGGAAAGCCGGGCGCTCCTTCAGGGTTTCCGCCCGCGCGTTGATCATTTTGGCGCCGTCCCGCTCGTCTTTGGCCCAGGGCGGGATCAGCCCCCAGCGCAGCAGGCCCAGCCGGTTGCGCTGCCCGTCGCTGACCACGGCGGGAACGAGCTGCGTCGGCGCCACGTTGTAGCGCGGCAAATGGAAAGGCACCGCCGGTTCGTCCGCCAAATACCGCAGCATCAATTCTTCCATCGTTACCGTAATCGTATATCGGCCGCACATGTGAAGCGCAGCACCTCCCATCCGCCTTGCGCTTCCCGAAAGAAATTCATGGCCTCAGATAGTATCTCCGCTTTCCGCACGCCTCCGCAAGCGGCATGCAGGCGCGCGTCACTTGGCCTGGACTTTGGGCCGCAGCATTTCCCGCAATTTTCCCAAAGGCACTTCCGCCATGACCATTCCCGCGAAAATGAACGCGAACCCGATGACGGTCACCGTGCCCATGGCCGTTCCGTTCCACACGTAATCGGTCAGGGCCGCAAAGATCGGTTCCGTGGCGAAGATCAGCGCCACATGGGCCGGGTCCGTCGTTTTCTGGAAATAGGTTTGCGCCAGAAACGCCAGCGTCGTGGCAAACAGGCTCGTGATCAGCAGGGCCGAAAGCACCGCCGGTTCGGCCAAAAGCTCCGGCCGCACGTCCCTCTCCCAAATGGCCGCGGCAATCCCGCTGAGCGCGGCAACCGTCGCGAACTGGATCAGCACCAGATGAAACACGGACGCGTGCGGCGAATATTTGCCCGTATACACGATCTGCAGGCCAAAACCGAAGGCGCAGATGAACGCCATCAGGTCTCCGATGTTCACGGCGCTTAAGTCCCGGAAAGCGAGCAAATACAGCCCGCAGACCGCCAGCAGCACGCCGATGATGGCCTGCCGGGACGGTTTCTGCCGCAAAATGAAATAGGCCAAAACCGGCACCAGCGCCACGGACAACCCGGTCAGAAAGCCCGACTTGGCCGAGGTCGTATAAAGCAGGCTGAACGTCTGAAAGGCGTAGCCAACGAACAGCCAGAACCCCAGCACCATGCCGCCGGCGAGATGCCCTCGGCGCGAGCCGGCCGCGGGGCGCCATTTTTTCCGTACCCGCAAGGAACAGCAAAAGCAGCAGCGCCGCCAGGGCAAAGCGCACAAAGTTAAAGGTAAAGGGAGGAAGGATCGCGACGGCGTCCTGCACCACCACAAACGTGGCGCCCCATACGAAGGCCACGCCCAGCAGCGCGGCGTTCGCGAACCATCGGGTTTGCAGCAAAGAAGTCAGCTCCTCGTCTTCGCCCGGCGCCAAAATCCAGCGATTTTCCTGGGCATCTGTCTCTTGAAGTCATACAGATTTAAGTATAGGTGACAGGCCCCGGGATGTAAATCCGGAAGGCCGGGATGACGGGTTTGGGGGACGTTACGGCTGGGCGGGCCGGGCGGCGTTTCGGTTGAATGTCCCGTGACCGTTGGAGAGGTGGCCTGGCGGACGGTTCGAGTGCGTCCCGGACGGGCGTCCCGGACGGACAGACCGTTGAACGGTTCAGTCGGGAGGTGCGGGAGGCCGGCCGGTCAGGGGCCTTCGACCCGGATCAGCCGGCGGAGGTCGAACCAGCACCCGTCCACGCGGACGCGCCAGCGGATGGTGTCGATCCGTTCGATGACGCCTTCCACCACCGGTTCTTCGTAAGGATCATACAGGTAAAGCCGGATCGGCAGGCGCTCCTCCCATGACCGGTACAAGGCGTCGCCGATCCGTTCCATTTCCTGCTCATCCAGCGCCGGCATCGCGCGGGGATCCAGCCGCCGGTTGGCTTCCTCAATCTGCAGGCGGTGCTCCGGCAGCATCATCCGGCTGCTTTCCCACAGTCCGTTGCCTTTCAGTTTCTTGCTCATTTGTAATGTCCTCCAATCTTGCCTGCGCGGTCTTTGGCCTGGCCGGCCAGGGTGGCCGAAGCGGCCCGGATGATCACGGCATCGCCGTATTTGCGCTTCAGGGCGTCGGTCGCCCGCTCCAGCCGGCGAAGCCGGTCCCGCTCTTCGAACAGCGTCAGCTGGTATTCGTCTTCGCTGACCAGCCCCGTCACGCTGAGGGCGAGCTTGCGGACCGGCTCTCCGGTCCAGTGCCGCATGAACAGCTTGGCGGCCCAGGCGTACAGATGGTTGGTGGCGTTCGTCGGGTCCGGCATCTTCATTTGCCGGTAAAAGCCCGACGGCCGGTCGAAGTCGGCGCCCTGGCAGCCGACGGCGATGACGCTGCCCATATAGCCTTTGCTGCGGCACCGCTGGCCCACGAGCTCCGCCAGTTCCAGCAGGATGATTTTGATTTCTTCCGGCGTGCGGTAGTCGCGGGGCAGCGTCATCTGATGCCCGATGGATTTGGGCGGCTGCTCGTGGGTGCCGGGGTTCACCGGGCTGTCGTCGATGCCGTTGGCGATCCGCCAGTACAGCTCGGCGTCCACGTCGCAATTTCGCCGGAATTTCTGGCGCATGCGCCGCTTGAGCACCGGCAGCGGGGTGCGCGCGAGATCGCCGATGGTTTGGAACCCCATGGCCGCGAAATGGGCCGTCATGCGGCTGCCGACCATAAACAGCTTGTGGATCGGCTGTTTCCAGAGGGTGTCCGGGAGATCCTCCTTTTTCAGTTCGAAGATGCCGGTCCCGTTCTTTTTGGCCCACAGGTCGCAGGCCATTTTGGCCGTAACCTTCGAGTAGCTCAGGCCGATGCGGGTGTAGACGCCGGTGCTGCTGAGCACCGCATCCTGGATCGCTTTGGCGATGGTGTGCGGGTCCCCGAACAGCCTGAGGCTAGCGGTCAGGTCGATGAACTGCTCGTCAATGGAGTAAGGCTCCACCAGATCCGAGAAGGAGCGGTAAATGTCGGTGATTTGCATGGAAACGTCGATGTAGTGCTGCATGCGCGGCTTGATGACGACCAGGTCCGGGCATTTGGCGAGCGCTTCGCGGAGCGTCTCGGCGGTGGTGACGCCGTAGCTTTTGGCGATGGGACAGGCGGCCAGAATAATGCCGCTCCGCCGTTCGGGGTCGCCGGCCACGACGAGGGGACGGTCCGCATACTCGGGGTGGGCGGCTTTTTCCACGGAAGCGTAAAAAGATTGGCAATCCGCCAGCGCAATGACGCGGGAAGTGCCGCCGGCGGCGGGAGAGGCGGGATGGGCCCGGCGGCGCTCGGCCGCTTCGCCGCCGGTTCCCCCGGCGGCTGCGTGCGTTCGTTCCATGCGCTCACCCGCCCGTCAGACCGCTCAGCCGGACGCCGGCGCAGCGGCTGGCTTTTTTCAGCACTTCGGCGCGGATGACGCTCCAAAGCAACTGCGTCTGGTGGCGGTAACCGCGGCACAGGAAACGGCCCTCGACGCCGGCTTCGGAGCGCTCGGCGGAAAACAGCTTGATGCCCCGCCGGCGCATTTCGGCGCGGACGCGCAGGTGCTCCGTGACCATCTGCTGTTCCAGCGCCCGCAGGCTGGCCGTGATGATGAGATCCAGCTTCAAACCCATGCGGCGCACGGTGCTGATGTCCTCCCGGAGAAAATCCAGCATGACGGGCAGGATGAGCGCGTCCTTGACCAGCGCGCGCTCTTCGGGCGTAATGACCGGGGGTTTGCCTGGGCTCATGCTTGGGCCTCCTTATGCGCATGATGATGTGCTGTGACATAAAGCCACAATCGAACATTTGTTCCCATATTATAATACGAACATCAGTTCCTATTCAATGCGCAAATTTTGCCTGAATCGCCAATGGCTGCAGTGCGGGCGCCCGCACGCTCCCGGGCACGCGCCCGCGTTCGGCGGCGCGGAAGGATTTTCGCGGCAAGGAAGCGAAGCTGATAGGAGACACAACGCCGAAAGCAAACCAAAAGAGCCGAAAACAAAAGCAGAGAGGGTGGAGGGCTGTGGCGAAAGAACTGGCGAAAGAACGTTTTGCCAAATTGGCCGCGCAGCTGGAAATTCCGGTGCTGATGGCCCCGATGTTTCTGGTGTCCGGTCCCGAGCTGGTGCTGGAAGGATGCAAGGCGGGCGTGATCGGCGCGTTTCCGCTGGCCAACGCGCGCACCCTGGAGGATCTGGAGCGCTGGATGGACCGGATCGTGAAGGAACTGGCGGCGGCGCGGGAGCAAAATCCGGACAAACGCATCGGGCCCTGGGCCGTGAATCTGGCGGTGCACCGCACCAACGCGAGACTGGAGGAAGAAAAGGCGCTGATCCGGAAATATCAGCCGCCGATCGTCGTCACTTCCCTCGGAAGTCCCGACGTGGTGGCCGGGCTTGTCCATGAATACGGCGGGCTGGTGTTCGCGGACGTGGTCAACCTGAAATTTGCCAAAAAAGCGGCGGAGCGGGGCGCCGATGGCCTCATTCTCGTGTGCGCGGGCGCGGGAGGCCATGGCGGGCTGCTGAATCCCTTTGCTTTTATGCGCGCTGTCAGGGAATTTTGGGACGGGATCACCATTTTGGCGGGCTGCATATCCGGCGGCAGGGACATCGCGGCGGCGAGGATGCTGGGGGCGGACCTGGTCAGCATGGGCACCCGCTTTATTGCGGCCCGGGAAAGCTTGGCGAGCGAGGATTACCGGAACATGCTGATCGAATCGACGGCGGAGGACATCCTTTACACGGACGTGTTCAGCGGCGTGCCCGGGAATTATCTGATCCCGAGCATCCGCAAGGCGGGCCTGGACCCGGAACGCTTGCCGGACAAGGAAAGTTTCAACTGGTCGCGCAATCACGAACAGGGTCCGAAGCCCTGGAAAAACATCTGGTCCGCCGGCCAGGGGGTGGGCGCGATCAAGCGGGTGCAGCCTGTGGCGGAACTGATCGAGGAACTGAAAAGGGAATACCGGTCGCTGCAGCCGCCGGCCGTTTGAGCAGGCGGGGTGGCGGGAGGACGGAAAGGACCGAAAAACGGGCCCGGGAGGCTGTCCGCGGGCGGATGAGCGTCACGGACGGCCGCCCGCCGGCTCATCCCCGCCTAAACTCCAGGCCCGAGGCGGCCAAAATCTTGCGCAGCGCCGGCTCATACCCCGGCAGATTCGGCACGAGAATGCCCAGGCCGTGATGGGGGACGACGCGGTAAAACAGCAGATCGAAGGACGTTTCTTTCAGAAAATCTTCCACCGCCGTCAGGACACCGTTGCGCGGCCCGCCCTCATGCACGGCGTGGGCCAAGCCGGCATTGAAGCCGCCTTCGGCGGCCAGTTCGGATTGCCCCGGCACGACGCCTTTCCAATCGTAAGGATGCCGGAAAGCCGCCGGGATCGTTTCGGGAAAATAGTACATATCCCGCCTGCCGTAGGGCCATTCGATGTCATGGAGCAGGACGGCGGGAAACGCGCCGCGCCGGGCCGCCGATCGCTCGATCGTTTTCAGCTCGTGGTAGACGGTATACCAGTTATGGTCCCCGTCAAGCAGCACGAAATCGCTGTCCCGGATCAGATACAGCACATGCAGGCTCAAGCTTTGCATCATGCGAAAATGGCCCCGGAACATCGTGCCGAAAGCCGCCACATCGAAGGCCGGAGCCGGATCGATGCAAAACAGCCGCGCCTGGGCGGCCACGCAGTACCTGAGCAGGCGGATCGTGTTGTCCCCGCGCAGCGCGCCGACCTCCACGATCGTTTTCGGGCGCAGCCAGTTCAGCATCGGCAAAATCACGGGATACCAGAAAACGTTCACGGGCCGGCCACCTCCCTATCGCGAATCAAGTTTTCCCGGCGCCGGCGGCTGCCTGAAAGCGAGAATCAGATATTGATAGGCCATCCATGACGGCCGGTGCGCATCCCCGAAACAGCCGGCCAGGCGGTCCAGCCATGCCGCTTCTTCCGCGGAAGGCACCAGTTCCACCGGCCGAATGAGCAGATGGGGAAAGCCGCAGCCCGCAAAAAGCCGCTTGATGCTTTCCAGCGTGAAAAAGCGCAGGTGGGTAATGTCGAGCAGCCCCCGGCCGGTGTAGTTCCATTTGCCTTCCAGGAGGTCCCGGATTACGGAATAATGCCCCACGTTCGGAATGCTGGCCAGCACTTTGCCGTCCTCTTTCAGAAACCGTCGGGCTTTGGCCAGCACCTTCCAAGGCTCTTTCATATGTTCCAGGACGTCCGCAAACAGGATGTAATCCATGGACCGTTCCGGCCAGTCCCATTCTGCCGTCTCGGCGTCGCCGATGCGGACTGGGGCGACGAGCGAGGCGATTTCGGCGGACGGCTTATGGAGTTCCATGCCATGCAGGCGGGCATGGGGCCAGCGGTTGCGGATCTCCAGCAGCGTGGCGCCGCAGGCGCAGCCGATCTCCAGCACGTTCAGCGGCTTTTCCCGCGGTTCTTGCAGCATGGAGAGGAGATCGAAGCGGATGTTCAGCGCGTATGCCGGGTCAAAGCCCCATTTGTCAGCGAACTTCACCGCGTTGCGGTGCATGAGTTCCGCGTAGGCGGCCATGTTTTGCCGGAACGTCCCGCCGCCTTCGTGATGGATGAACGTGTCGCCGCACAGCATCAGGCGCCATCCGGCCTTGCGGATGCGCAGGCTGTAGTCGTCGTCCTCGAAGTTGCCGGGCGAAAACCGCTCATCCAGCGGCCCGACCTTCAGGTACACTTCCCGCTTCATGATCAGGCAAAAACCGACCAGTTTCAGGCGCTCCGCCCATTTGGACGGGTCGGACCGGTTAAAGGAATCCGCGAAGGCCTCCATTTCCTCCGGCGTCGAATACGATACGGGAATGGCGGAGTAGTAGGAAGCCGCGTTGGTGACGGGGCCGGCCGCGCCGATGCGCGCGTCGCTTTCCAGGCACGCCGTCAGCTGCTCCAGCCATCGCGGCGTGACGATCGTATCGTTGTTGAGCAACAGCAAATAATCGCCGGATGCGGCGGCAAGACCCTGGTTGCAGGCGGCGGGAAAGCCGGCGTTGACCGCGTTTTCGATCAGGCGGACGTCTTCTTGCGCGCGCAGCCATTCCGCCGTGCCGTCGGTGGAGGCGTTGTCCACGGCGATGATTTCATAGCTTTCGGGGGGCGTATGCCGGCGGATGCTGCGGATGCACGCCTGGGTGGCGGCCAGCCGGTTGTGGGTGACGAGGATAATGCTCGTTTTCATGCGGTTTTTCCTCCGCTGGCGGCGCTTTCGGCCGCTTTTTTCATGGCTTCCTCCAAAATCCTGCGGTTATTGAGAAGCTTCGGGTCCTCCGGAAAATATTCCAGCGCGCGCTCGTTGTGCTCGCGTGCCTTTTCCAGCATGCCGAGCTTGCCGTAGCAGACCGCCAGCTGCACGTGAGGCATCCATGTCCAGCTGGCCTTGTTGAGAAGGCCGAAATCGCTGTCGGGCTCTCCCAACGCAAGCGCCAGCTCATGCCAGAACACGGCCAGGTCGAACCGGCCGGCTTCCTGAAACCAAAGCCCGATTCGGCAGCAGTAATCCGCCCTGGGCTTGGCGTACCGGAACGTGCGCATCAGAAATTGCAGCTCGCCATCCCGGTCTTTTTCCTGACGGCAAATGTGCGAGAGGGCGCCGCAGGCGTTAATGTGATCCTCATGGTTTTCCGGCTCGCGGGCCAAAAGGGCCAGAAACGCGTTCTTGGCCTCTTCCGTGTGGCCGTTTTCCAAAAGCTCGGTGGCCAAATAAAACTGGGTTCTGAGGCTCGGTTCGCCGCCTTCCCGCTCGATCATTTTGCGCAGGATGCGCAGGTTGCGGCTCCGGTCTTTGGCCGCAAGGCGCGGCGCGTGGGTAATTTCGATGTTCGTTCTCAGCACGCGGCCGGCGACCGGAATGTACTCGTGGACCGGACCGACCCAGCGGAAATTCCGGTCCCTCTTGAGCAGGCGGTGCCGGCGGGTCATGTTCTGCGCGCCGCCCAGCCGGTCGCGGCTCAGCACATAGTCCATCAGCACGGCGTCCACATCCGGAGACAGGGTTTCTTTCAGCTCTCGAAATTTTTGCCGGTCCGCTTCCAGCAAAACATCGTCGGCGTCCAGCCAGAAGATGTATTCCTTCGTCGCCTGGGCGAACGAAAAATTCCGCGCGGCGGAAAAATCGTCAATCCACTCAAAATCCAGGATTTTATCCGTATACTGGGCGGCAATTTCCTTCGTCCGGTCCGTCGAGCCCGTGTCGACGATGACGATTTCGTCGGTCAGATCATGGACGGAATCCAGGCAGCGCCCGAGCGTATGTTCCTCGTTCCGGACGATCATGCACAGGCTGATGGTAACCACCGCGGTCCTCCTTTCGGCAACGGAATCTGCCGGGCAAAAATGAGGGTAAAATGAAGGAAGCCTTGCAGCTTAAGGACATGCAAGGCTTCCGGTCTTCATCCCCTTTAGCCTTCAGAAGCGATGCCCCAGAACGTTTCCGGACCGGTCCGGGTGGCGGCGCCGCTGACGAGGGAAACGAAAGCCGAGTAGGCGGTTTCGAGCGCGGCGGGCGCTTCCAGGTCCTGGACGTTGAACGCGATCGTGTCAGCGCCGTAGGCCGTAAAGGTCAACGTTTGCTGGTACAGCGTCGTGCCGCCGAGCGTGGTGCCGCGGACTACCGTCAAATCCACCACGGTTCCTTCCGTAAACTCGAAGGAGATATTCCCGGACAGATTGACGATCAGGCCGCCCGGAAGGCCGCCGTTGCCCGCAATGTTCCGCGTCTGCAGGCCGATCACGCCGAACAGCTCCGGCTCTCCGACAGGGACGTTGAGGGTCGAAGTGCTTGCGTTCATGGAGCTTCTGTGGTCAATGAAGGTGCCCATATGTCCACCTCCTTTCTGTCATATCTTATGAGAACTTGTCTCATCAGGCCTGGACACGCATGTACCTTTCAGTTCAGCAAAAGCCAATTTTCATAGGACAGGAGTGGACACCGCCGGCGCTTCTGCTATAATAGGGTACGTGCAAGGAAAGTTTGACAACTCCATAAAATGCCCCCGGGGGAGCTGGAAAATGGCCGGCTGAGAGTGCATCCCATTTGATGCAGACCCCTAGCACCTGATCTGGTTAATGCCAGCGTAGGAAGGCGGGATCGCGGCGTTTTGCCGTTTTTGGCAACGACGCTTTGCGCATATGTTCATGTCAGGCAGTGAACGCCTCCCGGATCGGGGGGCGTTTTTTGGTGCGGTTCAAACCTTTTCTTGCCGAAAAAGACAGCGGAAAGCTGAACAAAGCAAGAAGGGGAGAGAAACATGAAAAAGACGCGGAGAAGCTGGAAAACGGCCCTGGCGGCGCTCTTTGCGGCCGCGCTCTTCATGGCCGGATGCGGCGGCAAAGGCGGCGCCGCGGAGGGGGGAGCGCCGGCGCCATCGGCATCATCGCCGGCATCGTCCGCCGAAGCGCTGACGGAAGTCAAGGTGGTGCTCGACTGGACGCCGAACACGAACCATACGGGCCTGTATGTGGCCCGCGACAAAGGTTTCTGGGAGAAGCGCGGCCTTAAAGTCGAAATCGTGCTGCCGCCGGAAACCGGCGCCAGCCAAATGGTGGCCAGCGGCGCGGCGGAGTTCGGCGTCAGCTACCAGGAGGAATTGACGCTGGGCCGCGAAAACGGCGTGCCGCTCGTGTCGCTGGCGGCCATCATCCAGCACAACACGTCGGGATTTGCTTCGGCGAAGGAGAAAAACATCACGCGGCCGGCCGATTTTGAAGGCAAGACGTATGCCGGATGGGGCTCGCCCGTGGAAGAGGCCGTGATCGGCACGCTCATGAAGATGGACGGTGCCGACGTATCCAAAGTCAAAATGATCAACACCGGCACCGGCGGCGATTTCTTCACGTCCATCAAGCGCGACATCGATTTCGCATGGATCTACTACGGCTGGACCGGCGTGGAAGCGGAGTTGCGCAACGTGGATCTGAACATCGTATGGCTGACGGATTACGACCCGCGGCTGGACTACTACACGCCGCTGCTTGCAACGAGCGAGAAAATGATCGCGGAAAAGCCCGACATCGTCCGCGCGTTTGTCGAAGGCGCGGCGGAAGGCTACCGGTTCGCCATCGAGCATCCGGAAGAGGCGGCGGAACTGCTTCTTCAAGCGGTGCCGGAGCTGGATGCCGACCTCGTGCGCGCCAGCCAGAAGTGGCTCAGCCCGCGCTACCAGGCCGACGCTCCCCGCTGGGGCGAGCAGAAGCGGGAAGTGTGGGAAGGCTACGCCGAGTGGCTCATCGAGCATGGCATCATGAAGAAGGAGCTCGATTATGACGCCATGTTCACCAACGAATTTTTGCCTCCGCAATAAAGGGGGAGCCTGCCCATGACACAAGCGCTGCTCAGCGTGCAGATTTTGCCGCGGACGCCCGGCGGAAATGACGTGATCCCGTATGTGGACCGGGCCATCGGGATCATCCGGGAATCCGGCGTCAAATACCGGGTCGGGCCGCTGGAAACGACGATGGAAGGGGACCTGGACCAGCTTCTGGCCATTTTGAAACAAATGAACGAGGCCATGCTCGAGATGGGCTGCGAGTCCGTGCTCTCGCAGGTGAAGCTGCTCGCCGGCGGGCCTCTGGCTTCCATCGACAAACTGCTGGAGAAGTATCCCGATGGCCGGTAAGCGCGCGTGGGAAAAAATCTGGCCGCCGGCCTCCGCCATCCTGGCGGTGCTGCTCGTATGGGAAGCCGCCTGCAGGCTCGGCATGGCGGACCCGTGGGTGCTGCCGGCGCCTTCGGCCATTGCGGGAAAGCTGATTGAGGATGCGGACCTGATCGTCAGGCACGTGCTGGCGACGCTGGGGCTCGCGGCGGGCGGCGTCGGGCTCGGCCTGGCCTGCGGGGTCGCCGTGGCCGTCATCTTGCACCTTATGCCCGCGTTCCGCGCGGCGGTGACGCCGATTTTGCTCGCTTCCCAGAACGTGCCGATCGTCGCGCTGGGGCCGCTGCTCATGATCTGGTTCGGGTTTGGCCTGACGCCGAAGCTGATTTTGCTGACGCTGGTCTGCTTTTTCCCCATCGCCTGGTCGATGCTGACCGGGCTGGGCCAGTCGGAACCGCATCTTCGCGAATATTTGGCCATGATCGGGGCTTCCCGGCGGGACATTTTGCTCAAGCTGGAGCTGCCGGCGTCGCTGCCGTACCTGTTTGCGGGGCTGAAAATTTCCGTGACCTACAGCGTGCTCGCGGCGATGTTCGCCGAATGGCTGGGGGCGAGCAGAGGCATCGGCTACTATCTGTTTATCCGTTTCAAAGGCTTCGACATCACGTCCGTGTTCGCCGCTGTCATCTGCATCATCGCGCTCTGCTTTTTGCTTTACAGCCTGGCGGCCGCGCTGGAGAAGCGCGTGATCTATTGGCGCCGGCCTTCGCGCCGCGCCGGGGCGGGTGAGCTGAAATGAAAACGGAAGCTGGCGAAGTGCAGCTTGAGGTGACCGGCATCACGAAGCGTTACAGGCGGGAAGGCAAGCCGCATCTGGTGCTGGACGGCGTCTCGCTCAAAGTGCGGCAGGGCGAGTTTGTCACGCTGCTTGGGCCTTCCGGCAGCGGCAAATCGACGCTGTTTCGGATCATAGGGGGCGTGGAATTGCCGGACGAAGGCGAGGTGGCCATCGGCGGCCGCATCGCCACCGGCGAGCGGGGGCTCATCAGCTACATGCCGCAGCAGGCCTCGCTGTTTCCCTGGATGACCGTGCGGCGCAACATTTCGTCCGCGCTGGAGATCGCCGGCGTGCCGCGCCGCGAGGCGCAAGCATCCGCCGATCTGTGGCTTGGGCGGATCGGCCTTTCGGATGTGGCCGGCGAATATCCGGATGCGCTTTCCGGCGGCATGCAGCAGCGGGTGTCTTTCTTGCGCGCGCTGCTGATGCCCCGCGGCGTGATGTGCCTTGACGAGCCGTTCGCCGCCCTGGACGCGCTCACGCGGGCGGAGATGCAGCGGTGGCTTTTGCAGCTTTGGGAAGCGGAGCGGCGCAGCGTGCTGTTTGTCACCCACAGCATCGAGGAGGCGCTCACGCTGTCCGACCGGATTTACGTGCTGTCCTCCCCGCCGGCCAGGGTGCTGCGGGAAATCGCCGTGCCTTTCGCGCGGCCGCGGCGCGGGGACGTGTGGAAAGATCCGGTTTTTGCCGAACTGAAGCAGGAAATCATGGACCTTCTGGGAAGGGGAAATCCCCATGCCGTATGACGCGCATATTCATTTGGACCATTATGAGCCGGCTGAGCGGCAAGCCATGCTGGAGCGGGCCGCCGCCCGGGGGGTAAAAGGGGTCGTGGCCGTGTCGATGGGCCGCTCTTCCTGTGAAGCGAACCTGCAGCTGGCCCGGCAATATCCCGGCTTTGTGCTGCCGGCCTTCGGCCATCATCCCGAGCGGGAGCCGCTGGATGAGGCGGAACTGGACGCGCTGTGCCAATGGATCGAAGCGCTGCCCCGGGATTTGAACTTTGCCATCGGCGAGGTCGGATTGCCGTATTTCAGCCGGACGGCCGCCGAAGCGGAAGGCCGCGCTTTTGACATGGAGCCGTATTTGCGCCAGTGCGGGCGGTTTGTCCGGCTGGCCGCCAAGCTGGGCCGTCCGCTCAATCTGCATGCGGTGCACGAAGACGCCGACGCGGTCATGGACATAATCGAGCTGTGCGGCGCGCCAAAGGCGCATTTTCACTGGTTCAAAGGGAGCGCAAGGACGCTGGAGCGGCTGATCCGGAACCGGCACTACATTTCGGTGACGCCGGAAGTGCTGTACGATGAGGAGACGCGGAAGCTGGCCCGCGATTACCCGCTGGAGCTTCTGCTGGTGGAAACGGACGGGCCGTGGCCGTTTGAGGGGCCGTTTGCGGGTAAGACGACGGAGCCCGGCATGGTGGCGGATGCCGTCAGCGAAATTGCCCGGCTGCGGGGGCTGCCCGAGCGCGAGGTGGCGGAGGCGCTGGACGAAAACGCGAGGCGGTTTTACGGATTTTGAGCTTTGGCCGTTAAGAAGCCGGAGGGCAAAAAAAATGACCCGCCACTGGCAGCAGGCCCAAATCGGATTGTGGGGTTGACACTTTTTATGGTAACGCACAAACATGAAAAAAAGCTGAAAAGAATCTGAAAATGGTATGAATTTTGCGCGATCATTTTGTGAACCAGCGCGCGACGTACAAAATGAGGGACAAGACCACGCTGAGGATGATGCAGGTCATCAGCGGGAAGTAAAATTTGAAGTTGCCTTTTTCATACACGATGTCCCCGGGGAGACGGCCGAAGTTCAGATATTTTCCCGCCACCATCCAGATCAGTCCGATCACGATCAGAACGGCGCCCGCGCCAATCAAGAGTTTCGGTACAGAATTCATATCCGATCACCAACATCAATTATAAAATACATTTCCGGCAAATGACAAAAAACCGGGGCTGATGCCGCCCGCCGCCCGTGGCGCGGGCAAGGCATCCGGCCGCCGGTTTTTTGCTTGGTTACCACCGGCGTCCGCCGGCCAAAATCTCCTCGGCGATCTGCACCATCCGGCGCACCATGTTGCCGCCGATGGCGCCCATCTGCCGCGTCTCCTTGTCCCCGTTGTAGGCGGGGTCCAGCGGAATGCCGAGGCTTTGCGCCACCTCGAACTTCAGTTGCTCCAGCGCGGCGCGCGCTTGCTGCACCACAGGCTGGTTGCGATTGTCAGCCATACCATCACCTCCATGTTTTGCCGTTTAGGATGCGTCATTTTGACGGGTTCTATGCGGGAATGCGCGCTTCGGTGCGAACAGGCTGGCCGCAGATCCGCCGGAAGTTTCCGCTCACGTGCCATAGGGCGCTTTGTCGCAAGCATTTTCGGCCCATTCCGTTTGCGCAAGGGCCAAATTGCATCGGTTTAAGGAAGTCTGCCGCCGGATGCCCGGTTTTTGGCCAAAAAATAACGATGCCCCCTTGCGGGGGCACCGTCATGGGAGAGGAGAAACCGGACGAAGAGCTTATGGGGAAACGTAAGTCTTCTCC
>ERZ795043.1163-NODE-1163-length-14551-cov-6400.047875_pt1 | contig 14551 bp, 13 predicted proteins | sample MGYA00375127_ERZ795043 | MGnify/ENA primary metagenome ERZ795043 (study PRJEB30172, sample SAMN05518447) | compost metagenome | isolation source: Feedstock adapted compost from Newby Island compost facility, Milpitas, CA | place: USA:Newby Island compost... | reverse complement strand
TGGCGACGGCATGGATGCCGGGGCGCTTACTATGGGATATGCCTGTGTCGAATAAAATACCACGATGGCGAGGTTTTAATTTGCTGGACTTTTTTTCACCCGATCCCATGCATCGTGTTCAGCATACCACGGCGGAGCATCTGAAATGGATGCGCGACTGGGGATTTGATTTCATTCGCCTGCCCATTGCCTATCCGTATTATCTTCAGACTGATCGTACAAAAAACATTACAGCTGAAGACGTGTATCATATCAATCAGCAGGCTGTTGAAGAAATCGTGCAACTGGTAGACAAAGCCAATCAATATGGATTGCATGTGAGTGTAAATCTGCATAGAGCACCGGGATATTGTATCAATGCGGGTTTTCACGAACCTTTTAATCTATGGACGGAAAAAGCCGCGCAGGATGCCTTTTATTTTCACTGGAATATGTGGGCTAAGCAATTCAAGCATAAATCGGCCGATCAGGTAAGTTTTGATTTGATCAACGAGCCTGCTATGCGGCAGGATATGAATGATCAACATTCACCTGCAAGTGCGGTACCCGGTGCATTGTACAGAAAAATCATTGTAGGTGCCACGCAGGCCATCTGGAAAGAAAATCCGAATCGCATTGTCCTGGTCGATGGCAATGATGTGGGCAATGATATTATTCCCGAAATTGAAGATATGCCTGTAGCGCAAAGCTGTCGGGGTTATTTTCCCCATGCCATCTCTCATTACAGAGCACCGTGGGCCAACAAAGATCCTGAGCACATGCCCGTGCCCGTATGGCCCGGACAAATCGGTAATCAGTATTTCGATCGTCGCTCGCTGGAAAAATATTATCAACCCTGGATTGAACTCGTACAAAAAGGGATTGGTGTGCATTGCGGTGAATGCGGCTGCTGGAACAAAACCCCGCATCCGGTATTTCTAAGCTGGTTTCATGATGTACTGGATATCCTCACACAGGCGGGCATTGGTTATGCATTGTGGAATTTCATCGGCGATTTTGGCGTGCTCGATTCCGGACGGGTGGATGTGCAATATGAAGACTGGTATGGACATCAGCTCGATCGTCAGTTGTTGAATCTGCTAATGAAATATTGATTTATTTAATAAAATGCATATCATGCCGATACGTTTCTTTTTGTTTATGGCGTACAAGCGCTACAGATGAAAATGATGATATCATGGCCGTGGTGAGCGCATTGATGGAAGGATTGGCAGGTGTGGTCGATCTTTCTGCAGGCTTTCAGGAAGTGGAACTTTCGCCGAGATGGCTGGTCACAGGACTCAAACAGGCTAACGTGCGGATTGCTTACCCTGCATCGAAAAAAATGCTGGAATATAGCTGGAAATATGATTCCGGACAGCGACAGATTAGCTTACAGACGCATGGAGATGCCCGTATGCTGTGGATCCGCATGCTATTGCCCCGTCAGGTCGCAAACAAAGCCGTTGCAGAGGTAAATCAAAAACACGTACCCGCCCGACTGGAATGGGTCAGACAAAGCCCATATCTGGTATTTCATGCGCCGGGCAAAGCCACGATCCGGGTGAAATGGTAACGCTATACACCCGCTTTTCTTTAAAATATTCTCTTTACCTTTGCAAAACAAAAAAATGCAAGACATGAAAGAAGGCATTCATCCGCAGGATTATCGGTTTGTGGTGTTTAAGGATATGTCGAACGGGTACAGTTTTTTGAGCCGTTCCACCGCACAGTCGAAAGAAACGATTGTCTGGGAAGATGGAAATGAATATCCCCTGGTAAAAGTGGAAATCTCCAATACTTCGCATCCCTTTTTCACCGGTAAAAAAGTGCTGGTCGATACGACGGGGCGTATCGAGAAGTTCCGCAAGCGTTATCAGAAGGCTGATCAGGCGACAGCCGCCGAAGAAGCCGAAAAGCCCAGGCCTAAGGGTAAAAAATAAAAATTAAACGCCCTTCTAAGCCTGTGTACATCACAGGCTTTTTTATTTTTGCGCTGATGAACCTGCTCTTATTTGATGATCCATCCATACGCCAGCAATGCTATCCGCTTGCATTGACCCGCAGCATTGCCGATTTTCGGATAGGCATCCTTACGCTCCGGGAAAAATGGTCGTATGCGATGCGGAGCCTGCCCGTGTATGTCTGTACCGAGGCTTATCTGCAGCCCCTGTACGAGCTTCCTGAGACATTAGATGATGTCGTTGGCATAGCTTCACATCTATTCCCGGAAGAACAGCTTTTGCGCATCATTGGCCGGTTAGCGCCGGGTGAAGGGCTGTATGGAGAAAACGGTCGATTGCTGGCTTTTCGAGAAAAAGATTTTCTTACCGCTGGTGCTTATGCCCGGCTTACTGCAGATGCGCATGCGGTTGTTTTCAAACCTGCTGCAGCAGCAACTGTCTCGCATGTAGCTGGAATCCACACGCCGATTGATGTGTTTGCGTACAATGGAACAGAAATGTTGCGCGATTGGCAATTGTTATTCGGATCATCCGAAAAAAGTCAGCAACAGGGCGAATGGATACAATCTACCTTCATAGGCAAGCATGCGGTGTATAGTGCCCCTGGCACGCGGATTATCGCCAGCGTCATCAATACCGAAGCAGGTCCGGTGTTTATTGACGAGGGGGCTGAGATCATGGAGGGCAGCACCATTCGGGGGCCGGTAGCTATCTGTCGAAATGCGGTCATTAAAATGGGCGCCCGCATCTATGGAGCCACCACCATCGGCCCTTCGTGCACGATTGGAGGAGAAGTGAAAAATGCCGTATTGTTTGGCTATTCCAACAAAGCCCATGAGGGTTATCTGGGCGATAGTGTCATTGGGACATGGTGCAACCTGGGGGCGAATACCAACAGCTCGAACATCAAGAACAACGCCGGCATCGTGCGCATCTGGAATCAGGCTTTACAGGCTTATGTACCGGCAGGTAAAAAATGTGGCGTGCTGATGGGCGATTTTTCCCGATGTGGTATCGGCACCATGCTCAATACGGGTACCGTGGTGGGTATCTCCTGCAATATTTTTGGTGGGGATTTTCCGCCCAAGCATATTCCCTCGTTCAGCTGGGGAGGTGCAGACCGCTGGATGCGTTATGATTTAGCTAAAGCTTTGCAGGATGCTGATGCATGGATGCAACTCAAGCAACAATCCTTGCCCGAAACATACAAGCATATCCTTACCCATTTGTATCATCAGCTTACATCTACTCCTATTCATGTTCATCGCGTATGAGAAAAAAAATAGCAGCAGCCAACTGGAAAATGCATTGTACTTTGACGGAAGCCACAGCGCTGGCTGAACGGATAGCACATACTTCTTTTTCTTTGTCCGAGCATCAGGAAGTGGTGATCTGTCCGCCTTTTGTGTATTTGATGATGTTGCGACAGATGTTGCAGCAAAAGCCGCATTTTCATGTAGGAGCACAAAATTGTTTTACAGAAAGTTCGGGCGCTTATACGGGTGAAATTTCGGCTTCTATGCTGGCTTCTATAGGTGTGGAATATGTGATTATCGGCCATTCCGAGCGCAGGCAATATTTTGGAGAAACATCCGGCATGCTCGCCAGAAAATTGGATATAGCTTTACAACATGGATTAAAACCCATATTCTGTTGTGGTGAACCTCTGGAAGTACGCCAGCAGGAAGCTCAGAATGCTTATGTGCTTACACAATTGAAGGAGAGTTTATTCCATTTATCAGCCGAACAGCTTGCCCGGGTGATTATTGCGTATGAGCCGATATGGGCTATTGGCACAGGATTAAATGCTACGCCCCATCAAGCGCAGCAGATGCATGCTTTCATTCGCCAGTCTATATCCGAACAATATGGCACGCAGCTGGCACAGGATATTACGATTTTATACGGTGGCAGCCTGAAAGCCAGCAATGCTGCTGAACTCTTTGCCTGCCCCGATGTGGATGGCGGGTTGGTAGGCGGAGCTTCATTGAAAGCGGAAGAATTTACGCAAATTATAAACGCTCTTTCAGCAGCACATTAAATTCTATTCACTCGATTTTTTCAGCTATATCCTTTCGGCAGTTGCCAGCGATATTATGCATTCACTCATCTTCCATGAGCGTTTGTTTCAGACTGTCATTGCGGAATGATTTTTCCCAGAGCTGTAATTGCTGAATAATCATTTCTGCTCGTTGGCGATCATCAGCCAGGTCATTGGTGAGCAGCGGGCCAAGCGCTTGATAATAGGCTATTTGTTGCTGGCAATCGCGTATCACATCTTTGCTTACAGCATGAGCCTGCGCGCTATCTCCTGCAAGATAATAAGCATAAATGAGTTGCAGGGAAGAAATATTGTGCACATTTCCCGATGAGGTATATCCATAGGGCATATTTTCAGGTAACATGTGTCGGGCAAGATGATGCAAGACCTGCGATGCACTATCTTTCTTACCCATGATGGCCAGAGCCTGGGCTTCTCTGGCAAAAGCATTACGAATATTCAGCAGCATACCTCGATTGGTTTCGTCGAAATAAGTGCCGGGTTGATCCGATCCGCCAAAACCAAATAGGTGCAGCATGGGGGCATACATGGTTGAAGCATAAAGGGTATCAGTTTCGGCCATGGTCGGGTGCATCTGCTTTTTCACGGGTACCAGTCGATATACCATGCCTTCGCCATGCAAATATTCGTTTAATCCGAGTTGATTACCTGGCAGGGGGCTTGTAAAATAAATAGGCCTTTTCCAGTGATTGGCTGCGATGATGTTCAACACCATCAAATCATTCTTAAACAGGATATTGGTTTGCAGCGTGAATTGCAGAGCGGGAACGATTGAGGCGCTATCTTCAAGCGGTACCGTTCCATTTTTTAATACGATGTTTTTATCAACTGGAACAAACAGGTTTTTGGTGGGTAAAAAATTGATTCGTTCACCTGTATATTGATCCTGTAATTGATCTTTGGGATCATCACTGCCTATGAAATGCAACACTTCTTCCAGATTGAAATACTGGTCTTTTGGCATTTGCGCCAATTCAAAATAGCGTATGTAATTCCTTCGATCGCCGAAGTATTGTTCGGGTTGCCAAAGCATGGGCACGGCATCGGCATGGTTGATCTTGTAACGCAATTCGTTGATATACCAATCCACACCTAAAAGACTCAGATTCACCACACGTACATCGGTACGAATGCCTTCCACTTCCTGTGCATACCAGAGCGGATAGGTATCGTTATCGCCTGAAGTAAATAAAATAGCATCAGGTGCACAGGATTCCAGATAATCTTTTGCAACATCGCGAGGCAGTGTTTTCTGTGAACGATCATGATCATCCCATTCCTGAAAGCCCATGAGTACGGGCACGGCCAGTAAGCATAATATTGTAGCGGTAACTGCTGCGAATTGAGTTTTTTGTTTAAAAATGTGAAGTGCTTTTTCATATATCCATAAAACACCCAATCCAATCCATATAGCAAAAGCATAGAATGAACCCACATAAGCGTAATCGCGTTCACGTGGTTGTGGGCCTGCCTGGTTGAGGTAAATCACGATAGCCAGTCCTGTAAAGAAAAATAACAACAACGCAACCAGAAAATCGGTCATCCTGCGGTTTAAATGAAAGAATAATCCAATTAAACCCAGGATTAAAGGCAGGGCAAACAGGCGGTTATGTGCTTGATTATGTTTCAGGCTGTCGGGCATTTTACTTTGATCGCCCAGTCGCCAGTTGTCTAAAAATGAAATCCCCGTAATCCAGTTTCCATCGCGTGGATTGCCCAGTCCCTGAATATCATTCTGTCTGCCGCTGAAGTTCCAAAGAAAATAACGCATGTACATCCAGCCCACCTGATATCCCAGAAACCATTTCATATTATCTATGAAATCAGGTTGTTCATTGGGTTGTAAGCCCAGCCAGTCGCGATAAAAATCTACATGATGCTGGGAATTGTTATTATCCCAGATACGAGGAAATACATGCATGTCTGAGCTGGCATAGGTATAGGTAATTTTCTTCCCTACAATCTCATATCGATCTTTTCCTTTTTCATACCTGTTGCCTGTTTCCTTGATGCCGGTGGGTTGTGCCGTGAAATAAGGTCCGTAAAGTATGGGCCAGTCGCCATATTGCTCACGATCCAGATATCCCAGTAAAGAAATAGGGTTATCCACGTTATACATGTCGATTGCCGGGTTGGCGTTGGAACGAATCAATGTAGTAAAATAAGTTGCATAGCCAAACATCAAAAAGGCAAAGCACCACAGGCCCAGATGCAACAGATATTGCTGATGTTTTTTCGCCCAGATGATGCCTGCTGCTATGCACGCCGCCAGCAATGCGATAAAGCAATAAGAACCGGAATTGAAGGGTAGATGCAAATTGTTTACGAAGAAGATATCGAATAATGCGGCTAATTTTACACTATACCGAATTACAAAAGTTTGCACGAAGCCAGTGAGGATACACCCAACAACAAAGGCCAGTAAAATTCCCTTTTGAGTTACAGGATAACGACGCAGGTAATAAATCATCACCACTGCCGGAATCACCAGCAAACACAGCAAATGCACGCCTATGGATAATCCCATCATATAGAAAGTAAATACCACCCATCTATCGGCATCGGGATCCTGACGGGCGGCTGCTTCATCCCACTTTAACATGGCCCAGAATACCAGCGCGGTAAATAATGAAGAAAGTGCATACACTTCTCCTTCTACGGCTGAAAACCAGAATGAATCGGAAAAAGTATAGGCCAGTGCACCCACGATGCCTGCACCCATGATGGCGATGGTTTGTGCGGTTGTGGGTTGTTCATGCTCATTGATCAGCAGTCGCTTCGCAAAATAGGTGATGGTCCAGAACAAAAATAATATAGTAAATCCACTGGCCAGCGCGGAAAGTAAATTCACATCCAGTGCAGCTGTGGTGCTGGGATGAACGGCATTCATGCTGCCGCTGAAAAGAATGATAAACAATCTACCCAATAAAATAAACAAGGGTGCGCCGGGTGGATGAGGAATCTGCAACTTATATGCGCATGAAATAAATTCACCACAATCCCAGAAACTACCTGTTGCTTCACGAGTGAGGATATACACTGTTGAGGCAATGATGCATACGATCCAGCCTGTGATAAGGTTGATGCGTTTGTATGATGCCATAGCCATGATTTGTGCAGGGAAAATAACAAAAATAGAAAAATAAATCAGATAGCATTAAGGAAATCTCAGCTTATTCGGCCTGCACCTGTGCTCATGCCGTTTACCTTATATGATTCGCATATCTGAACGAATTATCTTATGGATGTTGTGAAGAAAAATGTTTTTGATAATCCTGCATGCTTTTACGGATCACATCAAAAGCTACCAGCTTATTCTGGAATTCTTCAACGACAACGGTTTTGTTTTCCAGTGCCTTATATTCTTCGAAAAAATGACGTAATTCGTTGATGAAATGTGCAGGTAACTGGTCAATATCATCGATATGGTTGATGCTTACATCATCGGCAGCCACGGCGATGATTTTATCATCAGCTTCTCCGTTATCGATCATTTGCATCACGCCGATTACTTTTGCTCTTACCACACAGAGGGGCTGCATATCAATCTGGGATAATACCAGAATGTCGAGTGGGTCATGGTCTTCACCCAACGACTGTGCGATGAATCCATAGTTAGCCGGGTAATAGACCGATGAATACAATACGCGATCTAATTTCAGCAATCCGCTTGCTTTGTCGAGTTCATATTTTGCACGCGAGCCCTTGGGTATCTCAATAATGCTGGTTACGATTTCAGGAGCTTGATTACCAATTGCAATGTCGTGCCAGGGATGTGATGCCATGTTGTATCAAGGATTTGAAGTATCGGCTGGTGGAAGAATTTGTTCTGTTCCACTGGAATCGGGCAGGGGTAGTTGGTGTCCGAATCTGATTTTCCATTCGCCTGCTTCCTGCACCAGTGGAAAAGTCTCGGTGGTGTGTGTGGTTTTATTTAAGTAGGTTACATAGCCCTGGTTGCCCTGAACAGAAACCCGTTGCACGACGATATCCGATTGCTGAATTTTTTTTCTACCCTGGGGCGTACTTTCTGCGATACTGGCAACCAGATCAATCATCTCATAACTATCGGCGGTAGCATATTGTTTGGCCGAATCATAATGCGCATGTTGCAGCGCGTACATGAACAGGCTTGCTACTTCTTCGGGTTGGAGGTCATGAGCTGCATGGGAATGGGAATGACAGCTCCAGCCACACACTCCGCAGAGCAAAAGCAAAACAGCATAACCGAGCGCAATACCTGATGATTTCATAGCAGCGATGGGCAAAAATACATGGAAAGCCATAATTCACAAAAGGATGGCCTGAAAGCATAAGCCCATAGCGAATGTTCGTGGCTGGTGCTATCGGTTGTTTCTGGATGAAGTTTCCTGTTCGGCACGGTCGTTTTCGTAAGCCCGGATGATGGCTTTCACGAGTCGATGCCTGACCACATCTTCCTCATTCAGTTCCAGATGACCGATGCCTTCGATATGTTTGAGGATGCGAATGGCTTTTTGCAAACCCGATTTCTGATTGTTGGGTAAATCAATTTGTGTGAGATCGCCCGTGATGATGGCTTTAGCCGAAGGGCCGATGCGGGTGAGAAACATCTTCAATTGCAAGTCCGTAGCATTCTGCGCTTCATCTAAAATGATAAAGGAATGATCGAGGGTGCGGCCGCGCATATAAGCCAGTGGCGCAATTTCGATGATGCGATTGGCCATGTAATAGCTGAGCTTATCGGCCGGAATCATGTCGTCAAGGGCATCGTAGAGTGGCCGCAGGTAAGGATCTACTTTTTCTTTCAGGTCGCCCGGCAAAAAGCCCAGATTTTCACCGGCTTCAACGGCGGGCCGGGTGAGGATAATCTTTTTCACTAACTTATTCTTCAGCGCACGCACCGCCAGCGCAACGGCTGTGTACGTTTTCCCAGTACCGGCAGGTCCGATGGCAAACACAATATCATGTTCATCGGCCATACGTACCAGCTTGCGCTGATTGGGTGTACGGGCTTTCACGATCCGGCCGTTCGGGCCAAACACCAGAATATCTTCCGGATTGCGATCACTGAAAATATCCACGCCCTCCTCGTCATCTAAGAGCTGCTGGAAATAATGATCGCTCAGATGACCATTGCGTTCCAGGTATTTCACCACCTGAGTGATTTTTTCTTTTGCCATGGCAATTTCTTCCGGTGCGCCTGAGAGCTTGATTTGCGTTCCCCGGGATAAAATTTTCAATAGCGGGAAGCGCTTTTTTAAAATATCCAGTTTTCCATTGTTCACCCCGAAAAATTCGATGGGGTTGATGTTTTCAAGGTTAATGATGGTTTCCGTCAAAGTTGAATCTCCTTTTTTTACATTCTGATAAGCCAAATTTAAGAAGAATTCTCAAAAAATTTTTTGGGTGATTGTTTTGACCATCCCTTGAGTTTATCGCTTGAAAGCGTACTTTCCCTAATTTTACGACAAAGTTCACAAAATAGCTGTAAAGCTTTTGTGAATTTTCGTTTATACTTGCTACACTGTTTTTTTTGATGCAAGCAACAATTATCAGATGTTAAATGCATGGCATGGCCCAATATCCGTTAAAAAAAATTTTTTTGATTGACGATGACCCCATTCATCAGCAGATAGCGGTGTTAATGCTTCAGAAAGCCGGAGTAGTTGAACAGGTTACTGGTTTCCAGGAAGCCCAGACTGCACTGGATTATATCCGTACCCATGCGACCGAGCCGGAAGCATTACCTGAAGTGATTTTGCTGGACTTAAACATGCCTGTGATGGATGGATGGGCATTTCTCGATGCATTTGAACAGATGCGCGATGGTTTGCTTGCTTCCGTGCGGATTTTCATTTATACTTCTTCCATTAATTATCACGATAGGCTGCGCGCACATCAATATGCCAGTGTTACGGGTTATCTCGTCAAACCCTTATCGAAAGAAGATATTGAGCGCATCGCCAGCATTGCACATTCCTGATGCATGAGGGTTACAGCGCATGCTTTAACGCATGAATGGCCTGTACGGGATCATCAGTCCGGAACACGCTGCTTCCCGCCACCAGCACGTCGGCACCCGAACGCAGGATTTCGGCTGCATTTTGTAAATCCACGCCTCCATCCACTTCAATTTTAGCAGGGGAGCCGGTTTTGAGTATCAACTCTTTTGCTTCATGAATTTTACGCAGGCTGTGTGGAATGAAAGCCTGCCCCCCAAATCCGGGATTGACACTCATGATAAGCACAATATCGATCATGTAAACAATATCTTCCAGCACATGTACTGGTGTATGTGGATTTAAAGCCACACCGGCCTGCATTCCCAATTGATGAATATATTCCACATACCGATGCAGGTGTGTACAGGCTTCATAATGCAATATCAGGTGATGCACGCCTAATTGATGAAAGATATCAATATACCTTTCCGGTTGCACAATCATCAAATGCACATCCATAGGTTTTTGACAGCGCCTGGCCACGCTTTCCACGATGGGCATGCCAAAACTGATATTGGGTACAAACAAACCATCCATGATATCCAGATGAAGCCAGTCGGCCTCACTTTGATTGACGATTTCCACGGCCCGGGCAAGATTTAAAAAATCGGCCGCAAGTAAGGATGGTGCTACATATACAGGTCTGGACAAGGTGATGTTGTTTTTAATGATTCAAGGATGTATACCAAGCCTTTGCAGCGCCTGTCGGGCATCATTGGCTTGCTTATTGAAGACCAGCGAACGTTTATAATCCAGTACGGCGCGTGTCGTATCGCCCATTTTTTCCCAGCAATTGCCGCGTAGAAAATATACCCGATCGTTAGCAGGTGCCATGCGTTGTGCCAGGTTTAAAATCGTTAATCCACGTGTAAAAGCATGTTGTTGCAAGTAAATTTGAGCAAGCAACAAATAAGCGTCGGTATAAAACGCATCTACATTGATACAGCGATTCAACAGGTTGATGGCTTGTTCAGGTTGATGCATCTGCGCATAAAAGGCAGCCTGTGCATAAATGGGCTCTGCCGCCGTGGTATCCACACGTTCGGCACGCCGATACCAGTTCAGGCATGCTGCATTGTGTGTGGATGCCAGCAAATCGCCCATAGCCATCAGCGCTTCATAATTATCGGGTGAACGTTTAATAGCTTCCTGCATGGCTGCAATGGCTGCCGCTGTATCGCGCATGCCCTGATAAACGCGCGATTGTAATCCATAAATTTCAGCTACAGGTGGATATTGTTTGCGTAAATGATCCAGTACCCGAAGGGCTTCCGCATAGGCCCCCGCGTGATAAAGCACATTCGCATATTCCATCTGATAAACCAGGCTTTCACTTTTGATTTCTACCGCCCGACGCATATACCTGATAGCCTGTTGTAGACTATCCTGTTGAAAATATAATTCCCCCAGTTGAAAATAATACTGAGCTTCCATGGGGCGCAAACGTAAAGCATGCCGGATATCCATGTCCGCCAGTTGATATTGTTGTATGCGTGCCAGTTCTTGCGAACGATGCGCATATAATTCTGCATTGTCAGGAAAAGAGCCAATCGAATCAGTAATTGAACCTATTTTGCCCTGATGTAATATGGCCTGTTGTTCAGCGGTATATGACTCGTCTGCATGATGACAGCCCATGACGGCTATGGCCAGTATCATACAGCATAAAACCAGTGTTCGATGGTTGCGCATCTGGTTTTTGTGTTTAGTTGTACATGCAAATCTAAGCATAAAATTAAGCTGCCCTGCATGTTGCGTGTATACATGCAATGGGATAGGTAAAATAAGCAATAAAAGCTTAATTTATTTGAAGTTTAAATTTTAAACGATCCGTTATACGAATATAGCTTGCGTGCTTTTATCTTTCTTTTGATGGTGAAAGCCGGGCAGTACCGCATGTTCCATGATTATCTTTTATATTTGAATTTCTAAACTGAATTCAAAATTTATACGATGTCGAAACGACTGGACAGAACGGTATTTGGACGCCCGGAAGATGCCGGAAATGTCATGACGCACGACGAAGCCATGCAATTGCTGATGCAGTGGGTTGAGAATCCACGCTTGCAATTGCATATGAAGCAGGTGGCCTATCTGATGAAGTGCTGGGCTGCAGAGCGTTTACAGTTGGGTGAACGGGATCAGTATCGCTGGTATATTGCGGGGTTGTTGCACGATGCCGACTGGGAAAAATGGCCTGATGAACATTGCGCCCGGATTGTGGAAGAGCTGGAACGCCGGCATCAGGATCCGGAAATCATCCATGCCATTGCTGCTCATGGGCCGCGTCATTTTGGGGTGATGCCTGTCAACGACATGGATAAAATGCTGTATGTTTTCGACGAGCTTTCGGGGTTAATACACGCGTATTCGCTGATGCGACCGGAGGGTTATGCGGGCATGGAAGTGAAAGGCGTGTTGAAAAGGTTCCGGGAAAAGAAATTTGCAGCCAATGTATCCCGTGAAGAAATCCTTGAAGCCTGCCAGCTGGCAGGACTTCCACTGGAAGAGGTGATTGAATTTATCATTCCGCGCCAGGCCCGGGTTGGATGATTCAGTTGTGCTGACCGTGCAGGAATACAGGGAGAATCAGGTTTGCATAAGTGATATGTCCCTGCACGTCAACAATGCCAATGAGATAATAGGTTGGATCGCCCTTGGGATGAGCATCTACAAATTCAAAATTTGTAACGGTGGTGTCGCTGATGGACAATTCGCCAATTGCACAGAGCTGATGGCTGTCGACCCCTGAATAGATACGGAAAGCTGCCACCTGTGATAAATTTCCATTATAGCTAAACGTCAGGTGAACCGTGTTCCCCTGCGCATAACCGGTAAACTGATGAATGGCTGTATTTGCTGTTTGCACAGTGGCTTGCTGAGGTACCGCAAAATGGTCATCCATTTTCGAGCACGCCTGCAGAGCCGTCAGCAGAAATAATGAGATGATGAGCATTTTTTGCATAACACATCCTTTGATATTCGATGTTCGTGATGGTCTTTCACAGGATGTGCAATACAGGAGTTATTACACGCAAATCTATGCGACGGTGCTGGATGATGGAGATGTTGTTTGGTAAACGTAGGAACAATGTTCGGGAAAGGTGGCGTAAGCAAAAGGAAAGTTTCACTTAACGCAACAGGGTAAGCACGCCTTTCTTAAACATGACGGGCCCGCCAGGGGTTTCGCGATATTTTACCCACCAGGCATAGCCACCCGCATCGCAGGGCTGACCGTGGAAGGTGCCATCCCAGCCCTGCGTCCAGTCGTGTGTCACAAAAAGAAGCTGTCCCCAGCGGTTGAAAATGCGCAATTCGAAATCAAATACCTGATGCAGCACTTTAGGCCTGAACACATCATTATGACCGTCGTTGTTAGGCGTAAATGCATTCGGCATGATAATGTCGCCCACGCAATCGGCTGCAGGCTGTAGCATGATAGAGTCGGTAGCTATACCGCAAACATTGAATGCCTGAACGCGATACAAACCGGCTGTCGTGGCCGTGTAGGATGGACCATAGGTTCCATCCTGCCAGCGATACCCTTCCGTGTGATCGCCGATGGCGCGCAACAACAATCGATCACCAGAACAAATCAGGCTGTCGTCGGCAAGGATACGCACACCGGGTAAGAATCCCTGTTTTACCCTTACGGTATCGAGCCGGGTGTAATTGCATACCGCACCATTGATGAGTACGGTATATGTGCCCGGCGTATCAATGGTAATAGCAGGCGTGGTGGCTCCGGTACTCCACATGTAAGCAATGGCATCGGGAGAAGACACGTCGAGCACCAGCGGGCTGTTCGGGCATAGAACGGCTTCCGGATTCAATCGGGGCAGGGTATTGCTGAGCAGGCTTACCTCAACCGTATCGATTCGCAGGCAAAAGCCATTTGAACTGATCACCCAGTAGGTGCCGGGTCTGGATACATTCAGACTGTCGGCTCGTGATTGGTCATTCCATTGATAGGTATAATTTTCGCCAGCCAGCGAACTCGCATGCAGGGTGATGCGTTGGCCTTCGCACATATTCACCTGCCTGGCCAGACTCAATTGAGGCAGGGGATGCACCCGCAGGCGAACCGAATCTTTCGCGCTGCAGCCGAATCTATTGATGACTTCTACACGATATACGTTGTCATCATCCGCCTCGGAGGGTTTCAGGGTGATTTGTCGACTGGTATCGCCCGTACTCCATCGATATTGAATGCCATCACCACCCGCATCAAGGGTAATGGGTTGGCCCTGGCAGGCACTGGTATCATGTGCCAATCGCAGGTTGGGCAGGGGAAGCGCTTTTAGATGGATGGTATCCGACTGGCTGCAGCCCCAGGTGTTCGTCACCCGTATCCAGTAAGCTATATCCTGATTAACCTGCACCCGAATACTGTCGTCCTGCACACCCGTACTCCACAGGAGGCTGGATGGCTGCGTGTTGTTTTCACGACTGCGTAGCGTTTCCTGTACCCATAGGGTAATCCATGTCCCCTGGCAAACGGCGGTGTCGCCCGACACCTGAATCACCGGTAAGGGGTGAATCTGTAATCGTGTCGTATCGGC
>ERZ795043.1160-NODE-1160-length-14603-cov-29.749931_pt1 | contig 14603 bp, 14 predicted proteins | sample MGYA00375127_ERZ795043 | MGnify/ENA primary metagenome ERZ795043 (study PRJEB30172, sample SAMN05518447) | compost metagenome | isolation source: Feedstock adapted compost from Newby Island compost facility, Milpitas, CA | place: USA:Newby Island compost... | reverse complement strand
CTGCGCGGACTGGTGCGGCAGGCGCTGGAACTCAACAACCACCGCCCCAGCCTGTCCGACGACCCGGGCCGCCTGATCGGCAACTCCCCGGCGATGGTCACCCTGCGCCAGACCATCGCCAAGGTGGCCCGCAGCCAGGCCCCGGTCCACATCAGCGGCGAATCCGGCACCGGCAAGGAACTGGTGGCCCGCACCATCCACGCGCAGAGCTCGCGCGCGAACGGCCCGTTCGTGCCGGTCAACTGCGGCGCCATCCCGTCCGAACTGATGGAGAGCGAGTTCTTCGGCCACAAGAAGGGCAGCTTCACCGGCGCCACCAGCGACAAGGCCGGCCTGTTCCAGGCCGCCGACGGCGGCACGCTGTTCCTCGACGAGGTGGCCGAGCTGCCGCTGCCGATGCAGGTCAAGCTGCTGCGCGCCATCCAGGAAAAGAGCGTGCGCCCGGTGGGCGGCAACGCCGAGATCCCGGTGGACGTGCGCATCCTCTCGGCCACCCACAAGGACCTGGGCCAGCTCGTGGCCGAGAACAAGTTCCGCCACGACCTGTACTACCGCATCAACGTCATCGGCCTGCACGTGCCGCCCCTGCGCGAGCGCGATGGCGACCTGCCGGTCCTCTCGGCCGCCATCCTCGAGCGCCTGGCCCGCGCCATGCGCATCCCCACGCCCACGCTGGCCCCGGATGCCCTGGCGGCCCTGGAGGAATACCCCTTCCCGGGCAACATCCGCGAGCTGGAGAACATCCTCGAGCGCGCGCTGGCCCTGGCCGACGGCAACACCATCCACGCCAGCGACCTGCACCTGCCCACCAGCAGGTCCAACGGCGTGATCTCCGCACCGGCCCCGGTCACGCCCAGCGCCGCGCCCGCGCAGCCGTCCGCGCAGCAGCAGCCCGCACCCGACCCGGGCACCATCAGCCCCTTCGACACCGCCAGCAGCGCCCTGCCCACCTACATCGAGGAAATCGAGCGCAAGGCCATCGAGCAGGCGCTGCGCGAGAACCGCTACAACAAGACCAAGACCGCCGCCGCCCTGGGCATCACCTTCCGCGCCCTGCGCTACAAGCTCAAGAAGCTCGGCATCGAATAACAGCCTTCCCACGCCGGCATTCCCCGCGCGCCGATCCCACTCCCTACCCCGCGTGCTGTTGACCCCCTCCCCCGCGTGCGGGGGGCGAGGATGATCCGCATGCGCGGCACTGCCGCGCGGATCATCCGAGCGCCCGGCGCGCTGCGCCGGGCCGGACGGGCTGGGGTGGGGGCAAAGACATCCAGCCCCGGCACCGGATCACGCATCGCAGACGTTTCGCCCCCCTCCCAACCTCCCCCCGCAAGCGGGGGGAGGAGTCCGGCGCGGCAAGCGGGGGTGGTGTTCTGCGCCCTCCCCCTGCAAGCGGAAAGGAGCTTCGCCCTTCCAGGCGCCGTTGCTCCCCTCCCGCCGCCTGACGAAAGAGACGTTCCTTCCCTTCCGATCCGCCTGCCGGGCGCCTTCCACCAGCCCCCTCGAGCACGGCTCACGATCCCCCCGTGAATCCGGCACGCCCGTTCGGAGAAACCCCTCACAGATCGGAAAATCCGTCGGGGAAACCACGCCCCGGATGCCCGTCGCAAAAAGTTGACGCATTCCACATCTCTGCGCATCCCGCGCACCCCGCCCGGACGCCCAGCGTCAGTTCCTGACAGAAAACCGACGAAAAGTGTCAATCTTGCGCAACGCAGCACGGGCCGATTCCGTGACAAACACCGCATTCCGTGCAATTTCCCGCCGGGGTGGACGTTTTGGCACGCGTTCTGCGTATCATTTGGCGCGCGTGCACTGTTGCACGGCTGCCCACAGGATCCGGCGCCGCCGGGGCTTCGGGGCACGTGAAGACCGAGACCACCTAGGGGATCAAACGAGATGAAGACTCAGAAGGGCTTTACCCTGATCGAACTGATGATCGTCGTGGCGATCATCGCCATCCTGGCCGCCATCGCGTTGCCGGCCTACAACAACTACCGCATCCGCTCGGCCAACAACGCCTGCCTGGGCGAGGCCAAGGCGTTCATGAACTCTTGGCTGTCGGCTTCGGTGTCCGACATGACCCTCCCGACTTGGCAGCCCAGCGCTTGCACCGGTACCAGCCCGTCGACTGGCACAACCCAGGCCGCTCCTCCGGGCAACGCGACGATCACGTGCAACGCGGATACTGCTACCTGCTCCATCTCGTAAGCAGTATCAGCCGGTCCATCATCAGAGCCCCTCTTCCCGAAGAGGGGCTCGTTTGTTTTCAGGGACCCGGGAACGCCACCTGGGCCATGGAGCGTGGCCAGCCCAAGCCACGACGGCAATCACAGTTCCACCCGCGCCCGATGCTATAACTGTCTGGCCGTGGATCGCCAACGGCCATCCCGGAGAGGGGGATGATCGACCGGGGAAAAGGGGGACCGACATGCCAAGCACCTATCGCGGCTTTACCCTGATCGAGCTGATGATCGTGGTCGCGATCATCGCCTTGCTGGCCGCCATCGCGCTGCCGGCCTACAACCAGTACCGGGTCCGCACGGCGGAGAACGCCTGCCAGGCGGAAATGAAGAACTACACCGAATTTGCGGTGGCGGCGATCTACAGCGGGTCGTCCATTCCCGCGCCTACCACGTCCGCATGCATGGCTATCGACACAGCCGTGGACCTGACCACTCCGATCACCGGCACGCCCAGGCTGCCCGGCGTCCGCGGCACCACCTGCCACCTGCCTACGGCGAGCTGCTCGCTCGACTGAGCGATCGCCCCTCGGCCCCTCGGCCCCGAAGTCGGGACACAGCCGCCCCTGATCACCCATAATCGGGGCTTCCCCGGGGGGACGCGCATGCTTGAGAGCCACGCTGGCCGATTCCTGCTACTTGCACTGGCCGTTGCATTGCTTGCTGGACTGGCCTTCCTGCCAGGATTGCCTGGCGACTTCGTGTTCGACGACTTCCCCAACATCGTCAGCGACACCAAGCTGCACATCGAACGCCTGGATGGCGAGACCCTGTACCGGATCGCCACCAGCCCGCAGATCTCCGGCTTCATGCGGATCCTGCCGACGGTCACGTTCGCCCTCGACCACCTGCGCGGCGGCCTGGACCCGGCCACGTTCAAGGTCACCAACATCGTCCTGCACGGGATCACGGCGCTCGCGCTGGCCTGGCTCTTCCGCGCCCTGCTGCTCGTGGCCGGCGTCCGCCGCGAGCGGGCGACCTGGCTGGCGCCCGCGCTGGCGCTGGCCTGGGCGTTGCACCCGCTGCAGGTGTCGTCGGTGCTGTACGTGGTGCAGCGCCTGCAGACCATGGGCACCCTGTTCCTGGTGCTGGCGCTGTGGGCGTACCTGCAGGCGCGCCGGGCACAGATCGAGGGCCGCTCCGGCCGCACCGGCCTGCTCGTCACCCTGCTGCTGTGGATCCTGGCGCTGGGCTGCAAGGAAGACTCGGCCCTGCTGCCCGCCTACACCCTCGCGCTCGAGCTGACCGTGCTGCGCTTCGCCGCCGCGGACGCGCGCCTGGCCACCCTGCTGCGGCGGGGGTACCTGCTGGGCGTGATTGCGGGTGCCGCCGTGTTCCTGGTCTGGACGGTGCCCAAGCACTGGCACTGGGACGCGTATCCGGGCCGCGACTTCTCCACGCCCGAGCGCCTGCTGACCCAGGCCCGGGTGCTGTGCCTGTACCTGTGGCAGATCCTCGTGCCGCTGCCGCGGCACATGCCGTTCTATTACGACTGGCTGCAGCCCTCCCGGGGCCTGCTGCAACCGTGGACCACCCTGCCGGCGCTGGTCGTCGTGGTGGCCTTGCCCGCCCTCGCCCTGTGGCTGCGCAGGCGCTGGCCGCTGTTCGCCCTGGGCGTGCTGTGGTTCTTCGCCGCGCACTTCATCACCAGCAACGTGGTGGGGCTTGAGCTGGCGTTCGAGCATCGCAACCACTTCGCGCTGATCGGCGCGGTACTGGCTATCGGCAGCCTGCTGGCGCATGCTGGCGCGCGACTGCGCATCCCGCCGGGGGCACAGGCGGCGGCCTGCGTGGCGATCCTCGCCGGGCTGGCGACGGCCACGCTGCTGCGGGCCCACGACTGGCGCAGCAACCTCACCATGGCCCAGGCCGCCACCGCGTCGGCGCCGGGCTCCGCGCGTGCCTGGATCCTGCTGTGCGCCGAGCACTACACGGGCGGCGGGGGCCCGGTGGCGGGCAACCCGAACCTCGAACCTGCGATCGAGGCCTGCAGCGCGGGCACGCGCAACGTGCCGCACTCGCTCAATGCCAACGCCCTGCTGATCGTGCTCAAGAGCCTGCGCGGCGACGTGACGCCCGCCGACTGGGAGCAGTACCGCGAGCGCCTGCGCACCGTGCCCATGACCTGGGACAACCGCCGGGCCACCTTGATCATGACCCACAACTTCCGCAAGGGCGCACCGCTCGACGCCGCGGAACTGCTGGAGACGCTCGACCTGCTGGTCGAACGCGCCGAGTTCAAGGCCTACGATCTGGCCGGCTTCGGCTACTTCATCATGAACGACCTCGGCGCCCCCGACCAGGCCATGCCCTATTTCCTCCGGGCGATCGAGGCCTCGCCTCCCAATGACCCGTTCCCCTTCCAGCTTGGCGCGGAACTGCGGGAACTGGGCCGGCCGGATCTTGCGGAGCGGGTGGAAACCATGGGGCAGGCCCGGTTCGAGGCCATGTTCCCTGGTCGTGGTACCGTCCAATAGGGACATCCTGTCGCACGCCGCCCGAGCCTGTCCCGGCAGGCCCGGTCACGCCATGAACCATGAAAGCGGGACCTGTGCCGCCCACTGATCCATGACGCTGAAAGGGCCGATCGCACGCGGAACGATTCGAACCAGCGTCGTGCTGGGGCTACGCCTTGCCGTGCAGGCGGGCACCCTGCTGTTGCTCGCACACCTGCTGGGCCCATCCGACTTCGGCGTGTTGGCGGCAGTCGTGGCGCTCGCGCTTCTGCACGGTGTCATGTCAACCTTCGGCACTCAGCTGTCCCTGCTGCGGGACCTGTCGAAGAACCTGTCCCTGCGCGATCAGGCACTGCCCCTGGCCCTGGGAACGACGGCGCTGTGCGGCTCCCTGCTGTTCGCCTCGTACCTGGCAATCTCGTTCGCATGGTTCGAAGCCGCGCGTGTCGACCCTTTGGCAACCGTATGCATCGGCGCGTCGGAAATCCTGCTGCAGCCATTCGTGGTGATCGCCGCGATGGAGCGTCACGCCCGGGGAGAAGTGGCCAAGTCCCAGCTGCTCCTTTCCTCACCCCAGATGCTCCGGCTGGCGGTCTGCGCCACGATCTGGTGGATGGGCCCAGAAGCACCGCTCAGGGCGTACTCGATCGGTCATCTCGTCGCCGTGGTCCTGGTGTTGATGGCGGCCGTCCGTTCGCTGCCACAAGCCTGGCCATCGCTGGCCGGGTGGCGCGTCCCCGATCGGCGCCAATGGCGTGAAAACGCCGGCTATGCCCTGCTGAGCCTGAGCGGCACGGGACCCGGTGAACTCGACAAGACGCTGGCGGTGCAACTGCTCCCAGCAGGCCAGGCAGGCGTCTATGCGGCGGCATCCCGTGTGGTCAGCGCACTCGTCCTTCCAGTGGTGGCGGCGGTGCTATCCGCAATGCCGCGCCTATTCCGCGAAGCTGGAGGCTCCGGCACCGCATTACAGAAGCATCTGCTTGTCGCAGCGGCTGGCTACGGTTTTCTCGCGGCCATAGCGGCCTGGGTCTCTTCTCCGCTGGCGGACTGGCTGTTCGGCCCTGAATACGTGGGGATCGGACAGACCGTTCGTTGGTTGGCATTCGTCATACCAGGCATGGCTCTGCGCTTCACCACAATGAATGTGCTGACGACTGTCAATCTTCCCTGGGCGCGGATCGCCATCGAAGTATCCGGTCTCGTGGTGCTCGCTGCGCTAGCATGGTGGGGGGCAAAAACCTACTCGCAATTCGGTTTCGTCATGGCCGTAGCGATCAGCGAATGGACCATAGCAGCACTGGGCCTAGGCACGATCCTGACCATTCGTGGCAGCAAGAATCGCCCGATACCGACATGAGGAAGTCGATGACAACCATCCCTAATCTCTTCCGGAGCATCGGCAACGCGCTTTCGTTTGGTGGCCGGCTGCCCTTGGCACAAAGCCTGCTCCGGCGGGCATTCCGGTATGCGGGCGGCACATATTCTGTCGATGATTTTGATGGGGACCTCCAGATCGACGTCCGACTATCGGAGCACATGCAGAGGCGAATTTTCTGGATGGGGTACTACAACCGGGAGATCGTGGCCCTGCTCGACAAGGTCGTGCTACCCGGCATGGTGGTACTCGACGTGGGTGCGAACATCGGGGAGATCAGTCTTGTGTGCGCAAAGCGTGTCGGCCCTCGGGGGCGGTCATCGCGTTCGAACCGATCGATGCTATAGCCGATGTACTGCAGAAGAACGTGGAGCGAAACTGCCTCCAACAAGTCACCGTTGTGCGTGCCGGCTTGTCGGACAGGCACGCAACCAAAGTGCCCATCTATGCGTCGTGCGGGCAAGCGCCACGAGGTGACGACAATTGCGGACTCGGCAGTCTTTATGGCGAGACGACCGGGGATACGCTCGTGCAATTCATCGACGTCACCACGCTGGATGACTACCTCGCACAATCTCCCGTCCCGAAGGTTGACCTGATCAAGGTGGACATCGAGGGCACGGAACTCCCTTTCCTGCGCGGCGCCGAACAGACCCTGCGCACACATCGCCCCTTCCTGATCATTGAGGTCCAAGACATGTCGACTGCAGCTGCCGGCTACGCCGCTTCCGACATTCTCGATTACCTTTATGGGCTCGGGTATAGGTTTGAGCGCATCGGCAGGAAAGGCAAACTGACTTCGCTGACGCCTTCTGAACTTTCGGAAATCCAGAACGTGCTGTGCACGCCCGCTTGACTCGATGCGACAGTCCGGACGATGAAGATCTGGTTCCTACTCGGCCGGTTTGGTGATGGCGGACTCGAGCGCGTCCAGGTCGAGATCATCCGTGCAATGCGTGCGCAGGGTTTGGATGCACGCCTGATCATCGGCCACTTTCATGGCAATGCACAGCCACTGATTCCCGCCGACGTGCCATGGGCATTGATCTCGCCATTGGGACGATGGACGTTCCCGTTCGCACTGATCCGGGCGCTGCGGCACGATCGGCCCGATATCGTACTCACCAGCGCCAATGACGTTGCCTGTCTGGCACTGGCCATGCGGAACCTAGTATCGCCTAACACCCGCGTTATCGTGACTCAGCATACCTCGCTATCCGGGCCGCGCGTATCGTCGACAGGTTTGCGACGAGTCAAGCTGGAAACCCTCCGCTGGCTCATGCACAGGTTGCTTCCTCGTGCAGACGCAATTGTGGCTGTGACTGGCGCATTGGCACATGACATCAGCGACGAGCTTTTGATCCCCGTCAATCGGATCAATGTGATCTACAACCCTGTGGTGACGCCAGACATGGAAGCCCGGATCATGGAATCTGTGAAATGGCCATGGGAATCGGATCACCTGCCCACAATCGTCTTCGTCGGACGGCTTGAAAAGGTGAAGCGTGTTGACCTTCTTGTGGAAGCATTCGCATCCATCAACACCCAAGTCGAGTCGAGACTCCTGATCGTCGGGACCGGATCAGAGGAAGGCGCCATCCGGCAACAGATCCGCGAGAAGGGTTTGGAAGAGCACTGCGCCCTTGTCGGCTATCAGCCGAATCCACTCCCGTACATCCGCAGGTCCGACGTACTGGTATTGCCCTCCGATTACGAAGGATTCGGCTTGGTTCTGGTGGAAGCGATGGCATGCGGGACACAGGTCATCTCAACCGATTGCCCGGATGGGCCCGCAGAGATCCTGGGCAATGGAAGATTTGGGCAACTGGTTCCATGCGGAAACGCGGACGCGCTCGCATCCGCAATCATTCGAGTCTTGACTGGCCAGTTCCTCATCCCTTCAGAGAAACTCGTTGAACGGGCCCAGTCCTTCACCTTGGACAGGTCCTGTCAGGCTTACATGTCCCTGGTCGCCAGGGTCATGGACCGCATCCACATCCACGCATGAATCCATCCACATGCGCATCGCCTTCATCTGCAAGCGCCGCTATACGGGCAAGGATGTCATCGCCGAACGCTACGGTCGGCTATACGAAATGCCGAGATTCCTTGCAGAACGTGGACACAGTGTACGCGCATACTGCCTGGACTATCACAGCAACGAGTCAGGCATATGGACCCATACTCTAGAATCCGGCTCGATCCACTGGGAATCACTCCCTGTTTCCATCCGCGCTCCTGCCACATTGGCTCATGTCCCGTTGCGATTACTGCGGACTGTCAGGAACTTCGCTCCTGATGTCTTAGTGGGGGCCTCCGACATCCCATGCATCATCTTGGCCACATGGCTGGCACGCAGGCTTGGCGTACCCAGTGCCATAGACCTGTACGATAACTTCGAGAGCTTTGGCCAGGCACGCATCCCTGGATTCCGCATGGCGCTGGGCTCCGCCGCACGGAGTGCAATGCTCGTAACATGCGTCAGCAGACCGCTTTCTGAATTCGCAATCCGCCGCTACCGCCTCAAGCGCAGGCCACTCACCATACCCAATGGCATCAATCCACGGGTCTTCAAACCCATGGACAAGATGATGGCCCGCGCCCAACTGGGGCTACCGGAGGATGCGAAACTGGTCGGGACTGCAGGCGGCCTTTCCTCCGCGAAAGGCGTTGATGTTCTCTATGCCGCATGGCAAAAACTTGCCGGACACAACAGCAATGTCCACCTCGTGCTTGCCGGACCGTCGTCCCCAGACACTCCCCGGCCAGCAGGAGATCGAGTTCATTACCTCGGCAACCTTGCGCATGAACAGATCGCCACTCTGTTCAATGCATTGGATGTAGGAGTCGTCACCTTGGCGGACGATGCTTTTGGCCGGTTCTGTTTCCCGCAGAAGGCCTGCGAGATGCTTGCCTGCAATCTCCCCATCGTGGCCACCGATGTCGGCGTAATGTCTGATCTGCTTTTCGGGCACCCGGCCCTGCTTTATCCAGCCCGCGACGCCGACGCACTGTCCCATGCCATTACCAGACAACTCGAGAATCCGGTCATGCCCAATATCCATGCAATGGATTGGGATTCCCTGCTGCTCCCCCTGGAGCAAGCTTTGGTTTCCGCCTCCTATGAGGCCTGCAGGACAAACAACACGGCGACAGCTGAATAGTCGGCACTCTGACGCCAGACATCCCCCAAGGCAGCCCAGTCCTCAAGCATATCAACAGCACCCAACGCGATAAATCAGCGTTGGGATAACAGGAACCATTACACGGAGAGCCGAATCCGGAACGCGTCTCAGCATCTTGGTCAACAAGTGGTCAGGCATTTCCATTTCGCAAGTCAGGCGCATCCCTTCAATACAGGCATTCCTGTAGCCAAGCCCGGCACGATCCAGAAGATCTTCCAGCTCACCCACTTGCAGCGGCTCACAGTCGTAAAATTCGCCCTTCCCCATCCATCTCAGATACGGAGACCGCCAAGGCCTTGGCAACCAGCTCAGAAATTTGAGCCGGTAGTGCGGCTCCGTGATCATCCAGCGGTTCGGAACCGCCAGATAGCCGACGCCACCAGGCCTGAGCACACGCCCGATCTCCCTCAGGTGCGCCAGCTGCGCATCCCGATCCCCGACGTGCTCTATGACATGGTTGCTGATGACCACATCGAAACTGGCCTCGGGAAATGGAAGATCAACCCCATATACCGGGACGTATTCATATCCTTCATGCACAACACGGCTGTCATGCACGTCGACCGCCATGACTCTGAAGGGGATTTCCGGATGTGTGGCGAAATAATGGGAGATCCACCCAGACCCACAGCCGATTTCCAGCAAATCGTACGGCCTACTGCTTCGCTCCAGACCAAGAATGCGTTCGATCTTCATTGCTTTCAGCCTTCTCGAGGCCTGATCCAACGCTGCATGCGGCAGGCGAACACTACCTCCTGTTGTCATTTGCCGCACTCCCGACGACAGGCATTCACCAAAAGGCTTACATATCGGCCAGCCACATACCTCCAATCAAACCTTTCGACAATCAGCTGGCGCAACCTCTGGGCACGTTCGCGCACCGCCTCCTGGCCTGAAATAATTTCCACCATCCTTCTGGCCAGCATGGCGGTATCCGCTGGATCCACGATGTTGCTGGCTGCGAGCTGTCCCAGCACGTCCGCCACGGCAGGCACCCCGCCGGCCAGCACCGGGCATCCACAGCCGATGGCTTCGACCAGCACCAGTCCAAGACCTTCCTGGTCGCCTGTCGACGCCTGTACGAACGGCGCCACGAACAGGGCGGCCCGCCTGTAAAGCCCCGGCAATTCCGCCTGCCGCACCGCGCCCAGGAAGCGCACGCTGCCGTCCAGCCCCAGGCGGCTGACCTGTTCGCGCAATGCCGCCTCCTCCGGGCCGAAGCCTGCGATGGTGAGCCGGGCATCCGGGATCTCCTCCAGCACGGCGGGCATGGCATCCAGCAGGTGCCGCACGCCTTTCTTCTCGACCAGCCGCCCGACGAAGAGGATTTCACGGCTGGAGCGTGGCACGGACGGGTCGGGAGTGAACCGCTCCGACAGGTCCACGCCCATGGACTGCACCATTACCTTCCCGCCCGGCACACCCAGCTTGGCCAACTGGTCCTTCATGGCGCTGCTGACGACCGTGACGGCAGACGCCCGGCCCGCGACGAACCGCTTGACCACATCCCACGCCCGTCCCCGCAGGGCATACAGGTCCGCGCCATGCGACGTGACCACGAACGGAGGCCGGCCACGCCCCAGCATCCGCAGGGTCACCGCCACCAGCCCCTGGGGAACCAGCCAGTGGGCATGCACCACGTCCACGCCCTCCCGGCGGCAGACACGCCAGGCAGCCCACAACTGCGCCAGCACGAAGCCGGGCAGCAGCAGCAGCTTCCAGCGGCTCCGGCGCAGGTTGGCCACGATCCCGCCATCGTTGACCAGCGTCTCCCACCGCTCCGGGGCGTAGCGGTAACGGACCACCTCGACGCCGTCCATCACTTCCCGCGTTGCCGCCCCCGGCGCATGCGGACAGACGGCGATCACGCGGAAGCGGCCCGCCAGGCGGCGTGACAGTTCGTGGACGAACGAAGGCTCGGGATCACCCTTCCAGCGGGGATAGGTGGAAGCGAGGACCAGAAGTGTCGGACGGCACCCCATCACACCGCCCAACCTCGATTCAATGCTCACGCTTGTACGTCAGGGCCGTGATCTGTTCCGAGACCAGCCCGATCAGGAACACGATCACCGCGGCGCTGAACAGCAGCAGGCTCATGTTGGTGAAGCGCGCCTGCGTCGCATAGGTATAGGCGTAGTAGCCCGCGCCGGCCAGGAAGAACAGCAGCGCCGCCGGGGCGAACAGCTTCACCGGCGAGTAGAGCGTGGCGATCTTGAAGATGATCAGCAGGAAGCGGAGGCCGTCCCGTACCGGGCGGATGTGGCTGCCATTGCCCTTGCGCCTGGCCACCGGCACGGGCACGTAGGCCACCGGGTAGGCGCTGCGGAAAAAGGCCATGGTGCTGGTGGTCGGGTAGCTGAACCCGTTGGGCAGCAGGTGCAGGAACTCGCGGAAGCGTTCGGCGCGCACGGCGCGGAAGCCGGAGGTCAGGTCCTTCACCGGGTAGCCGGTCATGCGCGTGGCCAGCCAGTTGTAGAAGGCGTTGGCCATGCCGCGGGACACGCCCGCCTGGCCGGCCCAGTCGCGGGCACCGACCACCATGTCGTAGCCCTCCTCCAGCTTCTCCAGCAGCTTCGGGATCCAGGCCGGGTCGTGCTGGCCGTCGGCATCCATGAACACCAGGATGTCGCCGCCGGCAGCGCGCGCGCCGCGCTTGATGGCCGCGCCGTTGCCCATCGGGTACGGCGAGGACAGCACGCGGGCGCCGTGCGCGGCGGCCACGGCGGCGGTGTCGTCGGTGGAGCCGTCGTCCACCACGATGACTTCGGCGTCCGGCAGGCAGGCGCGCAGGGCCGGCAGGACCGAGCGCAGGCCTTCGGCTTCGTTCTTGGCCGGCAGGATGACGGATATCTTCATGGCATTCCCCTGCCGGTAGGGTAGCCCGAAGCCCGCCGGGCCGGATACCCGTGCCTGCACGGCCCCCGGCAGAGCGTGAAACCCGTCGCGGATGTCCCCGGCGGCAGCGCGGGCGGCTTGGCTTGGCCCACGCCTGCCTGCATGCTACGGGGGAACCCGAGTGGAAGGACGAGCCATGCGCGAAGCGGCCCGTGGAATGACCCTGATCGAACTGATGGTGGTGGTGGCGATCATCGGCATCCTCGCCGCCATCGCGTTGCCGTCGTACAACAACTACCGTATCCGCAGCGCCGAGAATGCCTGCCTGGCGGAGATGAAGCAGTACGCCAACGTGTCGCTGGCGCTGCTGCGCAATGGCGATGATCCCGGCGCGGCGCCGCGCCAGGCGTGCGCGGAGGCGGACGATGCCACGGCCATCGGCGAGGACATCGCCGGCACGCCCCAGTCGCCCGGCGTGCGCAGGACCGAGTGCGAGATGACCTCCGGGACCTGCCGGCTGGAGTAGCCGCGGCCCGCCAGCCTGCCGGCGGCGGACAGGCCCGCCACCGCCTGGCCTGCCTGCCCGGCAAGCCCCGTCCAACACGGGGACGGCTGCCGGCATGGTCTGGGACCGTCCCCCCGGCTTGCGCTAGAGTTGCAGGCCGGCTCGGGGAAATCATTCGCAATGAACGCCATCAATACCGCCAACCTGGTCGGCATCACGGGCATCGCCCGCAGGCTGGTGCTGGACGGGGCCCTGGACGAGGCCACCGCACGGGACGCGCTCAACAAGGCCACCGCGGAGCGCAGGCCGATCGCGGCCTACCTGCGCGAGCACAGGCTGGTGACCCCGGCGCAGATGGCGGCCGCCAACTCGGCCGAGTTCGGCATGCCGGTGTTCGACCCCACGGTCATGGACCCGGGGCAGAGCGCCATCAGGCTGGTCAGCGAGGAGCTGCTGCAGAAGCACCAGGTGCTGCCGCTGTTCAAGCGCGGCAGCAAGCTGTTCGTGGGCACGGCCGAGCCCACCAACACCCACGCCCTGGACGAGATCAAGTTCCACACCAACCTCGTCGTCGAGCCGATCCTGGTCAACGAGGACCACATCCGCCGCTGCCTGGACCTGTGGCTGCAGGCGGCCGACGGCTTCGGCGACTCCCTGGACGACGCCGAGGGGCTGGAGAACCTGGAGGTCGAGGGCGGCACCGACGACGAGCGCGGCGACGCCAACGCGGCGGCCGACGGCAAGGACGACGCGCCGATCGTCCGCTTCGTCAACAAGGTGCTGATCGACGCGATCAAGCGCGGCGCCTCGGACATCCACTTCGAGCCGTACGAGAACGAGTACCGGGTGCGCCTGCGCATCGACGGCATGCTCAAGCAGACCGCCAAAATGCCGGTGAAGCTGCACTCGCGCATCACCGCGCGCCTGAAGGTGATGGCGCAGCTGGACATCGCCGAGAAGCGCATCCCGCAGGACGGCCGCATCAAGCTCAACATCAGCAAGACCAAGCAGATCGACTTCCGCGTCAGCACCCTGCCCACCCTGTTCGGCGAGAAGGTGGTGCTCCGCATCCTGGACGCCTCGGCGGCCAAGCTCGGCATCGACAAGCTGGGCTACGAGCCGGACCAGCAGAAGCTGTTCCTGGACGCCATCCACAAGCCCTACGGCATGGTGCTGGTGACCGGCCCCACCGGCTCGGGCAAGACGGTCAGCCTGTACACCGCGCTGGGCATCCTCAACAAGGAGGAGCGCAACATCTCCACCGTGGAGGACCCGGTGGAAATCCGCCTGCCGGGCGTGAACCAGGTGCAGCAGAACGAGAAGCGCGGCATGACCTTCGCCGCCGCCCTGCGCGCCTTCCTGCGCCAGGACCCGGACGTGATCATGGTCGGCGAGATCCGCGACCTGGAGACCGCCGAGATCGCGATCAAGGCGGCGCAGACCGGCCACATGGTGCTGTCCACCCTGCACACCAACGACGCCCCGCAGACCATCGCCCGCCTGATGAACATGGGCATCGCGCCGTACAACATCACCAGCGCGGTGACGCTGGTGATCGCGCAGCGCCTGGCGCGGCGCCTGTGCGAGAAGTGCAAGCGGCCGGTGGACCTGCCGGAGCACGCCCTGCTGGCCGAGGGCTTCACCGAGGACGACATCCGCGAGGGCATCAAGCTGTTCGAGGCGGTCGGCTGCGACGAGTGCAACGACGGCTACAAGGGCCGCGTCGGCATCTACCAGGTGATGCCGATGTCGGACGAGATCGCCAAGATCGTCCTCGAGGGCGGCAACGCCCTGCAGATCGCCGAGGTGGCCAGGCGCGCGGGCGTGCGCGACCTGCGCCAGTCGGCGCTGCTGAAGGTCAAGCAGGGCATCACCAGCCTGGCCGAGATCAACCGCGTCACGATCGACTGAGCGGGAGGCCTGCCCCCCTCCCGACCTCCCCCCGCAAGCGGGGGGAGGTGCTGTTGACCCCCTCCCCCGTTTACGGGGGGCGAGGATGAT
>ERZ795043.1155-NODE-1155-length-14651-cov-14.188956_pt1 | contig 14651 bp, 14 predicted proteins | sample MGYA00375127_ERZ795043 | MGnify/ENA primary metagenome ERZ795043 (study PRJEB30172, sample SAMN05518447) | compost metagenome | isolation source: Feedstock adapted compost from Newby Island compost facility, Milpitas, CA | place: USA:Newby Island compost... | reverse complement strand
GTGCGACGAGCTGGCCCGGGCCGAGATCAGGCGGCAGTCGCAGCCGGGCTGACGAGAGGAGCGTGGAGTCCGCCATGACGGAGCGGCCCGCGGCGTTTTACGCCGAGCTGAAGGCGGAGATGAAAGCGGCGGCGCGGTCGCTCGGCATCGACAAGATCGGCGTCGCATCGGCGGAGCCGTTCACAGAGCTCAGGCGCACGCTGGAGCGGCACCGCGCGCTCGGCCGCGAATCCGGCTTCGAGGAGCCGGACCTCGACAAGCGGACGAATCCCGCGCTGCTGATGGAGGACCCGCAATCGATCATCGCGATTGCGGTCGCTTACCCGTCGAAGCTGCGCGATGCGCCGAAGTCCGAGCCGGGGGCCCGCCGCGGCATCCTGTCGCGCTCGGCATGGGGGCGCGATTACCACGAGGTGCTGCGGGACCGGCTTGCCCGGCTCGAAGCGTGGCTGCGCGAGCGGGCGCCGGAACTTCGGGCACTGTCCATGACGGACACGGGCGCGCTCGTCGACCGCGCCGTCGCCGAGCGGGCCGGCATCGGCTGGAGCGGCAAGAACTGTTCGATCATCACGCCCGAGTTCGGTTCCTGGGTGTACCTCGGCGAGATGATCACGAACTTGCCGCTGCCGCCGGATGCGCCGGTCACGGAGATGTGCGGCGAGTGCACGAAGTGCCTCGACGCCTGCCCGACCGGCGCGCTCGTCGGGCCGGGCGAGCTCAATGCGCAGGCGTGCGTCTCGTATCTGACGCAGACCAAGGGTTACTTGAGCGACGGGCAGATGCGCAAGATCGGCAACCGGCTGTACGGCTGCGACACGTGCCAGATCGTCTGCCCCGTGAACCGCGGCAAAGACTGGACGCATCACGAGGAGCTGCAGCCGGACCCGGACACGGTCAAGCCGCTGCTTGTGCCGCTGCTGTCGATGAGCAACCGCGAGTTCAAGGAGCGGTTCGGCGCGTCCGCCGCCGCCTGGCGGGGCAAGAAGCCGATCCAGCGCAACGCGGTCATCGCGCTCGGCCATTTCCGCGAGGCGTCGGCGGTGCCGGACCTCATCCGCGTGCTGACCGACGATCCGCGTCCGGTGCTGCGCGGCACGGCCGCGTGGGCGCTCGGCCGCATCGGCGGCTCCGAGGCGGAGCGGGCGCTGCGGCAGGCGCTCGATCGCGAGGCCGATCCCGAAACCTCGGCGCGGATCAAGGCGGCGCTTGAGGCGCTTGAGGCGCTTGAGAATCCCGAGCCGCGGGATGCGGCCGGCGGCCGAGCGGACGACCGCAGGCACGGCGGCGCGGACAGCGGCGTTCCTATATACGAGGAAGGCGCGGCGAAGCCGGGCGTCTGACGCCCGCCGCATGCGCTGCGGAAGGAGGAATGGGTATGGATATGGGGCAACCGATACTTGTCCGCTGGATCGAAATCGATTCGCCCGTCGGACCGCTCGTGCTTCTGAAGGCGGACGGCAGGCTGTGCCGGGTCGAATTCGGCCGGATGGTAGAGCGCCGCGCGGCCTTGACCGCATGGGCGGCCGAGCACGGACTGGCCGGCGATTTCCGGCACGCGCCGGACGATCCGCTGCTCAAGGAAGCGGCGGCGCAGCTTGCGGCCTATTTCCGCGGCGAGCGCTTCCGGTTCGAGCTGCCGACGGCGATGTACGGCACGCCCTTCCAGAAGGCGGTGTGGGCGGCGCTCGCCGCCATTCCGTACGGCGAAGTCCGCTCGTACAAGGCGGTCGCCGGGGCGATCGGCCGTCCGTCGGCGGTGCGGGCGGTCGGCGGGGCGAACAACCGGAATCCGCTGCCGATCATCGTGCCGTGCCACCGGGTCGTCGGCGCGGACGGATCGCTCGTCGGCTACGCGGGCGGGCTCGACGCGAAAAGGCGCCTGCTCGAACTGGAGCGGTTGGCCGCGAACGTTGCCCGGCCGCTGGCGAACGTGCTATGATTTAGTGGCATCGCGGGAGAACGCATCATGCAGAAGGGGGGGCGGCCGAAATGAGCGCATGGGATATCATCATACCGATTCTGACTTTGGTCGTCGGCCTGATCGGCGGATTCGCGGGCGGCGTTTTCTATCTGCGCCAGCAACTGATGAAGATGCAGAGCGATCCGGAGATGCTGCAGAAGATGGCCAAGCAGATGGGCTACAATCTGAACAAACAGCAGCTGCAACGCGCGCAGCAGATGATGAAACGGGGGAACATCGGCCGCAAATAGGCCGGTGTGCCTCCGGGGGAGGCGATCATCGAGATGGCAGGCGTGAAGGATTATGCCAACCGGCATGTGGCGGAGAACCGTGCCGAACTGGAGCGGCTCGTCCGGGAAATGCTGCGGATGATCGGGGAAGACCCCGACCGGGAAGGGCTGCTCGATACGCCGGCCCGCGTCGTGCGAATGTTCGAGGAAATCTACGCCGGCTATTCGGTCGATCCCGGCGACGTCCTCGGCGTCACGTTCGACGAGCAGCATGAAGAACTCGTGATCGTGAAGGATATCGTCTATTACAGCCAGTGCGAGCATCACCTCGCGCCGTTTTTCGGCAAGGTGCACATCGGCTATCTCCCGAGCGGCAAAATCGTCGGGCTCAGCAAGCTGGCGCGGCTGGTCGAGGCGGTCACGCGCAAGCTGCAGGTGCAGGAGCGCATCACGAGCCAGATCGCGGACATCCTCGAGGAGAGGCTGCATCCCCACGGCGTCATGGTCGTCGTGGAAGGCGAGCATCTGTGCATGTGCGCCCGCGGCGTCAAGAAGCCGGGCAGCAAGACGGTCACTTCCGCGATCCGCGGGGAATTCCGGGAGAGCGCCGCGCTGCGGGACGAGTTTCTTCAACTGATCCGGATGTAGAAAAGGAACAGCAAACGCGAGCAACCATCATCCGCTGCACGCAGCGCTCCGACGGACATCAGTTCCATCGGGGCGCTGTTTCTATTTTTACAGGGGTCAAGGGGTGAAAAAATGAAACGCGTTGCGCTTCTGTTGCTGCTTCTGGCGGCGGCTGCGGGGTGCGGAAACGAACAGTCGTCCTACGCATCGATTTTGATTTATCAAGGTCAGGAATACATCGGGAAGGGGCTGGTGCCGCAAGCCGAATACGCGCACGCGGAACCGGTCGGCACCGTGTCCGTCAAGACGGCTCCTGAACGGCTGCCGACGGACGAACTGTCTTCCAACGAGCTCGAGGCCGGAACCGAAATCTGCAAAGCGGATGAAGGCACGCTGCTCGCGAAAGTGAACGATCGGGAATACAAAGTGTTCGAACGCTGAGCACAAAGACGAAGAAGGCCCGGCTCCCCCTGACGGAAGAGCGGGCCGTCTTCGCTTCAGAACGGCTCCCACCGGAGCTGCGACGCCTTCGCGAACCGCTCGGCGACGCAGGGCCAGTTCACGACGTTCCACCAATCCCGGATGTAGTCGGCGCGGCGGTTCTGGTGTTTCAAATAGTACGCGTGCTCCCACACATCAAGCGGAAGGAGCGGCACGACGTCCCATTGGGAGAGGTTCTGGTGCTTCTCCGCCTGCAGAATCTCGAGCCGGCCGCTGCGCGGGCTCCAGACGAGGATCGCCCAGCCGCCGCCCTCGACCTGCTCCGCCGCGGCGGAGAACTGGCGCTGGAACGCTTCGAAGCTGCCGAAGCTCGCGTTGATGGCGTCGGCGAGCGCGCCCGTCGGCCGCCCGCCGCCCTGCGGCGACATCACGTTCCAGAAAATCGTGTGCAGGTAGTGGCCGGCGCCGTTGAATGCCAGCTCCCGTTCCCAATGTTTCACGAGATCGAACTGCCCGGAGGCGCGGGCCGCCTGCAGCGCCCGCTCCGCCCGGTTCAGACCGTCGACGTAGGCGCGGTGGTGCCGGTCGTGATGGATGCGCATCGTCGCCTCGTCGATGTACGGCTCCAGCGCATCGTAAGCGTAGGGCAGCGGCGGCAGCGTATGCCCGCCGATCGGCACCGCACGCCAGGGCCGGCTGCGATCGGGAGGGCTGCGGTCCTCCGCTTCGCTGCGGAGCTTCTGGCCGGCGTCCGCCGCGCCGCCCGGCTCCTGATGCTCCCGCCGCGCCAGCCGCGCCCGTGCCGCCGCGGCCGCCTGTGCGAGCGCATCCGCCTCCTCCGCGCGGCCGCTGATGCGGGCGCCGTCCGCCAGCCGCTCGAGATGGCCGGCGAACGCTTCGGTCTGGGCGTATGCGGCTTCTTCCAGTGCCCGGCCGTGCGGCTCCGGGATCGCGGCGAACCCGCCTGCCGGATCCGCCCGGGCCTGCCGCCAATACTCGGCACAGCGTGCCGTATAATCGAAGACCGGCACCCAGTCGCCGAGCAGGCGGGCGCCGGGCGGATTGAACGCCGCAATCCGCCGGGACAGTTCAGCGGCCGTCCGCTGCTCTTCCCTTTTCCAGGCGGCGATGGCCTCGGCCGGATCGGACGGCGTTTCGTTCTCGCTCAAGGTCACGGCGCGTCATTCCTCCTTCCGCGTCTCTCTTGCCGGATGCTTCCGTAAGAGATGTATTCGCGGAGCAGGTTATCCTATGCCGGCGAGAAAAGCGGTGACGCGCTGCATATATTCTTCGGTGTGCGTGCGGAACATCATCTCATGCTGCCCGCCCGGCACGATCCAGGCCGACGACAGCGGATGGCGCTGATTCGCGGCGATCGTCTCGGCGATCGAAGCCGGCGCCTTCGCATCGTTCGTCCCGTGGATGAGCAGGATCGGCATGTCGTAGGAGGTGCTTTTGATCCGGTCGGACGGAATGCTGGCGAGGCGGGTGCCGGACCAGAGCGGGAAGAACGCCGCGACGAGCGAAGGCGACGGAAATCCGTCAACCGGCGAGAACTCCGCCAGATTCAGCGCGAGCGTGCCGGCGTCGGCGATGAACGTGCTGTCCAGAATCATCGCCGCGATGTCGTCCGTCAGGAAAGCGGCCTGCAGCGCCGTTCCCGCGCCCATCGAGAAACCCCAGACAATGATTTCGTCCGCGCCGGTCTCCTTCGCGTATTCGATCACCTTGACCAGCTGGCGCGACTCCGTGACGCCGCCCGTCGCCGGCGCCCGGTCTTCGGCGGAGGCGTAGCCGTAATCGAACAGAATGATGTTGTACTCCAGCAGATGCATCGTCTCGGCCAGATCGTACATCGGAACCCACGGTTCCTCCCGGTTCGTGCCGTAGCCGTGGCTGAAGACGATAGTGCGCGAACCGCCGGCCGTGGCGGGGATGTACCAGCCGCTGACGGCGGGAATGCCGCCCGATGCGGGGATGACAAATTCGGAGTAGGCCAGCTGCTTCGCCTGCATCGGATCGGAGGCGAGCGGCGCGACGGCGGGATAGGCGAGCCGCCAGGCGATGAGGCCGTGGGCGGCCGTGAAGATCAGCAGCGCGAACGCCGTCAGGGAGGCGAGCGCGAGGACGGCGACTTTCAGGCCTTTGTGCCGGGGTGTCGCAGGAGCGCGCTGCTCCGCCGGCGGATCGTCGGGCAGAACAGGCAGACCGGGACCGGCGCCGGGCAGCAGCGCGGGACCCGGCAGCGCAGCCGGACCGCTGCTTGAAATGCCGGCCTCAAGATGCATGACCTTCGATCTCATGCGGATCCCCTCCCCCGGAATGTAAGCGTTTTTAATCGGTTGCTTTTATCCTATGGGAGCACCGGCATGCGTGTCAATTTGCGTCGACAAGTTGTTAGGCAAGTGTAATCTTGGCGTAAAAAATCGGCCGGAATATTCCTTCTTTACCATCTCGTCTCCCCGTCTGCCGCACGTTCTTCCGATTGCCTATGGCCCGCGGACGCGGAGTGCGTTATACTGGTTGATACAGAGTTTCATTGTGCGAAACACCGGAAGTTGATCATGGGAGGCGATCTTCCGATGGACGACGGGAAATCGACGGTCCGCGCGGTCGAACGGGCGCTGGACATTCTGCTGCTGTTCCTCGAGCGCGCCGAATGGTCGATGACCGAGATGGCGGAGCGGACCGGCCTGCACAAAAGCACGGTGCACCGCATGCTTGCCACGCTCGAACACAAAGGTTTTGTCGCGCGGGATTCGCTGACCGAACGCTACCGCATCGGCATGCGGATCTGGGAACTGGCGGCGAATCTGTCCTCCAGCGACGACCCGGCCTCCCTGCTCCTGCCCGAAATGGAGCGGCTGCGCGACATGCTCGGCGAGACGGTCAGCCTGTACGTCCGCGACGGCAAGGAGCGGATCCGGATCCAGGCGGTGCAGAGCAACCAGCCGGTCCGGCGCGTCGCCCCGGTCGGCGCCCGCTTGCCGCTCTACGTCGGCGCGTCGAGCAAGGTGCTGCTCGCCTGGGCCGACGAGGAGACGCTGCGCCTCGTGCTGGACGATCCCGCTTGGCCGGCATCCATCGACCGGACGGCGTTTATGGCGCAGCTTGAAGCCATCCGCGAGACCGGCTATGCGACCAGCTTCGAGGAGCGCGAGCCCGGAGCGGCGGCGGTGTCCGCGCCGATTCTGGACCGTGCGGGCCGTCTCATGGCCGCGCTGTCCGTCTCCGGGCCGTCCGGGCGGCTGACGCCGGAAGTGATGCAGTCGTATGTGCCGGCCATCCGGGAAGCCGCGCGCCGCATGGGCATGATGCTGGGCAAGTGATCCGCCGGCCCGGCATCTCCCGCGTTGTTGTGCAAAGGCTTTCCTGATACGATGGAAGTGTGATGGCGGACAGAGGAGGACGGATGCAAAATGGGAAAAACGAAACACGGCGGTCCGATGCGCTTGCCGAAGACGCCGAAGCCCGGACTGTGGGTCAGCCCGGTCCCGCTCGGCCTCGGCAAGGTGAAGCCGCATCACATCATGGAGACGGCCAAAACGGTATGGCGGAACCGGGACAACCTGCCCTATGCCTGGCGCATCCTGACCCAGGGCGTATGCGACGGATGCGCGCTCGGCGTCTCCGGCCTGCGGGACCGGACGCTCACGGGACCGCATCTGTGCACGACCCGGCTGAATTTGCTGCGCCTCAATACGGCGCCGGCCATCCCCGATGACATCCTGACGGCGGACATCGACGAGCTCAGGCGCATGAGCAGCGCCGAGCTGCGGGAATTGGGGCGGCTCCCTTATCCGATGATCCGCGAGCGCGGAGAGCGGCGTTTCCGCCGCGTGTCGTGGGACGAGGCGATGGACCGGATCGCGGACAAATTCCGCGCCGTCGATCCGAAGCAGGCGGCGTTCTATCTGACGGCCCGCGGCCTGACGAACGAGACGTACTACATGGCGGCGAAAACGGCGCGCTTCCTCGGCACGAACCATATCGACAACGCTTCGCGCATCTGCCACTCGCCGTCCAAGACCGCGCTCAAGCGGTCGATCGGCATCGGCGCGTCGAGCTGCAGCTACACGGACTGGATCGGCACGGACGTGCTCGTCTTCTGGGGCAGCGTCGCCGCGAACAACCAGCCCGTTTCCACGAAATACATGTACGCCGCCAAACGGCAGGGCACGAAGATCATCGTCATCAATCCGTACCGCGAGCCGGCGATGGACGGCTACTGGATTCCTTCGATCCCGGAATCGGCCCTGTTCGGCACGAAGCTGGCGGACGACTGGTACCAGGTCAATATCGGCGGCGACATCGACTTCATGAACGGCGTCATGAAGCATTGGTTCGAGATGGAGAAGCGGGAGCCCGGCTCCGCGCTCGATCTCGCCTTCATCAGCAAGCATGTGAACGGCCTGGAAGAACTGCGGGCGCATGTCGCGGGGCTGGATTGGGACGACATCGAGCGCGGCTCGGGACTGTCCCGGGAGCGGATCGCCGAGTTCGCCGAACTGCTGGCCCGCGCGAAGAGCGGCGTGTTCGTCTGGAGCATGGGGCTGACGCAGCACCGGTTCGGAACGGACAACGTGACGCAGGTGGTCAATCTGGCGCTGCTCCGCGGCTTTCTCGGCCGGGCGAAGTGCGGCCTCATGCCGATCCGCGGCCACAGCGGCGTACAAGGGTCGAGCGAGATGGGGGCCGATCCGTTCAGCCTGCCGGGCGGCGATTTCGATCCGGAGACGATTGCGCGGATCGAGAAACTGTGGGGCTTCGACATTCCGAAGTGGCAGGGCGACATTGTCGGCGTCACCCTGGAGAACGCGCTGCTGCCGGATGATCACGAGCGGCGGCTGAGGCTTTTCTACACCTCCGGCGGCAACTTCCTCGAGACGATGCCGAATCCTGACCGGATCAGGCAGTCGCTGGAGAACATCGAGCTCCGCGTCCACCAGGACATCATTCTGAATACGTCGATGCTGGCGGACGCGCGGGAGGCGGTCATTCTGCTGCCGGCCAAGACGCGCTATGAGCAGGAGGGCGGCGGCACGTCAACGTCGACGGAGCGGATGGTCTACTTCTCGCCGGAGATCCGCGGTCCGCGGATCGGCGAGGCCCGCGAGGAATGGCGCATCTTCCTCGATCTGGCGCGCCGCGTGAAACCGGAGGAAGCGGCCCGGTCGATGAAGGCGGAGTCGGCGGACGAGATCCGGGCGGAGATTGCCCTTGCGGCGCCGAACTACGACGGCATTCAGCATTTGCGGAAGCAGGGCGACTTCTTCCAGTGGGGCGGCGCCTGGCTGTGCGAGGGCGGCGTCTGCCCGACGCCGGACGGCCGGGGCCGGCTCATTCCGATCGCCTCGCCCGGCATCCGCCGCGCGGCGGGCGCTTTTCTGGCGACGACGCGCCGGGGCAAACAGTTCAATTCGATGGTGTACGGCAGCGTCGATCCGTTCAACGGCGCGCTTCGGGAAGATGTGCTGATGAGTCCCGAAGACGCGGCCGAACTCGGCATCGCGGACGGCGAAGCGGTCGTCGTCCACAACCGTTTCGGCCGGTTCTACGGGCGGCTCCGAACGGCGCCCGTCGCCCGCGGCAACCTCGAGCTGTTCTGGCCGGAAGGCAACGTCCTGTTCCCGTCCGGCGTCTACGAGCCGCACGCCGGCATACCCGAGTACAACACGGAAGTGAAGGTCGAGAAAGCCGACGTCTTCTACGCCCGCAAGGACCGCAAATACCGGACGAAGGAAGCGGAAGTACCGGAGGAAGACGGTCTGCCTGCGGGCGCGGCGGGAGCGGGGGCGCAGCCATGCCGGACGGAATAGATCGCGCCGTCGACACCGCGTTTCCCGTATGGAGATACAGCGCTGACGGCTGGTCGGCCGGCGAAGACGCGGTGGCCGAAGAGATTCCGCTGACGGTCCGGCTGGACGGCGAAGAGTTCGTCACGGTCGTCTGCTCGCCGCAGGATACCGAAGATCTTGTGTTCGGTTTTCTCGCGGGCGAGGGAATCATCGCGTCGCCTGAAGATGTCGAGCGGATCGACTGGGACGAGGCGGCCGGTTTCGCGGATGTCCGGCTGCGCCGCCGGCTGGACGGGGCGGAGGCCGATTTCGGCAGGCGCGTCATCGGCTCCTGCTGCGGGCGCAGCCGGCAGTTCTACTTCCGAAGCGACGTGCGCACGGCGCGGACTTCGATCTCGCGGGTGCGGATGCGGCCGGAGGAATGTCTGGCCGCCATGGCCGAACTGCAGCGCCGTTCGGCCGAATTCGCGCGCACGGGCGGCGTGCACAATGCGGCGCTGTGGTCGCCGGGGCGCGGGCTGATCGCGATGCGGACGGACATCGGCCGCCACAACGCGCTCGACAAGCTGCTCGGCTACTGTCTGCGGCGCGGCATACCGACCCGGGATGCGGCGATTATTTTCAGCGGGCGTATTTCCTCGGAGGTGCTGCTGAAGACGGCGAAGATCGGCGCGGCGATCCTGATCGCGAAGTCGGCGCCGACCGGCCTCGCGCTGCGTCTGGCGCACGACCTCGGCATCACGGCGGCCGGCTTCGTCCGCGGCGGCCGGATGAACGTTTACACGCACCCCGAGCGGCTCGGCGCCGCCGGGCAGCCTTGAATCGAGGGCAGTACAGGGAGCGGGACGGGGTTTCGCAAGCCGCCAGACCATGCCTGCGCGGGATGAAGATCTCCGAGACCATCCGGCGCGCTCCTTCCTGAGCGAAGGGGATATGGTGCAAAAGCAGCCGAAAGGGGCTTCGTCCCAATATGCACCGAACCGCTGATTTCGCGGCTTACGATTTCTTACGCTTCGCTTCCGCCGCAAGCACCGCGGGGTACGCAAGGATCAGCAAGAACGTGAGGTATGCCGAGTTCTCGAAATAAGCTTTGAATTTTTCTTTCGACCAGCCGTCCTCGCCGATGATCCAATAGGCCACCGCATTCGATACGCCGAGCCCGTCGTTCGCTTCGGGGATCAGGCTTTGCGTGTAATTTTGCGCAAGGCACACCGTGGCAAGAGCGGAAATGGTGATCGCAAGCTGGATGCCGTTTGCGTACGGATGACGAACCGCCGATTTTCTGAAAACCAGCACCGAAGCGAGAATAAAGACCAGGCAGATCAGCAAAAACAACACCATCAGACGCCTCCATTTCAAACCATGCTTCCTGTTGCTTTATTCCACGCCCCGCTTTCTATTCCTTTTCAAGCACCGATGATTGTTCCATCCGCCATTTCTCAGGTAAGATAGCATTGTGGAACACCGGGCGCGCCGGATGCCTCCTGATCCCGGACCGCGCCGGTTTGAAAGGAAGGAAATGTCATGAGCGCTGATCAGCGACGGGCGGAACTCAGCCGTTTCCTGCGAACGCGCAGGCTTCGGCTGTCGCCGGAGCTTGCGGGCCTCCGGAACGTCGATCTTTCGCGCCGGAGAACGAAGGGGCTTCGCCGCGAGGAAGTGGCCGCACTTGCCGGCATTTCGCTTCCCTGGTACACGCAGCTGGAGCAAGGGCGGGACATTCAGGTATCCGATCAAGTGCTGGACAGCCTGGCCAGGGTGCTTCGTCTGGATGCCGACGAACGCAAGCATTTGTTTTTCCTGGCCGGCTCGCGAAGGGATGACGCAATGCCGGCCGACGAGCGTGAGGACGTACCCGCCTCGCTGCGATACATGCTGGATCAATTTTCCGCCCTTCCCGCTTACATTTGCGACGAAAAGATGAATGTGCTCGCATGGAACCGGCTGGCGGAGGCCGTCTTCGGCCCGGCATCCCTACGTCATGGAGCACCCGGAGGCCGGGCGGCTTCACCTGGACCCGCAGATCATGCAGATCGATGAACAGGAGCTGTATTTGACCGTCTTCACGCCGGATCTGCATGACGGTTCGATCCAGCGGCTGGCCATGCTGAACGAAAGGGACGGCTCGAAAGTCCGTTCCTGAGCGAAGGGGACAGGGTCCCAAAGCTTAAAAAAAGGGCTTCCGCCCGAGCGAATGCTTGAGCGGAAAGCCCTTTTTCCGTTATAGCGTCAGCCTGCCTGCGTTTCAGCCTCAGCTTGCGATCATCTGACGGAGAACCGTCTGCAGGATGCCGCCGTTGCGGTAATATTCGATGTCGACGTAGGAGTCGAGCCGGACGGTGACCGGGAACTCGAACTTGCTGCCGTCTTCGCGGGTCGCGATGACCTTCACCGTGTCGCCCGGCTTGAGGTCGTTCGTCAGGCCGACGATGTCGAACGTCTCGCGGCCCGTGATGCCGAGCGACTTCCAGCTGTCGCCGTTTAGGAACTGCAGCGGCAGAACGCCCATGCCGACCAGGTTCGCGCGGTGGATCCGCTCGAAGCTTTCGGCGATGACGGCCTTGATGCCGAGCAGGTAAGTGCCCTTCGCCGCCCAGTCGCGGGAGCTGCCCATGCCGTATTCCTTGCCGGCGATGACGACGAGGTTCGTGCCGTCCGCCTGATACTTCATCGCGGCGTCGTAGATCGACATCACTTCGTCCGTCGGCAGATACTTCGTCACGCCGCCTTCCGTGCCCGGCGCCACCTGGTTCCGGATGCGGATGTTGGCGAACGTGCCGCGCATCATCACTTCGTGATGGCCGCGGCGGGAGCCGTACGAGTTGAAGTCCTCGCGCTTCACGCCGTGCTCGATCAGGTATTTGCCCGCCGGGCTGTCGACCTTGATGTTGCCCGCCGGCGAGATGTGGTCGGTCGTCACGTTGTCGCCGAGCAGCGCCAGCGCGCGGGCGCCGGTGATGTCGCCGAGGTCCTTGACGCCTTCATGCAGGTTCTCGAAGAACGGCGGGTTCGCGATGTAAGTCGATTTTTCGTCCCACTCGTACGATTCGCCCTGCGGCACCGGAATCTTGTTCCAGCGCTCGTTCTGCGTGAACACGTTCGCGTATTTCGCGCGGAACATGTCCGGCGTGAGCGATTGGTTGATCGCGTCCTGAATCTCTTGCGACGACGGCCAGATGTCGCGCAGGTAGACCGGCTGGCCGTTCGGGTCGTAGCCGAGCGGATCCTTCGTCAGGTCGATGTCCACCGTGCCCGCGATCGCATAGGCGACGACGAGCGGCGGCGAAGCGAGGAAGTTCGCTTTGACCTGCGCATGGACGCGGCCTTCGAAGTTCCGGTTGCCGGACAGGACGGATGCGACCGTCAGGTCGCTGTCGGCGATCGCCTGGCTCACTTCATCCGGCAGCGGACCGGAGTTGCCGATACAGGTTGCGCAGCCGTAGCCCGCGATGTGGAAGCCGAGCTTCTCGAGCGGCTCCATCAGGCCGGCTTTCTTCAGGTAGTCGGTGACGACGAGCGAGCCCGGCGTCAGCGAAGTCTTGACGTATTCTTTCACCGTCAGGCCGCGTTCGACCGCCTTCTTCGCGACGAGGCCCGCGCCGAGCATGACGGACGGGTTCGACGTGTTCGTGCAGCTCGTGATCGCCGCGATGACGACCGCGCCGGTGCCCATCTTGCTGACCTTGCCGTTCTTGTGCTTCACTTCGACGGTTTCGGCGATCTTCTCCTCGGTAAGGCCGTAGCCGCCCTTCTCGATCGGCGTGCGGATGATGGTGTTCCACGATTCCTTCATCGCCGTCAGCTCGATGCGGTCCTGCGGACGCTTCGGACCCGCGAGGCTCGGCACGATCGTCGACAGGTCGAGCTCGATGACGTCCGAGAACACCGGATCCGGCGTGTCGTCCGTCCGGAACATGCCCTGCGCCTTGTAATAGGCTTCGACGAGCGCGATCTGCTCCTCGCTGCGGCCCGTCTGACGCAGGAAGTCGAGCGAGATGTGGTCGACCGGGAAGAAGCCGATCGTCGCGCCGTATTCCGGCGCCATGTTCGCGACCGTCGCGCGGTCAGGCAGGCTGATGTTCGACAGGCCCGGGCCGAAGAACTCAACGAACTTGCCGACGACGCCTTTCTTGCGGAGCATCTGCGTAACCGTCAGCGCCAGGTCGGTCGCCGTCGCGCCTTCCGCCAGCTTGCCCGTCAGCTTGAAGCCGATGACTTCCGGCGTGACGAAATAGAGCGGCTGGCCGAGCATGCCGGCTTCCGCCTCGATGCCGCCGACGCCCCAGCCGACGACGCCGAGGCCGTTGATCATCGTCGTATGCGAGTCCGTGCCGACGAGCGAATCCGGGAAGACGACCGTCTCGCCGTCCACCGTTTTCGTCGCCGCGACGGTGGCGAGGTACTCCAGGTTCACCTGGTGCACGATACCCGTTCCCGGAGGCACGGCGCGGAAGTTCTCGAACGCCGTCTGCGCCCAGCGGAGGAAGCGGTACCGTTCACCGTTCCGTTCGAATTCGATCCGTTCGTTCGTCTCCTGCGCGTCGGGCGAACCGAACGCGTCGACCATGACGGAGTGGTCGATGACGAGGTCGACCGGCACAAGCGGGTTGATCCGCTTCGGGTCGCCGCCCGCTTTCTTCACGGTGTCGCGCATCGCCGCCAGGTCGACGACGACCGGAACGCCGGTGAAGTCTTGCAGTACGATGCGGGCGGGGATGAACGGAATTTCTTTGTCTTGACGGCCTTCCGCCCAGGTGGCCAGCAGTTTCACGTGGTCCTTCGTGATGGCGTGTCCGTCGTATTGGCGGACGGCCGCTTCGAGCAGCACCTTGATCGAGAACGGAAGCTTGCCGATGCTGCCGAGGCCTTGCTCCTCCAGCCCTTGCAGCCGGTAGTAGGCATATGTCTTGCCGCCGACTTCAAGGCTGGAGCGGATGCCGTAGGCATCTTGCTTCGCCATGGAAAGTCTCCTCCTTACCGTATGGGGTCTCTCTGCCGCGATTCGTTTCTTCCGGACAATGTTGTTTCGTCTGGTGAAACTCAATTTCATAATCGCGCTATATTCCTAGTATATCGTTTGCAATGATCAACGTAAAGCCTGATTTTGTCGCTTCCGCGCCGTCTGACGGCCGCTAGGGCCCGCCGGATTCATGAAACCGGCGTCCGGCACATATACATGAAGCGATGCTTTTCCTGCCCCGGGGAGACTGCCCCGGGACCGCAGACCGCGAGCTTGAGGGGAGGAGGAGCCGGCATGGCGCTGCAAAGCGAAGCCGGGCGACGCCCGCCGGCTTTGCACGGGTGGCGGGCAGCCGTGCACGAATACGTGAAGTGCGTGAGTGAAGCGGAGATCGATATGACCGCCGGACCGCTTACGGCCGTCGCGGAGGATGACACGCACCTGGGCCGGCTCGAAACCCGCTTGAAGCGCATGCGCGAGCGGGAACATCGGCGCGGCGCGTTTCCCGAGCGGCACGAAGCCCGTGCGGTTCTGCTCGGCTTCCGCGAGGAAGGCCGTACGGCCGCGGTCCGCCTGCAATTGCATCTCAAGCGAAGCTTGTCCTTCGGGGAAGCCTCCTATACCGAGGAAAAACT
>ERZ795043.1151-NODE-1151-length-14677-cov-6377.989331_pt1 | contig 14677 bp, 10 predicted proteins | sample MGYA00375127_ERZ795043 | MGnify/ENA primary metagenome ERZ795043 (study PRJEB30172, sample SAMN05518447) | compost metagenome | isolation source: Feedstock adapted compost from Newby Island compost facility, Milpitas, CA | place: USA:Newby Island compost... | reverse complement strand
GCACTGGTGCTCACGACTTTCTTTGCTGTAGCCTTCGGGCATGCTACGATTGCTTATTTTTTGAAGAACGAGCCTCGCAAGCAACCCACAAAGATTTCCATGTGGCTGATGATTGCTGGAACGGCTATGGCGGCATGGGCCATGTTTGCCGGTAAGGCCGATGTACTGTATACTTTTTATCCTCCCCTGAAAGCTCATCCGCTTTTTTATTTAGGGCTTGCCGTGATGATTGTCGGATCATGGATTCCGCTGTTCGACTGGGTAGGATTGTTGAAGAGCTGGAGGGCTAGTCATACGGGAGAAAAAGTCCCGCTGGCTGTATGGGGAACGATTATCAATTTTATTATCTGGTTTACGTGTACCCTGTCCGTAGCTTATGAAGTATTGTTTATGTTGTTGCCCTGGTCGTTGGGCTGGAAAGCTACCATCAATGTGGCGCTGGCACGTACGCTATTCTGGTTTTTTGGCCATGCGCTGGTGTATTTCTGGCTGTTGCCGGCTTATGTGATGTATTATGCCTTTTTACCCAGGCTGGCCGGTGGAAAGCTCTATTCCGATCTGGTGGGGCGTATCACGTTTGCCATCTTTTTGATTTTCTCGGTGCCGGTGGGCGTCCATCATCAGTTCAGCGATCCCAGCATTGAGCCAAATACCAAACTAACGCAGTCGCTGCTCACTTTTGGCGTAGCCCTTCCCAGCTTTTTAACAGCGTTTACGATGTTTGCCACGCTGGAGTATGCCGGACGCAAAAATGGTGGAAAGGGCTTATTCGGATGGATAGGCCGATTGCCATTTTTCGACAGCAGCAGGTATCTATTTTCCTATTTTATCTGTGGATTGATTCTTTTCATATTCGGTGGATTTACGGGTATCGTGAATGCTTCGTATGAATTGAATGCTGTGGTACATAATACCGCCTTTTTGCCCGGGCATTTTCACATGACGGTGGCCGGACCGGTTATTCTGGCCATGCTGGGTATGAGTGTGCATCTGGTGAGTCAGTTAAAAGGTAAAAAGGTGTTTGCACCCGCTTTGAATACCATTGTGCCTTATTTGTGGATGATTGGTGTGTTTATTTTCTCAGCCGGCTTAATGTGGGGTGGCCTGCAGGGTGAACCGCGTCGTACCAATCTGGGCTTGAGCTATTTGAATCCGAAAAGCGATTTATTCCATCCACAGTGGGTGCCCGATACGTTGTTGACCATGTGTGGCGGATTCATCATGTTTCTTGCGGGGATATTTTTCTTCATCGTATTCTTTGGAACATTTTTCCGGAGAAAAACGCAGGAGGATGATCAGCTGGAATTCCCTGTGAGTGAGGCCCTTCACGATGAAAGAATTATACCCCTGTTTAATGATTTGCGACCCTGGGTCATCTTGATGGTACTGGTTATATTGATTGCCTATATACCGGCCATTCTTGACGTATTCCGGTTTGCAGGTCCAGGCGCTCCGCCTCATTTGCCCAATAGTCCCGTGCCTGGCCTGTAAGAATAAATCTAAATCATGCATCACACAAACCAAAATATGCATCGCTGGAGATTGTTGTTGCTGGCCTGGCCTGTTGCCATCATCGTAGTTTCCGGATTGATGTATGCAGCTGTTCAGCACCACGAAACATTACCCGTGTACGGGCAGGTGGAAGGATGGAATGCATCACCAGCAGATACGCAACAGGTCAGTCATTATGTATTTATCAATCCCCGGCATCAACGTGTGAGCTTCAAGAGTTTTCCAGGTAAAATTCTTGTCGTGAATTTTTTCTTCACGCGATGCCCGAATGTATGTCCACGGATTATGCACGATTTGACGGATGTAGTGCAGCAATTCATCACGGATGATCGGGTACAGTTTATTTCATTGACTGTTGACCCGGAATATGATACACCTGAAAGATTGCAGCATTATGCTTCGGCTATGCAGTTACCTACGCAGCACTGGGAGCTGCTCACTGGCGATAAAGCGAAGATTTATCGGGCGGCTGTGGTGGGGTTTCATGTGAGTGCATCTTCAGGTAATGGCGATGTACCTGATTTTATTCATACCGATAAAATCATGCTGGTCGATACAGAAGGTCGTATTCGGGGATATTACAGCGGTATCGTAAAACGTGAAATGGATTTATTAGTACAGGATATTAAAAAGCTGGAACATGAATAAGTATGCCTATAGCGCTTTGCTTGTTTTTACGGGTTTATGCTTGAGTTTACGGTTATTTGCGGCTGACTCTACATCCGTACGCGGCAATGCCGATCACGGTAAACAATTATTTGAACAGCAGGCATGTAATTCCTGTCATAATATCAATCAACGTGCCGTTGGGCCAGCACTGGCAGGGGTGGATCAACGCCGTAGCCTCGATTGGATCGTGAAATTTGTACGTTCACCCAAAGCCATGATCGATGCCGGCGATCCCACGGCTAAGGCCCTGTACAACGAATATCATATCATCATGCCCGATCATCCTGCACTCAATCAACAGGATATTCAGGATATTCTTGCCTATATTGACGCCAATACACAGGCGGCGCCCGCATCGAGTGCTGCAACCATTACCGCTCCTGCGCAGGTGCAACCGGGATATTTGCCGCTTTCGTTTCAGAAGAATGCCGTTTTCTTTTTAAGCTATTTGTTTGTGGTATTGATTTTAGTGATTGTGCTCTTGTTTGCCGTGAAGGTAAAAGATGTAGAACGTTCCCGTAGCGAGCGGCGCAGCTGATGCGTAAGGATGTTTCATCGTGGGTTATGCATACCCGTATGCAGGTTTGTTGATCAAGCCTTATTTAATTGGCCGGGCTCGGAAATAACTTTCGTAATCCTTGGTTAATAGTATTGATGATTGATGAGGTATTGCTGTACATAATCCGTAATCCCATTTTCAAGAGAATAAAATTCATCCTGAAATCCCGCCCGGCGCAATTTTTCGATACGCGCCTGAGTAAAATACTGATAGGTGTTGCGAATATCTTCGGGTATAGGGATATATTGTATTTGCACAGGTTTACCTGCAGCTTCAAATGTGGCTTTTGCTAAGTCATAAAACGTACGCGCCTGTCCGGTACCTGCATTGTAAATGCCTGAAGGTGGAAGATGTTGCATGCACCATACGCAGATTTTCAGAATATCTTTTACGTAGATAAAGTCGCGAAGCTGTTCACCATCACGATATTCTGGGCGATGGGATTGAAACAGTCGCACGATGCCTGTTTCCTGAATTTGTTGGTATGCGTGCCAGATTACGCTGGCCATGCGTCCCTTGTGGTATTCATTTGGGCCATATACATTAAAGAATTTCAATCCGTACCAGTAAGGTGGCGTTATGGACTGGGACAATACCCAGAGATCAAATTGTTGTTTTGACCAGCCGTATGGATTCAGGGGTTTTAATTCGGGAATATGTGCGTGATCGTCATCATAGCCTTTGCTTCCATCGCCGTAAGTGGCCGCGGAAGATGCATATAGAAAGGGAATCTGCCGCTTTGTAGCATAAGTCCAGAGCTGCTGAGAATATTGCACATTCAGTCGTTCGAAAATCTGGCGATTGAATTCGGTGGTATCGGTGCGTGCGCCAATGTGAAAGATAAATTGAATGGGATGTTCCCAGCCTTCATGCGCAAGCCAGTCCAGCAAATGTTCCCGATCGATGCGTTGAAGGTATTGCTTACCTTCCAAGTTTTTCCATTTATCGGGCCTTGAAAAATCATCGCTGATGATCAGGTTTTCGTATCCGAGTTCATTCAGGTATTTTACCAGGCAACTTCCGATAAAACCAGCGGCACCGGTAACCAGTATCACGTCTTTACGATCGGGGATTCTGTTTGATGAATGAAGTGTTTGCAAGGCATCTGTTGACATGCATGATAGGTTTTGCTGTTGTTTACAAAATAGGATGCATCGTTGTTGTTTCCGAATCCATATAACGGGCAATAGCCTGATCGTATGCTTGTGCCCACGCTCCAAGTTCACCCCAGTACTGGTGTTCTACCCAGACTTGCTGATCGGCACGCACTTCACCCAGCAACTGGTGTGGAAAATGCTGGATGGTTTGCAAAAAATAAGGTTCATCCTCGCGCTTTACAGTAACCACCACGCGGCTCTGGGATTCTCCGAACCAAAAAGCATCTTTGCGAACAGCCGGATCTGCAAACACCTGCATGCCCAGTTTTCCGGCCATTGCCGATTCCAGCAAGGTAATCCATAGGCCTCCTTCACTTACATCATGGGCCGACTGTATGAGCCTGGCCTGTAACAAGCGTTGCAAAAGTTGTTGCAGCTGCAATTCTTCCTGTAAATCGAAATGTGGACAATTGCTGTACCTGATTTTTTTCAGGGCATACACATAAGCCGAACAGCCCACATCATTTCTGGACTGACCCAGCAAGTAAATCCGATCGCCGGGCTGCTTGAAGTGCAGGGTCATCATAGCTTCGTGCGATTCCAGCAGACCCAGCATTCCAATCACCGGCGTAGGATAAATGGGGCCATCGGGCGACTGGTTATAAAAGCTTACGTTGCCGCCGGTTACCGGTGTTTGAAAAGCTTCACAGGCTGTTCGCATGCCCTCAATGGCCTGTACAAACTGGTAATACACTTCAGGATCGTACGGGTTACCAAAATTCAAGCAATTGGTGATAGCCAGTGGTATGCCGCCGCTACAAACGATATTTCGAGCGGCTTCGGCTACGGCGATCTGTGTGCCTTTGCAGGGATCAGCAAATACATACAGGCTGTTGCAGTCGGTAGTTAAAGCCAGCACTTTCCGGGTAGGTTTAGCCCATACCAGTGCAGCATCGGCAGGGGCATAGGCTGTAATATTAGCCGTACCTACCAGACGATCGTATTGTTCGTAAATCCATTTTTTGGATGCGATAGAAGGAAGGCAGGTCAATGCTTTAGCCAGCTGTAAAAGCTCTTCGGGTGAAGGCTCGGAGACTTGGTGCATATCAAAAGCCTGACACGCATCCATGTAAGCAGGTCGGCGATATGCGCGTTCATACACGGGTGCACCCCCACCAACGACAAGGCTATCCGCCGGTAGTGAAGCTTCCAGCTGACCCTGAAAATAAAACTCCAGCTGTGGTTCCCGCGTAACTTCTCCGATTTGTACGCAATGCAGGTCCCATTTTTCGAAAATTTGCTTCACTTCCTGCTCCCGCCCTTTTTTCACTACAATAAGCATACGTTCCTGGCTTTCACTGATCAGGATTTCCCAGGCTTTCATGCCCTGCTGGCGTGTGGGCACCAGCGAAAGGTCAATGCGCATGCCATGCTTGCCTTTGGCGCTCATTTCGGACGTAGAACAGGTAATTCCCGCTGCGCCCATGTCTTGCATGCCGATGAGCGCACCGGTAGCCACCGCTTCCAGACAGGCTTCCAGTAATTTTTTTTCCTGAAACGGGTCGCCTACCTGTACAGCGGGAAGATCTTCCACGCTTTCTTCGGTGATATTGGCCGAAGCAAAAGCAGCCCCGCCAATGCCGTCTTTTCCGGTTTCCGAGCCTACAATCATCACGGGATTTCCCTCGCCGGTGGCAATAGCCGAAACCGTATGTCCAATTTTCACGAGTCCCACGCTCATGGCATTCACCAGGGGATTGGTATGGTAACAGGCATCAAAATACACTTCTCCACCAACCGTTGCAACGCCCAGGCAATTGCCATAATGCCCGATGCCAGCCACCACTCCCCGCAGCAGGTGACGGGTCTTTGCTTCCGAGAGCTGGCCAAAACGAAGCGAATTCAGTGCAGCAATGGGACGAGCCCCCATCGTAAAAATATCGCGATGGATACCACCCACGCCTGTGGCAGCGCCCTGAAAAGGTTCAATAGCGGAAGGATGGTTATGCGATTCAATTTTAAATACACAGGCATATCCTTCGCCGATATCCACCAGTCCGGCATTCTCTTCTCCGGCTTTCGCCAGCAGACGGCCACCTTCACGAGGCAGGGTTTTTAACCAGCGAATTGAGTTTTTATAACTACAATGCTCACTCCACATCACAGAAAACATGCTGAGTTCGGTGAAATTGGGCTTGCGACCCAGCAACTGCTCAATACGTGCAAACTCTCCGGCAGTCAATCCTAATTGTAGCGCTGTCTCAACAGTAATCTCTTGCATAACATTTTTGCTGATATACCCCGGATCTCCGGGAAAGGTTTGCGCAAAAATAAGGGAATAAACTTACCTTGGTTATCTTCACGCACATCTTATCCATGAACTGGACCATCGGTTTAGCGGGCATTTATCTGGTCGCAATATGCTGGTGGATAAGCCACTGGAAAAGGTTTCGACCAGCCGATATGTCGGCCTTTATCCTGATTCTTTTTTTCCTCTCACGGGTAGCCATGGCTGTGTTTTATGGGTGGATTCATCAACGTTATTATCCCGGATTTAATGATTCATGGAAAAGTTTTCACCAGGCAGTAACACTGGCAAGCTGGTGGCATCGCAACCCTCAAGGCTTCTGGCAATATGTACACATACGGCTGAATTATTTGCTTTACCAGGATTTTTTAGGTGTACATCATACCTTCTGGCAAAGCAGTGGCAACTATGTGATGATTGTTCTGCAGATGATTTTTAATCTGTTTTCCGGCTCGTCTTATTATCTAAACTGCCTGTTTTTCAGTTTACTTACCCTACCCGGATGGTTGCGTTTCATGCAACTTTATCGTGCCGTTGCCCACATGCCTGTAAAAGCTACATGGATCTGGTTTCATTTACCCGGAGTATGGTTCTGGTTCAGTGGCATGCATAAAGATGCGCTTGTGCTCATGTGTCTCAGTTTGCTGGGATATCACACCCATCGGCTGTTGCAGCATTTGTTCAGCGATAAGGCCGGGGTGCGCTTGCCTGTTGGTGATAGCGTATGGATAGTTTTCAGCTGGATCGGGGTGTTGTTGCTTAAAAATTTTCTCGTGCTATTGTTATTACCCGCCTGGCTGGCCTGGATAACAAGTGTGTTTTTGAAAACCGGAAAACTTCGCTTGCCTCGCGTCGCAAATCGGTTGTCACGCTTAGCCGCAGGAAGCTTGTTTATTTTTTGCTTGGCGGGCTGGCTGCTGGTGGGTATGTTGATGAGCCGGGGTTTTCAGCTTCATCCCCTTCAGATCATCATAGAACGGCAGCAGGCCTTTTATCGTGTGGGGCTTGAGCTGGGCGCACATTCGCTGTTATCGCCGATTCCGCTTATGCCCGACTGGCTATCGCTGTTAAAAGCTTTGCCACAGGCTGTCTGGCGGGTATTGTCTTTGCCTGATACTGCGCACCGGCATGCGTTGTTGCAGTTGAGCGTGCAATTGAATAATGTGATTTTTCTATTGCTGCTGATGGCGGCTATCTGGAGCTTATCTGTCAGGAAAATCCATCAGGTGCACCCATGGCTATTGTTTAGCTATTGGCTTGCGCTATCTTATCTGTTGCTGATTGGCTATACGGTATGTATTACCGGCGCTATGGTACGCTACCGTGCACTGGCAGAATTTTTTCTAACAGCGCCGGGAGTGGATATGCTCTACAAGAAATGCATTAAAAAAAATAATATCTGATTTTTTATTGAAAAGATTCTTTAAAAAGTTGATTAAATAAGCCATATCAAATATTTTTTGCCCAAGCATATCCTATTTTTTCGATTTTCAGACGAAAAAAATTTGATATTTCGATAAAAACAATTTCCTTTGTGAAAAATTTTTTCGCGATGCAAAATTTACGTTTAAATGCGCTACAAACATTGATGAACAGTCCTGCGCAGAAGAATTCGCTTACAGGCAAACGGATTTCTGAACTGTTTGCCAGCAGGGTTTTCACCGGCAAGGTCATGCGCGAACATTTGAGTGATGAAGCCTACAAGAGCTTGCAGATGTCCATTAAAACCGGCACCAAAATCGATCGCAAGGTAGCCGATCAGATTGCTGCCGGCATGAAAGAATGGGCGATGAAGCAGGGAGTCACCCATTTCACGCACTGGTTTCAGCCCATGACCGGAGCTACAGCCGAAAAGCACGATACTTTTTTCACAATTAAAAGTGACGGTACACCCATCGAAACATTCGACGGCGATGCACTCGTGCAGCAGGAGCCTGATGCTTCAAGCTTCCCCAGTGGCGGATTGCGCGCCACCTTCGAAGCCCGCGGCTATACGGCCTGGGACCCTTCTTCACCGGCGTTTATTATGGACATGGGTGCGGGTAAAACGTTGTGCATTCCTACGGTGTTTGTCTCGTACAACGGTGAAGCACTCGATTACAAAGGCCCTTTGCTGAAATCTATTGCAGCACTCGATAAAGCGGCCACAGAAGTATGCAATTACTTTGATCGGAACATTACCCATGTGTATTCTACCCTCGGCTGGGAACAAGAGTATTTTGTGGTAGATGAAGCACTGGCCAATGCACGACCCGATCTGGTGATGTGTGGTCGGACAGTGGTAGGTCATGCACCTGCAAAGGGTCAACAGTTAGAAGACCATTATTTTGGCTCGATTCCTGAAAGGGTGTATGCCTTCATGCGTGATTTTGAAGAGGAAGCTTACAAGCTGGGTATTCCACTACGTACCCGCCATAATGAAGTGGCTCCCTCTCAGTTTGAATGTGCGCCGGTGTTTGAAGAGGTGAACATCGCAGTGGACCATAACCTGCTGATCATGGATTTGATGCAGAAAGTGGCCAAGCGACATAAATTAAAAGTGCTGCTGCATGAAAAACCTTTTGCCGGCATCAACGGAAGTGGTAAACACAACAACTGGAGCATGGCTACCGACACCGGTATCAACCTGCTTTCACCCGGTAAAACTCCTAAAACCAATTTGCTCTTCCTTACCTTTTTCATCAATACCATCAAGGCCGTGCACGACCATGCCGACTTGCTGCGTGCAGCCATTGCTTCCCCCGGTAATGATTTCCGCCTGGGTGCCAACGAGGCGCCACCGGCAATTATCTCCGTGTTCATCGGTCATTATTTAACTGATATCTTGCATGAAATCGAAACAAGGGTGGATAATAAATTCGATGAACAGGACGAAGCCATTCTGAAGCTCGACCTGCATCGGCATATTCCCGATCTATTGCTCGACAATACTGATCGAAACCGAACCTCACCTTTTGCTTTTACAGGCAATAAGTTTGAATTCCGCGCCGTAGGCTCATCGGCGAACTGCGCCTCGGCTATGACCACCCTGAATACTATTGTAGCGCATACACTCAGCCAGTTTAAGCAAGAAGTGGATGTCCTGATCGACAAAGGCGAGAAAAAAGATATCGCCATTCTACAGGTGCTCCGGCAATATATCATCGACTCCAAACGAATCCTGTTTGAAGGCGACAACTACAGCGAAGAATGGCAAAAGGAAGCTGAACGCAGGGGTCTGCCGAATATCAAAACCACACCCCAGGCGCTCGATGCCCTGGTAAGCCCGAAAGGCAAACAGGTATTTATCCAATCGGGGGTATTCACGGAAAAAGAAATCCACGCCCGACACGAAATCCTGTTAGAAGACTATATCAAAAAAGTGCAGATCGAAGCGCGGGTCATCGGCGATCTGTGTACCAATTACATTTTACCGGCCGCCATTCGGTATCAGAATGAGCTCATCAAAAACATCGAAGGATTGAAAGCGGCGGGCCTCGACCAATCGGCCTATCAAACACAATTGAATATCTTAAAGAAAATATCCGAGCATATCAACGTGATTGGCCAGCAGGTAGAAGCCATGATCGAGGAAAGGAAAAAGGTGAACAAGATGACCGACACCCGCGAAAAGGCTATCGCCTACTGCGATAGGGTAAAGGCCTATTTCGATACCATTCGCTATCATGCCGATAAGCTTGAGTTTCTGGTGGATGATCAATACTGGCCCTTGCCCAAATACCGTGAATTGCTTTTTCTGAGATAATGCTTAACGGCATTGGATCAACTTTAGAGCGGCACAGCGATGTTGTGCCGCTTTTTTATTTCCCGTGCAATGCGGTTTTTCAGCTAAATTTGCGGGCTGTATTGCAAAAGCTCATGAGTGCACATACCATTCAAATCACATTTCCCGATGGAGCCGTACGCAATTATCCGGCCGGAGTAACCGGACTGGACATTGCACGTTCTATCAGCGAAGGACTGGCTCGCGAGGTGCTGGCCGTGAAAGTAAACGATGAAGTGTGGGATGCAACCCGACCCATTGAACAGGATGCACGTATCCGTTTACTCACCTGGCAAGATCCCGAGGGCAAGGCCACGTTCTGGCATTCTTCGGCACATCTGATGGCGGAAGCCCTGGAAAGCTTATTTCCGGGCGTGAAATTCGGCATAGGCCCTGCTATTGAACAGGGATTTTATTATGATGTGGATCTGGGAGGTCAACAACTTGCCGAGGCCGATATCCGCGCCCTGGAACGAAAGATGGCCGAACTGGCGCAGCGAAAATCTACCTATGTACGCAAGCCCGTAGCCAAAGCCGATGCCATTGCCTATTTCAAACAAAAGGGTGATCCGTATAAACTGGAATTGTTAGAAGATTTGCCCGACGGGCAAATCACTTTTTATACACAGGGCAATTTCACCGACCTGTGCCGGGGCCCACATATTCCGCATACTGGCTTCATCAAGGCCGTCAAAATCACCAATGTGGCCGGTGCATACTGGCGTGGTGATGAACATAAGCCCATGCTAACGCGGATTTACGGCATCAGCTTTCCATCTCAAAAAGAACTGGATGCTTATCTACACTGGTTAGAGGAGGCTAAAAAACGCGATCATCGCAAATTAGGCAGGGAACTTGAGTTGTTTACCTTTTCAGAACAGGTGGGGATGGGCCTCCCCCTGTGGTTGCCCCGGGGTACCATTATTCGCGAACAGCTGCAGGCTTTTTTACACGATGTACAGGTTGCACAGGGCTACCAATTTGTTGTTACGCCGCATATCGCAAATAAAAATCTATATGTGATTTCAGGGCATTATGAGAAATACGGTGAGAGCAGCTTTCAGCCCATGAAAACGCCCCAGGAGGGAGAGGAGTTTATGCTCAAACCCATGAATTGTCCGCATCACATTGAAATCTATCGATCCGCTCCCCGATCATACCGGGATTTACCGATTCGAATCGCCGAATTTGGTACGGTATATCGATATGAACAAAGCGGTGAATTACATGGCCTTACACGCGTACGGGGCTTTACACAGGATGATGCCCATCTGTTTTGTCGGCCTGATCAGGTAAAACAGGAATTCGAAAAAGTGATTGATCTGGTACTCTACGTATTGCAAACGTTGCATTTCAAAGATTTTACCGCACAGATTTCGCTGCGCGACCAGCACGACCATAGCAAATACATTGGCAGTGAAGAAAGCTGGCAACAGGCCGAACAGGCCATCGTGGAGGCCGTTCAGGAAAAACAGCTGCCTGCGGTTGTGGAATATGGCGAAGCGGCATTTTACGGTCCTAAACTCGATTTTATGGTACGCGATGCCCTGGGCCGAAAATGGCAACTGGGCACCATTCAGGTGGATTATAACTTACCAGAACGTTTTCAACTGGAATATGTGGGGGCCGATAACCAGAAGCATAGGCCCGTCATGATTCACCGCGCACCTTTTGGCTCACTGGAACGATTTGTGGCGCTGCTTATCGAACATTGTGCAGGAAATTTCCCGCTGTGGCTGGCGCCTGTACAGGCCATTGTGCTGCCTATCACCGATAAGGTGATGGATTATGCTCGTGAGCTGATAGCTGAAGGACAGCGTGCCGGTTTGCGCATGGCACTGGATGAACGTAACGAAAAAATTGGAAAGAAAATACGCGATGCAGAAACACAGAAGATACCGTATATGTGGATTGTGGGCGAAAAAGAAATGCAGCAACATCAAATATCCCTTCGCAAACACATGAAAGGAGACCAGGGAAATATGGGTGTATCCGATGTCATCCGTAAATTGCAAACAGAAATCACGGAAAAACAATTCGAACTGTGATATGTATATGCCTTTGGTGATAAATTTGAAAATGGGGTTTGAATAGTTGCCCGGAATTCTTCAAATTTGCCTGAAACAATATTTTTACACGTTTTATCATGCATATAACGCAGCTTTTTGTACATTAATTTTATTGATTGAATGCAAAAACGTACGCCTCATCCATCTCCCAGAAAGAAAGACACATCTGAATTTCGCATTAACCACATGATACGCGCACGCGAGGTGCGTGTGGTAGGCGATAATGTAGAAACCGGCATTTATCCTCTGGATGAAGCCCTGCGCATGGCCGAAGAACAGGGGCTTGATCTGGTGGAGATTTCACCCAATGCCAATCCGCCGGTGTGCAAAATTATTGATTACAACAAGTTCCTGTATGAACGCCGCAAGAAAGAAAAAGAAATCAAAGCCAAGTCTGCGAAGAGTGAAGTAAAGGAGCTTCGGTTCACGCCTAATACCGATGATCATGATTTTGAATTCAAGCTTCGCCATGCCGAGAAATTTTTAAAAGAAGGCAACAAAGTAAAGGCTTATGTGCAGTTTAAAGGGCGGGCCATCATGTTCAAAGAACGTGGAGAACTGATATTGCTGAAACTTGCCGAACGGCTTGCCGAAGTGGGTACACTGGAAGGTATGCCCAAGCTGGAAGGGCGGCGCATGCATGCCGTCATAGCTCCAAAAAGTACAAAGAAGAAATCCTGAATCCATCAAGCAACCGGATAGGTTTTCACGCATTGCTGGTATTATTGGATAAGCCCTTTCATGCATGTACACAGCTTATCTGGAACGAATTTTAGCTGAGAAAATAGCCCGACAGGCCTATCGTGCGCTGCGTCCGTCGGAGGGTATTGATTTTTGTTCCAATGATTATCTCGGGCTTGCACGCGATAGGGTGTTTCAGCAACGTATCGGTGCATGGATTGCTGCTCATCAGTTGAGTCATGGCAGCACGGGTTCCAGGTTGTTATCCGGTGCATATCCATTTCTGGATGAGGTAGAGCAATATGTTGCCCGGTTTCATCAGGCTCCTGCAGCGCTGATCTTTTCTTCCGGCTATATGGCTAATCTGGCATTAATGTCGGCTATTCCTGCGCGGGGCGATCTGGTGCTCTATGATCAATTCATCCATGCTTCTCTGCGCGATGGACTGCGTATGAGTTTTGCCCATCATCGGGCATTCGCACACAATGATATCCAGCAGGTAGATGAACTGCTAAAAAAACAACGTGAGCGGTTTCCGGGACAACGAATATTTGTGGTGGTAGAATCCGTTTATTCCATGGATGGAGATCAGCCCGATCTGGCACGACTTGCAGCCGTTTGCGAGCAATATGAAGCCGCTTTGCTGGTAGATGAAGCCCATGCCGTGGGTGTGATGGGCCCGCGAGGTGAAGGCCTGGTAACATCGCTGGGCTTATCCGAAAAATGTTTTGCTCGTGTGGTGACGTTCGGCAAGGCCTTAGGCGCTCATGGGGCCGCCATTCTGGGCAGTGAACTACTCAGGCAATATTTTATCAATACGGCAAGGCCCCTGATCTATTCCACAGCCTTACCTCCTGCTGCACTGGCTGCCGTGTATCTGGCTTATCAACAGATACCAGACATGCACATGCAACGCGAGCATCTACGCCGCCTGGCGCTGTGCTGGCAACAACAGATGAAAACACGTGAACAGTTTTTTTCGCCTATTCAGGTTATTCGTATTCCCGGGAACGCACGTGTGAAAGCCTGTGCGCAATATTTACAGGCGGCCGGGTTTGATGTGCGACCAATCTTACATCCCACCGTACCGCGGGGAGAAGAACGCCTGCGTATTGTATTACACAGTTTTAATACCGAATCAGAGGTGATAGCTTTAGCCCAAAAGTTAAGAGAATGGCAGGAAGCGCCACTTCATGATGAAGACGATAATCGATAAAACCGGATTGCATTTTCACCCATCACAGCGCTCAGGGCTTCAGGAAAATAGTGCATCAAGTATGCTTCAACAGTTTGTTTGATTTGTGTGTAACTGGCCGCCAGCAAACACACAGGCCAATCTGAACCAAATAATATCCGTTCTGCCCCGAACGCTTCGAAGATCACGTCAAAATAAGGATATACATCTTCCTTTTGCCACTGATGCCAGCTGGCTTCTGTAGCCCATCCCGAAAGTTTGCAATAAAGATGCGGAGCCCGGGCAAGCGCTTTCATCAGGCTGGCCCAGGGTTCCATTTGCTTTGCACGAATCAGGGGCTTCGCCAGATGATCGATCACCAGGGGTTGTGCGGGAAGACGTTCCACGAGTGAAAGCACGGCTGTTAACTGGTGGGGATAGATCAGGATATCATAGGTAAATCCATAACGACCCAGCGCTGCTATACCTCGTTGCACCTCTGCTCGCAATAAAAAATCATCGGGTTCACTTTGCACAATATGGCGGAAACCTTTCACCACAGGGATTTTCTGATATGCTCGCAATCGCTCTTCCAGTGTATCGCTGCATAAATCAACCCAGCCCACAACACCCTGAATAAAAGGATAGGCATCGGCCAGTTGAATCAAAAAATCCGTTTCCTGTTCACTTTGTGTAGCCTGCACGGCCACCGTACCATCAACGCCAGCACGGCTCATTTCATGCTGCAAATCCACGGGCATGTAATTCCTTTTTAAAATTGGCATCTCATCCGTAATCCAGCTGTCTTTCACGGGATCGTAAATCCAGAAGTGCTGATGGGCATC
>ERZ795043.1150-NODE-1150-length-14688-cov-5894.986674_pt1 | contig 14688 bp, 11 predicted proteins | sample MGYA00375127_ERZ795043 | MGnify/ENA primary metagenome ERZ795043 (study PRJEB30172, sample SAMN05518447) | compost metagenome | isolation source: Feedstock adapted compost from Newby Island compost facility, Milpitas, CA | place: USA:Newby Island compost... | reverse complement strand
CGTTTTTCCGAACGTCTCGTCAATATCCCGGATTCTGAATGAGTTTTTGATTGCGGTTGATTTCATCCAGCTGAATCGGCAGGAAATAAGCATGAGGTACCCATGCCCTGTGGATAGCCGAATACACCTTGTACGTGGGGTTGGGCGATGTCGTATGATCCGGAAGCAATGGATAAATGATCAGGATTCCTTTGGCATCCTGATAGGCCGAGTCGGCAATCATCCAGCGACGTACATCAAAGAAACGTTGATCCTCAAATGCCAATTCAACGGCCCGTTCCCGCCGATAATCGTTGATCAACTGTTGACCCGTAGAAGTGATGGGCGGCATATAAGCCCGCTGACGAATCATGTTAATATAAGTCCTGGCTTCCGTTTCCTGACCCAGTGCCAGGCAAGCTTCTGCATAGTCGAGCAAAATCTCTGTATAACGGATGTAACGCCAGGGCACGGTCTGGTGTACAAATTGGGCATCCACAGTGGGGTCCATGAACTTTTTCATGTAATAACCCGTGTAAGTGCCATTCCAGTTTTCAATAGGACTCTTGCGGGTATCCAGTCCGGGGATGGTATCCACACTATTGGTCTGAGCATTCCATTTCGCCCAGTAGCCGGTTTGCACAATACCGTTGGGATCGAGAGGTGCCACATCTGATGGCCGGGGCCTCCACTGAGCACCATTATACAGGATGCTGGCATAAAAACGGGGATCACGGTTGGCATACGGATTAGCGGCCTCGGCGGGGTTATTCCAGTCAAACGGCGTGCCATCGGCCATTTCATACATATCCACCATCTGCTGTGTGGGTGTGTTATTACCCCAGCAATGCCATCCATTGGGCTGGCAATACTGGCCGGGGCTATAGCCCATCCAGTTTTCATTTACCTTCTGGGTAAAAAACTTCACGAAGATATCTTCAGGTGTGGATTGCTGAAGGAATAGCTGTTGATAATTCTGTGCCGCCTCCTGGGCCGACTGTGGATTGGGTTTATACAGGTCATAAATCCCTAAATCCATCACCGCCTTGGCCGCATCTTTAGCCGCCTGCCAGCGCGCCATCCGATCGCCACCCACATAGCTTACCAGCTCGGGATGTGCATATCCGGGCGCCCAGGAAGCCTGCGAGTTGAATAGATCGCTGGCTGCATACAACAACATACGCGCTTTCAACGCAAGAGCTGCACCCTTGGTAGCCCGACCAATATTATCTCCCGAATATTGCAGGGGCAACAAAGCTGCCGCCGAATCACATTCTTTTGTGATGAAATCTACACATTCGGCAAACGTATTGCGCGGTACATTAAAACTATCCGTCAGACTATAAGCCTGCGTAATAATGGGCACGCCACCGTACATTTCTACCAGCTGAAAATACAGATAGGCCCTGAGGAAATGTACCTCTCCCTTCATACGCTGTTTGAGGCTGGCATCAATGGGCGCCTGGTCTATTTTAGAGAAAAACAGATTGCATGCCCGGATATATTTGTACTGGGTTTTCCAGCTGCGGATAACGGTTTGCACCGATCCCCAGAAGCCCGGATCAAAAATTTCCAGATCGCTGGGTGTTAACAATCCCCTGTTAAAATTCTCAGCACCCCAGTCGGGAGTAAATACGGCTTCATCACATAACGACGACATCATCAGAATATCAAACCCATGGGGGATGCCTCCGTAAATATTATCTACAAAAGCCTGAATCAGGTTGGGGTCATTCCATACCGCAGCATCAGAATATTGATCCTTGGGTGAGACATTCAAAAAATCCTTGTTACAGGCATAAAAGCCGAACAATATCAAGGTACTGAATAGCAAATATAGGATGCGTTTCATGGTCATTTCGTTTTAAATCATTAAAAACTCGCATTCAAACCCAGATTCACCACGCGTTGCAAGGGATAGCTCTGTCCACTTCCTGCTGATGCTTCCGGATCAAAATCCTTGTAATGCGGACTATAAGTCAGCAGGTTGTATCCGCTCACATAAATCCGGAACTGCTGAAAGCCCATCCTTTGTAAAGCATGTGCAGGCAGGGAATAGCCTATCTCCAGATTTTTCAACCGCAGATAGTCTGTGCTATGCAAAAAGTACGTGTTCGCCTGGGATGCCCAGTATTCGTTGCTGCGGTTGAAGGTACGGGGTTTGTTTGCATCAGGATTGGAAGGTGTCCAGCGCCCTTCGGCAAAGCTTTCCAGGAAATTGCCAATCTCACCTGATTCCGTGAACACATAATTCTCGGCTCCCGCAGCACCTTGCAACAAAATGGAAAGATCAAAGGGTCCGTACTGCAACTGCGCCGTAAATCCACCCGTAAAACGCGGAACATTGTTTTTATAACTCCTGACCCTATCATTTCCATCAATTTTTCCATCGCCGTTCACGTCTTTGAAAATGATATCACCCGGGCGAGCTCCGGCCCAGTGCGGGTATTTATCAATCTCCGCCTGATTGTGGAATACGCCAATCGCTACATAATACAAACCGGATGAGGGGAATGGATGGCCTGTGGTTTGCTGATATTTGGGTGCACCCGGAGGTTCATCCCAGTAAATGACCCGATTGCGCGCGTAGCCTCCATTGACACCTAACTGATAGTGGAATTTACCGGCCTGGTCCTGATAATTGACTGCAAAGTCAAACCCGCGATTACCGGCTTTTCCGATATTCTCCCGCGGCAAAGCCAGTCCGGTAGATAGGGGCACAGAAGCATTACGATACCAGAGAATTTTCGATCGAATGTAGCTGAAGTAGTCAAATGTCACAGCAAGCTTACTCTTAAGCAAGGTAGCGTCGAATCCTACATCGGTTTGATTGGCCCGTTCCCAGGTCACATCCGGATTGGGAATACGCGATTCATACAGGGTTTGGTTTTCCACATTCCCATTGGTCACGAAGGGATAATAACTCAAACTTAACGAGCCATAGCCATAATTACCATTAAACCAGTTCCCTAAAGAATAAGTAGCCAGATATTGCCATTCATCGATGCGGTCATTACCCGTTTGCCCGTAAGAAGCCCTGAGCTTAAAGTCGTTGATAAACGGCAGGGCTTTTTGCCAGAAGTTCTCCTGTGAAATACGCCACCCTGCCGACACACCGGGGAAGAAACCAAACCGGTGATTTTCGGGAAAGATATACGAGCCATCGTAGCGCCAGACAAATTCTAACAGGTATTTTTCTTTATAGCCGTAATTGACCCGTCCGAAATAATTCAAACGCGCATTGATATATCCCGATCCCCCGTTGTTCAGATAATTATCCTGCAAGCCTGCAAAGAGCTGGTCAATCGCTGTAGAGTTGAACCGGCGAAAAGCATTGAAATTATTGCCATAGCCCTTGATGGATTCCGTTCCTACCATGAATTTAAAATCATGGTTTACTCCGAAACGATGTTCATAATTGAGCAGGGCGTTCAGGGTAATGGTGGTATTATCGGCCGCCCATTCGGTAAGCTGGGGCTTGTCGTAACCGCGCTGCCCTTTGATGAGAATGGGATTACCGGCCGAATCAAAGCCCTGGAGGTTATACAGGTACCAGGGCGTTTGCCAGAGTTTGCGGAATTGAAAACCCTTGTCGAACGCGGCATTTCCGGTAATGGACAGCCCTTTAATCCAGGGAATATTGATATCCAGGTGCAGATTGCTGTTCAGGTAATACCGCAGATCTTTGTCGTAACCCGTTGCTGAAGTGACAATTACAGCCGGGTTATCGCCATATTCAATATCGGGACCGGGTAATCCATTCGGCCAGTAAGCGTTCATGGTGGGTTTACCCCGCATGACGAAACGGAATATCTCGCCTGCACCGCGGGTAGGGAAATGACGGTATTCTTCCCGGCCGCTTAAATCCACGCCTATGTGCACATTCTTGTTTACATGTGCATCGAGATTGGCCAGGAAATTATCCTGTCGGTAAAAAGTTGCGCTTCGCCGATAATTCCCATCTTCAAACCGGGTACCTACCAGTACATAATATCGCATGGATTCGGTACCGCCGGATACGCTGATATCCCCCGCATATTGATCTGACCATTTTTTGAGCACTTCCTTAAACCAATCGGTATTTGGATGCTGCCAGGGATCCGAGCCGTCCTTGAATTTCTGGATATCCTGCGCCGAATAGGGTTCCGGAGTGCCTGCATAATCTGCAATTTCATTCAGCATGGTGGCATAGGTAGCGGCATCGGCCATTTTCGGAAGACGTGTAGGCTGGTTATACCCATAGTTCAGGTTCAATCCAATCTGGGGTTTGCCCACTCTTCCGCGCTTGGTGGTGATGAGGATGACGCCATTAGCAGCTTCTGAACCATAAATGGCCGCAGATGCATCTTTTAAAATGGTGATGCTTTCAATACTGTTCGGATCGATGCGATCCAGGCTCCGATAGGGAATACCATCCACGACAATCAGCGGATCGTTGTTGTTGAACGAGTTAATGCCCCTGATGCGAATGGTGGAACCATCATAGCCGGGCTCGCCGCTGCCCTGCACCGCTGTGAGTCCTGGCAAACGACCTACCAGGCTGTTGCTGACATTGACTGCCGGCGATTTGACGATATCCGAACCTTTCACACTGCTGATAGAACCCGTAAGCGTGGCTTTCTTTTCTGTACCATAGCCCACAACCACCAATTCATTGAGCGCACTGGAAATTTCGTGCATGTTCACAGTGATGTTCTGTCTGTCGCCTACCGGCACCTCCACCCGGTTATACCCGATAGCACTAAATTCCAGTACAGCATCGTCGGGTACTACCAGAGAAAAGCGCCCATCAGCATCGGTAACCGTCCCCATCTGCTTGCCTTTAACCCGTATCGTAACGCCCGCCAGCGGTTTACCGGTGGTATCGGTAACCCGACCGGTGATGCGATGGTCCTGGACAGGCTGCACATGGGTACCCAGAACCACCAGTTTATTATCCAGAATTTGATAGCCTATGCCCAATCGCCTGCTGAGGCTGTCAAGTAATTCCGGTAAGGTGATGTCTTTCAAATGCAAATCAACACTGGGAAGGGCTTCCAGCTCATCATTGGTGTAATAAAAGACATAGTCAGAATGTTTTTCAAGATAATGCAGAATGCGTTCGATACGCGTTTTATGGAAATTCAGGGTAAAGGTATTTTGAGAGTATCCCGAAGCAGAAACCTCTAAAAACGCCAGTAACAACAGCGCCGTAATTTTCGACATAAGGTATACCTTTCGTGCAAGTGAATATTCGCGGGATAAAACCTGCGTAGGTATTTTTTTCATATTTTGCAAAGGTTTAATCGTGAACAAATCGGAATTTCATTTCGGTTGTTCCGGTCGCGGAGGATACCCCCATATCCTCCGTTTTTTTATCCGGTCAAATTTTTTACCCTCAGGGCGGCTGCCAGTATTTTTTTATGCCGTGTTTGAGCGTGTTGTTTTTCATGGTGTAACAGATTGAATGAGCACTGCGGTATCGGTAATCTGATACTTAAAAGGTTGAATTTTCTGCAGGATTTGTAATAGCTGATTTAACGAGACATTATCGGCTCTTCCGGTAAATCGTTGATGGGCCAGCTGTTCACTCTGAATATGAAAGGGAATGCCATACCATCGCTGCAAGCGCTGCGCCAGCTCTGTAAAAGTCTCATCTTCAAATACCAGTCGGTTGTCCTTCCAGGCTATTTCTGGAATCAAATGATCGACAAGTGGCTTAAGCGGCATAAGCTTCACCTGTTCACGCGCTTCAGCCGGCAGGCTTCCGGAGCGTTTCACTGAAGACGCCGGAATTGCAGCTTCAGCACCGGGACGTCTTCGGAAAATGAGTTTCTGGTCTGGTTTCAAATAAATCATTTGTTCTTCTCCCTGTTTTTCGTGCAGTTTGATGGCTACTGCGCCAGAAATCAATACCGTTTCGGTAAAATCTTCATCCGGATAAGCCCGCACATTGAATTCTGTACCCAGATCGCGTATATCCATTTCACGGGTATGAATAACAAAAGGCTGATGCGCACGATGGATAATTTTAAAATAAGCCTCTCCACTGAGATATACTTCGCGCATGCTATCGGAGAATGTTTCAGGGTATTGCAGGGTGGTAGCTGCATTGAGCCAGATGGTGCTGCCATCGGGCAACGTGATCATCGATTTTACTCCGGGAGCGGTACTGATGGTTTTCCATACTATCGTTCCCATAGGACCGTTGTGCTCATTTTTCGACCACCACCATGTAATACCTACGCCCATGATGATGATGATGACAGCCAATGTACCAGCGATCAGGCTTTTGTTTTTTTCCAGAAAGCCTGGATGCGATGTTGCATCTTTAAGAGCTGCTTCTGTTAGCAATCGCTGTTTTACTTTCGCCATCATCGCTTGTTTACGTTCTTCTGTAAGGTTGTGCATCAACACAAGCCTCGCCTTTTGCAATATCCCACTCTTAATCCATGATTCGGGATTATCCAGAAACCATTGCTGCAGCCTGTCATGCTCTTCTGCATCAAGGCCTTCGCTGAACATTTTGACAATCAACTCCCAGATTGATTCATCCATGCGATTAAACATAAAGGCTGCTCATTCTACATAGACAATGACAGCTTAAAAAACAATTAGCGAGCACTTTGATTCACGGAAAAATACCTGTGGAAGAATCGAAATCCTCGACCCACGGCTATGAAGAAACGAGATGAAGGGCTTCCAGCATCTGCCAGAGCTTTTTCAAGGCTTGCGTCATGTGTACATTGACGGTAGCCTGCGAGATGCCCAGCAACTCGGCTACCTCTGCATAACTAAGCCGGTATTCCTTGCAGAGCAACAACACCTCTCTGGATCGAGGCGGCAATTCATCCAGCGCTTGCTGAATTTGCTGAATATGTTCTTTGGAGATCAATACATCTTCTGGTGAAATCTGTAGCGCAAACCGATCTTCGGCCAGTTCCGCTGCAGAGAGGGCCTTCCGGGCGGATGATTTGAGATAATTGAGTGCGGTGTTTTTTACTGCTTTCAATAAATAAAATAGGGGATTGCTGACTTCGCCAAATCCAGTACGGTTTTGCCACAATTTCACAAACACATCCATCACCACTTCCTCGGACAATTGCTGATCGTGCAGCATGCGCAGGGCATAAGCATGTAAAACAGGCATGGTCTCATGCATCAAGCGCTCAAATGCTTGCTCATCGCCATGGGCAATCTTCTGCTGGAGGCATAGTAAGGTTTCGCGTTTCATCTGGTAGTGGGTTTACAATAAAAAATGTCAGGAAAACAGCTGAAAAATAAGGGAATTTTTAGATTTCCTAAACAAAATTTTCACAATTTTCAATTTCAGCGCATTACATAAAAATTTCATTCATGATATGGATAGCCTTGCTAAGTGCGTCATGGCGGATAGATAATTCAACTTCTTGCTGCTGGAGATAGTCGATCAATAATTCGGTAGATAGGTTGCCGGTTAAATGATCTTCGGCCATAGGACAGCCGCCATATCCGCCTAATGCGGCATCAAAACGCCGACAACCGCTTTCAAAAGCGGCAGCGACATGATCGCGCCAGTTGCGGGGTGTAACATGAAAATGTGCGCCGATGGCCAGCTCCGGAAAGGCGGGCAGCACCCGGTTAAAAACCCGCCTGATCCGGTCGGCTGTGGCAAGGGCTACCGTATCGGCCAGAGCAAAATACCGGATGCCCAGATCGGAAAGCCGGCCCAGCCAGGTATAGACCCATTCCTCGTGGTAAGGATCACCATAGGGGTTGCCGAAGCCCATCGACAGGTAAACGAGGAGTTGCTTACCCGTGCCCTGCAGCAATTGTTGGATGAGTTTGACCTGTGCAAAGGCTTCGGCCTGGGTTTGTCGGGCGTTGCGCCATTGAAAGGTTTCCGACAGGGAAAAGGGAAAGCCGATGAAATCGATGAGGGGATACTGCAGGGCCTGTTCAGCTCCCCGCTGGTTGACCGCAATGGCCAGTAAAGCGGTTCGTTCGTTTTTTTCAAGGGCTTTCAGCACTTCATGGGTATCGGCCATCTGTGGAACGGCCTTCGGGGAGACGAAGCTGCCAAAATCAAGCACGTCGAAACCCACCTGCAGCAGGGCGTTGAGATAGCGGATCTTCGCTTCGGTGGGGATGATTTTCGGCCAGCCCTGCATGGCATCGCGCGGGCATTCGGTGATGACCACCCGGTTTGACGGTAGTTGCATGCTGGAAATTTACCAAACTTCTGCCAGATGGGAAGGGGATATCCGAACCCCATCAAGGCATGGCCCGTCTTTGCAGAAAAGCTTCATACAACAGGATGCCTGCGGCTACCGATACATTCAGCGAGTCGAATCCCGCCTCCATGGGGATGGTCACCACCGCATCGGCCAGACTGAGCTCGGCTTCGCTCAAGCCCTGGTCTTCCGCTCCTAAGAGCAGGGCAAGCGGTTGCGACCAGTCGATGTCGCGTGGTACGTGCCCCTGCTTCACCGCAGTAGCGATGACCCGAATCCCGTTGAGATGGAGTTCGCGGACGGCCGACCGCAGGTTACTTACCCGGGCCACCATCAATCGTTCGAGGGCGCCGGCGGAAGCTTTGACGGCCTGCTCATTGATGGGTGCGGTATCTTTTCCAGGCAGGATCAGGGCCTGCGCTCCAAAGCAAAGGGCTGAACGGGCGATGGCGCCAATGTTCCGGATATCGGTCACCCGTTCGGCTAACACAAAAAGTGGAGTCTGCCCCTGCTCTAAGATATAGCTGATGATCTGTTGCAGCTCATAATAATCGATCGGAGAGGCCACGGCGATACATCCCTGATGGGTGGCGCGGGTCATCCTGCGGAGTTTCTCCGGAGGCACCAATTTCACCGGCACCTGTCTATCGCGCGCCAGCCGCAGGATTTCCTGCAGCACATCACCGCCGGCCTGACGCTGGATGAAAATGTGATTCAGCGGCCTGCCCGCCCGCAATGCCTCTAATACGGGATGGCGGCCGACGATGAGCTGATCAGCCATATACCAGCCGATTTTCTTTTTTCATGAGCATCAACCGCAAGATAGCCGCCACCGAGATGGAGTCGGTGATGCGGCCTTCGACGACCTCCGCATAGGCTGCGTCGAGCGATACCCTGCGCAGCTGCAACTGCTCGGTTTCTTCCGGCTGGCTGTCGTGATAGCTGAGGCCGGTGGCCAGATACACGAAGGCCTGTTCATCGGAAACGGAGTTGGAAAGATGCATGGTGAGGATCAAATCCCAGCGGTCCGCCCGGATGCCGGTTTCTTCTAATAACTCGCGTTGTGCGGATATGAGCGGATCCACATCCAGCGGGCCGCCGCCTTCGGGAATCTCCCAGCTATAGGCTTTTAACGGATAACGATATTGCCCAACCAGCCAGAGCTGACCATCGGCATCCATGGGTACCACACCAATGGCCAGATTTTTGAAATGCACGACTCCGTAAATACCCGGATTACCGGAGGGGCGGATCACCTGATATTCGGTAACCCGTATCCAGGGATTATCATACACCATGCGCTCGCCTGTAGTCAGCCATGGATTGGTTTCTGCTGTGTGTGTAACCGACATGCTGAAAATGCTATTGAATATCAAAACGAATGCCCTGTGCCAGCGGCAGGGATGTGCCGTAGTTGATGGTACAGGTTTGTCGACGCATATAGTTTTTCCAGGCGTCGGAACCCGACTCCCGACCGCCGCCGGTATCTTTTTCGCCACCGAATGCACCGCCGATCTCGGCTCCGCTGGTACCGATGTTCACGTTGGCGATGCCGCAATCCGAGCCTGCAGCCGAGAGGAAGTATTCCGCTTCGCGCAGGTTGAGGGTCATGATGGCCGACGATAACCCCTGCGGCACCCGGTTATGGATAGCAACGGCTTCTTCCAGGTTTTCGTAAGGCATGATATATAAAATCGGCGCGAAGGTCTCCTGTTGTACGATGGGCATATCGGGGTTCACCTCGGCGATGCAGGGCTTCACATAACAACCCGATTCATATCCCGGTCCTTCCAGCACACCCCCTTCCACCAGAAAACGTCCTCCCTGCTGCCGGCAGGCGGTGATGGCGTTCAGGTATTGCGCTACAGCCTGCCGATCGATGAGCGGTCCCACATGATTCGATTCATCCAGCGGATTACCGATTCTCAGCTGGGCATAAGCATGCTGTAACATCTGCTTAAAACGATCATACACCTCGCGATGGATGATGAGGCGGCGTGTGGTAGTACAACGCTGACCGGCCGTACCCACGGCTCCAAACACGGCTGCCCGCAGTGCCAGATCCAGATCGGCATGCTGGCTGATGATGATGGCATTGTTGCCGCTGAGCTCCAGGATGGTGCGCCCCAACCGTTGTGCGACTATCGCTCCCACCGCTTTCCCCATCTTCACCGAGCCCGTGGCCGAGATCAACGGAATCTGGCGATCTTCAGCCATCCACTGCCCCACCTGTGCTTTTCCGGCCACCAGGCAGGAAAGCCCTTCGGGCAGCTGCATGGCTTCCATCACCTGCCCGACGATATGCTGACAGGCTATGGCGCACAAAGTGGTTTTTTCCGAAGGCTTCCAGATCACCACATCTCCGCATACCCAGGCAATCATGGCATTCCAGCTCCACACCGACACGGGAAAATTAAAGGCCGTGATCACCCCTACGGGGCCCAGCGGATGCCATTGCTCAAACATGCGGTGCGCCTGGCGTTCCGAGGCCATCGTCAAACCATAAAGCTGACGCGACAAGCCCACCGCAAAATCACAGATATCGATCATCTCCTGCACCTCGCCCCAGCCTTCTTGCAGACTTTTGCCCATTTCATACGAGACCAGCCGGCCAAGCAGAGGCTTATACTCCCTGAGCTTTTCACCCACCCGCCGCACAAATTCACCGCGCACCGGCGGCGGCACCTGTCGCCATGCCTCAAACGCCTGCCGGGCCTTTGCCACAACCTCTTCATATTCCTGCCAATCGGCGGCCCGGAAATGAGCAATCAACCGCCCATCCACAGGGGAGTAAGAAGCGATCTCCTCCCCTCGCCCCTCCAGCCAGCGACAGCCCGTGCTCACGCCCGACTGGCGAGTGTGGATATGCAACGGTGCTAAAAAATCCATGGAAATATCCATAAGCTCGAGATTTTGTAGTCAGTATTGTTCAGACTCATCGGGAAATTGCTCTGCTTTCACATCGGCCACATAATGGCGCACCGCCTCCTGAATGATGGATTGCAACCGGGCATATTGCCGGAGAAAACGGGGCTTGAACGACTCATTCATGCCCAGCATGTCGTGCACCACCAGTACCTGTCCGTCGACATATCGTCCGGCTCCAATGCCAATCACCGGAATGCTCAGCTCTTCGGTTACCTTGCGGGCCAGCTGAGCCGGTATTTTTTCCAGTACCAGGGCAAAGCAGCCGGCTTCTTCCAGCAAATGCGCATCGCGCATCAGGCGATTGGCTTCCTGCTCTTCCGCCGCCCGCACCGCATAGGTGCCAAACTGATAGATCGACTGCGGAGTTAAGCCCAGATGCCCCATGACGGGTATTCCGGAGGTAACAATGCGACGGACGGCCTCAATAACCGGCTCACCTCCTTCTAACTTGATGCCGTGTGCACCGGTTTCTTTCATGATCCGCACCGCCGAGTGCAGGGCCTGACGCGCATCTTCCTGATAGGAGCCGAAGGGCAGATCAACGATCACCAGGCTGCGCTTCACCCCCCTCACCACCGAAGCAGCATGGTAAATCATCTGATCGAGTGTGATGGGCAGAGTCGTTTCATACCCGGCCATCACGTTGGCAGCCGAATCGCCCACCAGCAACACATCTACCCCTGCCTCATCTAACAAACGCGCCATGGTGTAATCGTAGGCCGTGAGCATGGAAATCTTCTCACCCGCGGCTTTCATCTGACGTAAGGTATGTGTGGTGATTTTTTTCACGGTTGCGGTAATCTTATCCATAAACCATACATCATTTATCGTTTCGCATAAATCATTCCGCATCTTCTGCAAAATACAGATAATTTCCGCAAGCAAAAAAGCAACAGTACTGATGTTCATCATGATGTTCCAGCTGGTTGCGTTATCTTTACCGCCCGTTTAATTGCATATACCATGAAAATTTTGATCACCGGCACAGCAGGTTTTATTGGATTTTTCCTGGCCAAACGCATGATTGCTGAAGGATATGATGTAGTAGGACTCGATAATATCAATGATTATTATGACGTACGCTTAAAATTTGCCAGGCTCGAACAAACAGGCATTCTGCAGCAAGAGATCATGGATGGCAAATGTATTTCGAGTCGAACATATCCGAATTATCGCTTCATTAAACTTGATCTTGAAAATGAACCTGCCCTGCATCAATTGTTTGAAGCCGAACGATTTGATTATGTCTGCCATCTCGCAGCTCAGGCCGGTGTGCGATATTCCCTGCAAAATCCTTATGCATATATCCAGAGCAATATCGTAGGATTTATGCATTTGCTGGAAATGGCACGTCGTTTCCCGGTGAAACATTTTGTGTATGCCAGTACATCGAGTGTATATGGATTAAACGCACGTATGCCGCTTTCGCCGCACCAACCAGCCGATCATCCCATCAGCCTGTATGCCGCCACCAAAAAATCCAATGAAATGATGGCACACAGTTACAGTCATCTGTTTGGTATTCCCACCACAGGCTTGCGCTTCTTCACTGTGTATGGCCCCTGGGGAAGACCCGATATGGCTTTGTTTTTATTCACCCGCAATATGCTGGCCGATAAACCCATACAGGTTTTCAATCGTGGTGAAATGATCCGCGATTTTACGTATGTGGAAGATATTGTGGAAGGTGTAAAACGTATTATTGAATATCCTGCCAGCGGGCATCCGCAATGGGATGCGCAACATCCTGATCCAGCTTGCTCTTCAGCACCTTATCGAATTTATAATATCGGTAATAGCAATCCCGTGAAGTTAATGGATTATATTCATGCTATCGAAAAAGCATTAGGGAAAAAAGCAAAACTCGATTTATTGCCCATGCAACCCGGCGATGTATATGCCACACATGCCGACGTGAGCGATCTGGAACAGGCCGTGCATTATCGGCCATCTACATCGGTGGAAGAAGGCGTCAGGAAATTTGTAGAATGGTATCGATCCTTTTATCAAGTGTGAGATGCATACATGAGAAATTATTTCCCGCTGGTTGATTGACCGGCAATCTCACGATACAAATGATCAATCAATCCATCGGCCAGTCCGATCTGCGGAACCAGGATTTCATGCGCACCCGACCAGCGCATGATATTCAAGTAAATTTCCAGCGCGGGTACAATCACATCGGCTCGATCTTCCCGCATTTGATATCGGTGCATGCGTTCTTCAAGTGTCATGTTCTTGAATCTTCGATAATAGTTTTTCAATAAATCGATGGATAATGATTTACCGGGTTTTGCTTTGGAGAGTGAAAATATTTTATTGATGTTGCCACCGGAGCCAATGATAATCACTTCCCGATTTTTGATCTGTTTTTTCAAAAACTGCTTCAACTCATTCCATTGTGCATCGCCGATTTGCTGATGCAAAAGGCGAATGGTACCGATATTGAATGAAGCATTGAATATCTGCTTTTGTTTGCTGAATAAACTGATTTCCGTGCTTCCTCCGCCCACATCCACGTAGAGATACGATTTTGATTTGCTCAGATGTTCGGCAATATGATTTTCAAATATCAAACTTGCTTCTTGTTGCCCGCTGATGATTTGCAAGGGAACTCCCGTTTGCTCACGTACACGAGCAATAACCTCATCGCCATTCCTGGCCTCACGCATGGCAGAAGTTGCACAGGCGATATAGTGATTCACTTCATAGATATTCATTAAAAGCTGATAAGCACGAATGGTGTCAATTAAATGAGCCATGCGCCGTTCAGAGATCAGGCCTGTTTCGAAGACGTCGAAGCCCAGTCGCAAAGGAACCCTCACCAGGTTCAGTTTAATAAAATCCACTTCATTCCGGGAAATAGGTCTGATTTCTTTGATTAATAATCTTGCGGCGTTGGATCCCACATCAATTGCAGCCAATTTCATCAAATAGCATATTTTTTTCTTGAAAGATAATTATAAATCTGCAGCTGTGACCTTCTGGGTCGACCCCGTGTAGGTACATATTTGTTCTGTTGTGCATTATCCAGCACACGAGCTTTTACATTATCGTGCAACTGCAGATGTAAGATGTGCATCAATTCAGCTTTGAGTTGTTCGTCAAACACGGGTACGGTGGCTTCCACCCGATGATCCAGATTCCTGATCATCCAGTCGGCAGATGAAATGTATATGCTTTCTTCTTCTCCATGTTTAAAATAAAAAATCCGACCATGTTCCAGATATTCATCTACAATGCTGATAGCCTGAATATCTTTCGACCAGCTTTTATGCCTCGTATAAGCACAACAAATACTTCTGATAATCATGCGCACTTCCACACCAGCTCTTGCAGCCTTATAGATGGCCTGTATGAGTTGCGGATCGGAAAGGGCATTCATTTTTAAGATAATCTTTGCCGGCTGGTGATGTTTGCTGGCTTTCATGCAAGCCTCGATATGCGCCATCATTTTCTCGCGGGTATGAAACGGGCTGAGGATAAGGGTTTTACATGCACGCGCTTCTTTTTCCTGAAGTCCACCACTTTCCAGATATTGAAACACTTTCCGGATATCATGCAAGATCGGTTGATGTGCAGTAAGCAG
>ERZ795043.1148-NODE-1148-length-14699-cov-4.563166_pt1 | contig 14699 bp, 13 predicted proteins | sample MGYA00375127_ERZ795043 | MGnify/ENA primary metagenome ERZ795043 (study PRJEB30172, sample SAMN05518447) | compost metagenome | isolation source: Feedstock adapted compost from Newby Island compost facility, Milpitas, CA | place: USA:Newby Island compost... | reverse complement strand
CTTTCTGTACGGACAGGGTTATCCGTCGTCATGCCAAGTTGGTAAGCGTAGTATTTGGAGAAGCTGCTGACATCAGGATTGCGGAAATCGAGGCAGGCATTTCTGATGGTAATGAAGGTAATCTTGATCCGGAAGCAGCACGTAAGGAAGCTAAGGTTAATTTGCAAGCATTGGTAAGTGAGGAGGAAGAGTCCCCTGATGAAGGACTCTCAGATGGAAATCAAAGTGCTACTGTTGAAGGATCTGTAGTAACCCTGGAATAATAGCGGGGTTGTATTAGGGGTGAGCTAGATGCTCACCCCTAATTCTATTAAATGTATATTTGGAGGCATTTATTTATGCCTAAATTAAAAGCTGTACGAATGGTTGGTTGCCAGTCTCATAAAGATACTACATATGAATTTTCCCCTGGCCTTAATGTTATAATAGCAGATAACGGTACTGGAAAAAGTGTTTTGTTAAAAATGCTCCGCGCTACTTGCCTTCCTAAGTTCTATTCAAAAGAAGAAAGAAAAGGATTAATTCGTTACGGCTATGAATTTGCTGCTATAGTATATGCATTTGATGATGGTTCAATAGGTATATGTAAAGTATATCCTGATTACAATATTTATCTTTTCTCTGATGGGACTACTGGAGGTCAGTTTGTACAGTATCATCAATATCCTCCTGAAAAATTGATTAAAAATTTGTCTGTCTTGATCGATCCTAAAGGAGAAATAATCGTAAATATAATAGATTTGGAACAAAATTTATTGATGGTTAGCACTAGTAATAATACTAATAACGGCTTAATGGAGCTTCTCCTTTTCGACGAGAGACTGGATAGGCTAATTCAAGTATCTGCAGAAAAAGAAGAAGAGTATTCTCGAATGTTGAAAGCTATAGATAACAATATCACTATACTTGGAGTTAAGTTGAGCCAATTAGAGTATATTGATATTGTATCTTTGGAACAAGATATCATTGCCTGCGAATCTTTCATAAATATTCTTGATACTCTTTTAGAAGTTGGCCGGGAACTCAATAATTTGCAAGTAGTTAAGTCTGAATATGAGGATCATGATTTCTTGATTAACTTATGTTCTTTGTATGAAGACTTAATTTCTATATATCATATGATAGAGGATATAAGTACTATTGATTTTACTTTAGAAGAAATTAATTCTTTTGAATTTTTAACGGATGTAATTTTGGAGTCCAGTAACATTATTTCTGAATCAGAAGTGACATTTTACGATAATATTTTGGATATTTTGAAAATATTTGATTTTATCATCAACATACCAAAAATCGAAGAGGAAGATGTTCAGTTATTGAATATTGTAGACATTTTTTATTCAGTAATTGAAAATTCTAAAGAACTTTCCGAATCTTTGGATACTTATTTTGGTGTGAAGAAAAGAATAAATGAAAGAGAAAAATTAGTTAATCAAATAGGTTCTAGAGTACCTTGTGTTATTTATGGAGAGGTTCAACATATTGATGGTCAATGTATACCCTTGGAGAGTGAGATAGCAAGTGCAACTGAATAGGAATGCTTATATCATAGTAACTGATTTACATTGGACCAGTAAGAATTTATCTGGAAGGTATAATTATCAAAGAGAAATTGAATATGCAAGAGAAAAAATAGTGGAAACTGTATTGAAATATAAGTCTTTTTGTAGTAAAACAGTCCTTGTGTTTTTGGGAGATCTCTATCATAACTCTTACAGTGACATCGTACCCGGTATAGTGGATAATAATAGAATGATTCAGCTAAGAATGTTGGTTGATGATATTGTAAGTGTTGTAGGCAATCATGAATTTTCTTACTATAGTGACAATCCTTTTTGGACTCTATTTACTAAATTGGAGTCTAATAAAATTAAGACTAAGATAAATAAGACATGGCAACCTCGTGGAGTAGTAGATATTATACGTGTTGTTGATGAATTAATAGATGGGGATGTAAGATTTATATTTAACCACTATGGGTGCGGTATAGAAAGACCGCCGATAGACGGCAAGTTGAATATAGGTTTAATTCATCAAGATTTGTACTCCAAAGCGATAGTCGAGGATTTAAAAGCAAGTAAGGGTGTCCCTATTTATGAATACAATCCGATTTATTTTGACCAATCTAGCGTATTATATGGGTATGATAGATGCTATCTAGGTCATGCTCATATGTTGTATGGGAAATGGAAATATGTGTGTAACCAGACTAATTACACAACATATATAGAATATTTGTCTACCTTAGGAAGAACAAATCATCTGGAAGTTCAAGATAATTTTCTTGAAAGAAATATTCCCGTTATTATTGTGGAAAATGGGAAATTTGTAAGACAGGAGGATAACTTCTTTAATCTGCTTAGTAGAGAAGAGTGCGTTAACGAAAAAGTTATACAGACATCAAAAAATAAAAGAGAAGAGTATAAAGAAACGAAAGAGTTGAGGCAAACTAGACTACAGCTACGAGATGACCCTATTGAAAATTTACGAGAGAATTTAAAAGGTTATCCGCCACTATTGGCAGTTTTAGATGATCTTGTAGAAAGTGGAGATACTAGGTTTTCTAAATCTATTTTGACTGAATTTGAGGAGTTGATTTCTAACCATGACTATAAATGAGTCTATTATTACAGATATTAGAGAATTCAAAAATAAACTTATTGCAGACAGGGCCCTTAGTGCGCAACAATTAGCAATAGCGAATAAAACTAAAGAGACTATTAAAGAAATGTTTAGTAGAATGAAAGAAGAAGATATTGCCTTACTGGAAAGTAGGGGAATTTATGTTAGAAACTTACTCTCTTTTGATTTAGATTTAGTCATAAAGGATCAAGATTATAAAGATAAATATATGGCTGAATTAATTAAAGTTATCAATCAGATCAAGGACTATCTTAATTCAAAAAGAAGGGTTTAATTATGAGGGTTTCTTTTAATCCGGGAAGTTTGAAATCCTTCTCTTCATTCTTTAGATATGATGTAGACTTTTTAGATATTTATGTAACTAAAGACGTTGTTTTTATTATAAGCAATAGACAAGATGTATATGCTCACAAAGCTTTTTCTGTTATTACTAGAGAAGATGTAAGCGGGCTTGTTAGTTTCCGTGTGGATAAAAAAGAGTTTTTAGATTTAATGTGTGAAGGGGTCGTTGTTTTATTTGTAACTGAATCGCAAGTAGAAATTACGTTTAAACCTAATAATGGGTTTTCATATACTATGATAAGACCTTATCAGGCTAGCGATGTTTCTGGTATTTTACAAAAACATGAAATTCTAGCTCAACGTAATAAATTTTCTAGAATAAATTTGTTAAGTCTTGAGAAACATATACGTCTGATTAAGGGATTTTCATCTTCTCTTTATGTAAGGAATAATAAATTAGTGTGTGAAGACACAAATATTAATCTTTACGTAAACATTTCTTGTGAAAATTTGAGTTTAGATACGCAAACAGCTCAATATTTGTTATCTAATTGCGATACATTCTTTGGATTCCAAAATTATATAATAGGTGAAGGAGAAGACTCTGTAGTAATAGCAAGACAATTAAGAGGCGATCCATTTGGGGATGATGAAATTTTTCTTTCCAAGAAAGCTACTCATAGGGTTAGAGCAGATTTAACTCCAGTTTGTGTATTATCTAGGAAAGCGTCTTCCAGTAGTGTAGTTTATTTGAATCTTGATTCAGGTATTTGTTCAATTGAAGAAATGTCAGATTCGGGAACTCCTTATAGAATGAAGTTTGTAACTAGATTTGAAGTGAAAGAATTTATTTCAGCTCAAGAAGTTAAACAAGTTTCTGGTTTAGAGTCTTTTAGCATTGGAGATATGGGACCTGTAGTAGTCTCTGCTAGGAGAATACCTGAGTTGCAATTCCCATTAAAACTGTTTAAAGATCAATTATCTACTATTAATTGTAGGGACGTTACCGTGTTGTTAAAAAAGAAGTTCGTCCAATTTAATATAGGAAGTGACATTGTTTTTGTAGTCAGAAGGAGTGAGCGTTCTGTTACAGTTTGATTACTATAAAGAAAAAGCTCAATTAGAAATGTTTAAAAATGAACAAAATATGAGAAAATTAAAACTTAAGGAAGGTATTGAATCTAATAAGAAAAAAGAATATTTATCTGCAAAATTGAGAAAAGCTGAAGAGTTACGAAATAGAGTCGAAATTTTGAAGACAGCTATGAGAAGGGTCAATGTCCTAGCCAAAGAAGAAGATCAAGCTTTTAAACGTAGAAGATTAGGATTCTTATCGGATCGTACAACTGAGTATATTTCTAGAATCTTCCCTATGCACCAATTTAGAGTCAAATTTGAATTTGATATGCATAGGGGTAAACGCACTCAAATAAGAGTTTTAGATGATAATGGAAACTCTAGAGTAGTACATATTCAAGAAGGTAGAATGTTGCAAACTGTCCTAGCTTATGCTAGTGCGGAAGCAATTACAGAAGCTTTAGGGTCAGAGATCATGTATATGGATGAACCTTTCTCTGTTAGTTCTGACCTTAATTTAACTAAAGTAAGTAAAACTATTGGGGAAAGTGTACAGAGAGGAATGCAACTAATAGTGATAGAGCAGAGGGCTGAAGCCTATAAAGATCTGCCTCGTAGGGAGTTCCATTTAAAGTTGGAAGAAGGGGCAGATATTCAAACGGTTCTTCCTCCTGAAGTATATGATTATTAGGAGGTAATTATTAATGCAAATAATCGAATTAGACAGGGACGAATTCATGAAATATAGAGGAAAGTCAGGTATATCTTCTGCTTTCTCTGAATCTATAACAGAGCATATTTATTCTTTTTATAAAGCAAACCCAAATCAAAAAGTATTTTATAGAGTAAGGAATACAGGTATTCCTAGCATTTATGTTTCTACTTATGAAAGATTTGGATTCATACTTGAAGATAGGATGACTCTAGAAAATGTAGATAGGGAATATTTGCTTATTATTGATCCTTATGAGTATAATGAAGAATATATTAAGAAATTTTGTCAAGAAAATTTCCCTGAAGAAGTTTCCCCTACATGTTTTGTTGTAGATAAAGTATTTAAAGATTACTCTGAGTTCGTTTTCTGGACCAATACTTTAGAAAGTATTTTCCCTAATATATATTCTTTAGCTGACTACTCTAAAATGAAGCGTAGTTTGGCAAGCTCTCAAACTTTAGATGAAAGAAAAAGAGAACTTTACGATTTAGGTCTTTCTCCTTTAGATATATCCAGTCTTATAGATAAAATTTGTGCAGATTTTAGGGATGGTAATGTTAGGACAGTAAGAACTTTGAATGAGGTAGAAAGAGATATATATCTTGAATATATGGCTAATCCAAAGTCTGTACTGTTGTATGAAGGTCCTAACACTGTACTAGCTGGTGTATTTTGCGCTTATATGTTTTATAAATATGATATCTGTTCCCATTTGGATAATACTGCAACTAAGTCTTTTGTTTCTGCATTATCAGATTTAATGTTTGACCCAAACCGTATGTTAGTAGAGGATCAAATAAACTATTTGAAATCTTTACCAGAAATAGCTGTAATGTTTGATCCAGAATTTAATTTTTCATCTTTTGTTTATTTAGACAAGTCTAAAATGTCCTGCAATGTTAAACTGTTTTATGTAGATGTTGATAGTGTGGAATTTGGAGATTGTCATTCAGCTGAGTTTGATATAAAGTCTTTACCTATAATACCTATTAAATACGAATATGATTTAACCACTCAAGATATTTCCCAGTTTAGAAAAGTACATGATAAATTATTTGATCTTATTTCTGTATTTGAAAATAGATATGACCGTAATCAAAAATTGTTTGACTTAACAAATATTGTGTTTGTAGAGATTAATGGAACAAAATGTATCGCTTATGTAGAAGATATGACTTTAAATTTACCCGTAGTTATAACTCCTATAGGAGTTAATTTACCTAGAGTAGAGTCTATTTTGAATCTTTCAGATGTTAAAGGGCTCTTCCCTATAAATATATTTGCAGATTTTAATAAAGTTTTAACACCTTATGTAAAAGATATTTTGATTGCTAAACAGAGTATAAAGGGTTCCCCCGTATCCCCTAGAGATATTAGGGCTAAATTTTATAAACATAATCATCCATTTGGAGTACTTTTATTTAATTTCAATAGTGTTGGAGATAGTCTTATTAATATTCAAGGTTATAATGACTATTTAACGTTAGGTCTTTGGTGGAAAGAAGCCTATATTTATAGGACAGGGTTGGCGGCGGCTCTTAGTAGATATATAAGCTTAAAAGACCATAGAAAATTTAACAAGTTTTTCTCTGTATTTGGTGGGCCTTTTCCGCTTTTTGAAGATCTTCTTTTGATTAGGGAAGAGTTTTTGAAAGATTTGGAGGTTGCAGATTGATGGATACTAAAGTGATTACTCCGTATGATATTGATAGTATGAGTATTGAGGATATAAAACCTCTTATTACGTCAGGTATTGAAGGGTTACCGGGCCCTAAATCTAGATTGAATGTCACTCAGGTGATTTATAAAGTATTGGGGTTTGATCTTTCTTCTGACTATGCTCTCGCTTTGGCCTCTACCCCTAAACAACAGTTAATCATGGCGGGTGCTGGTGGAGGTAAAACTACTTCTTCGCAAATAAAAATTGCTTTAATGAAGTTTTTTATGGGACTTAAAGAAGGGAAACGAATAAATGGTAATAATTTCTTATGTTTGGTGTTTAACGATCACAATGTTCAGCCGATGGAAGCAGCTCATAAACGTATTATTTCTAGAATCAAAAATTCTGGAGTAACTGGATTTGATGTAGATGATCAAATTGAATCTACCACTCTTCATGCTTTTTGTAATAAGTGGAGAAGAGAATATTCTACTTGGTTAGGACATGACAATTTCGAACTTCTTAAAGATGGTATTGAAGTTTTTGAATTAAGGAGAGCTTTTGCTTCAGTTGCAAAGAGATTTAAAATACCTGAAGAACAAAATTTTGCGGCACTTCATAAAATGTATGTTCTTACTCACCAATCCCTTAAAGAATATGGCGATGAAGACTTACTTGATATGTTTCCGGAAATCGAACTTTCTCCAGAAATAGTGAAAGCAGCTTTTAAAATGTATGACGCATGGAAAAAGACTCGTAAGTTGTATGAATTTATTGATATGCTTACAGCTGTACGGAGACTATTCCTTGAAAATGAAAGCGCTAGAAAAAGGGTACAAACCTACTATCGTTATATTGTAGCCGATGAAGTTCAAGACTTCACTCCTTTGATGATTGATCTGTTGAGATTGATTGCTGGAGAAACTACACCTATTCTTATGATCGGTGATGAAGATCAAGCTATCTATGATTTTAACGGCGTAGATCCTCAACAAATTTTGAAATTTAATGAGCTTTTCCCTAATGGAGAAGTTTTTATTTTGAATACTAATAGGCGTTGCGGTAGGAATATTGTAGATGCGGCTAGTTTTATTATAAGTGAAAATAAAACCAGATTTGCAAAGAAGCTGTTAGCTATACATGATGGAGGAGATATTGAATTAATTCCTTATATGTCTGAGGAAGGACAAATATTATCTATTGTAAAAGCATTAGAAAATATGGACTCTGAGAAAAGATCTAAGGTAGCCATTTCATATAGAAATACTATCTTGTCTGGCCTTCTTGCAGAAGCTTTAGAAGAAAAAGGTATAGTGTTTAACGTTCTTAGTGGTATAAAGCCTTTCGAACATGAGTTATATGGCAGAATTATTAAAATTTTGGACATGTTGTATCGTCCTTATGATTCCTACAGTAAACTTTATCTTTATCAAGTATTACCTAGTATAACTAGAAAAGAAGTAGCTGATGTTTTAGGATACAATACCACTACTAGACAGTTTGAAGGTAAATTATCTGAAGAGAGAATACATTTGAAAGATATTGATTTTGGAAAGTATGAGAACTACAGCAAATTTGTAGATGAATTTAGTAAATTGGTTCAGTTTTCTTATGCTATAAATGATCAACCAATGAATAAGTGGTTCCCTTATCTATTTGAAATGTTTTGTAAGTACTATTGGGATTATAGAATTAAAAATGAAGAAGGCACTCTCAATGCAGAAATCCACAAAGCATTTACTAGGAGAGTGTTTAATTTCTTCAATGTAAATAAGTTATATATTGATGTAGTAAATGATATGAATAATAGAAAGACATTATTTGCAAGGCAAGATAGTCTTAAATTGGGAGTTACTTTGGGAACGTTTCATAGTTTGAAGGGATTAGAGTTCGATGAAAATTGGATGATTTATATGGATGATAGTATTTTCCCTTCAATATCATTTTCGGCTAAGAATCATGATGTAAAGGCTTTGTCGAAACAGACAGAAGCTGAAACTAGATTGTGCTATGTAGCTATGACCCGACCTAGGAAAATTTTGAAAGTTTATTATTATTCTGCTAATCCTTCCTATTATGTAAAAAGATTAATGCGCTACACTGGAGAGATTAAGAAGCATTTTGTTAGTAGTGTAGAAGTGGAGCCAGTAAAGAAATTAGAAGTTCTTATAGATCCTACAAAAATATCTGCTTCTGATAAATCGACAGAATCAAATGGATCTCTCGATTCACTGTTCAGGAAGTTCTGAGGGCATAAGCCCTCAGAACTATTTTTAGGAGGGTATTATGGACTTCTACCGAAAACTTTCACAGATAGGCAAGCTAGATATGCTTTATTATGATTCAAATTTTGTATTTCCTAATTTTATAAAAGAGAAAGAAGTATTGGATGCTTTTGAAGACATTATAAAGAATAATAGAAAAACACTTATTTATCGAGACTATGATATGGATGGAGCTATGGCCGGTGAATGTATTAAAGAGACTTTTAATCTGTTAGGTTATGAAAACTACGAAGTATATGAATACAGTTCCAGAACTCATAAGGTGGACCCTTCTGCAGTTACTAAAGCTATAGTTGAGCATTTTGATTATATTATAATTCTTGATGCAGGGTCTGGAGAACCTGATGTGATGTTTCGTCTTATGAATATGGGGGTAAAGGTAATACTTCTTGACCACCATCAATCTATATATGGTTATGAGGATTTTTCTGGAGTAAAGATGATAAATACTAGTTTTGATAACAGAACCAGGGATGATCAAATTAATATTTCAGCGGGGGCTTTAACTTACCTAGTTTGTGAAAAATTAATTACACGGTTTGGTAAGAAACCTTATAAACCTTTGGCCGCTTTGGCTTTAGTTAGTTTATATGCAGATGCTATTGACATGTCTTCTTCTTTATGTAGAAGCATTTACTATAAAGCCATGGAATTAGACGAAAGCCAGCTACCTAGGATTATCCAAAGGTTTATGAATAATTACAGCTCATTTACCAGAAGATTTATAGAGTATCACATGTCACCTAAAATAAATAGTTTGTTCAGGTCTGAATCTTTCGATCTTTTAAATAGATTGTTGGGGTGGAACCCCCGGTCTGGAATAGGTATAGCTTCTTTGATGGAGAGTGTTAACTCTGTATATGAAAAGTACAGGGCTGAAGTATATAAAGCTTCTGACCTTATCGAAGTCAAATTAATGGATAACTTTGTGATAGGAAATTTATCTTCTGTTGCAGAATATGTTGATATTCCTACAGAAAAATTACACAATTACACTGGCCTTGTGGCTAACCAGTTAGCAAGCAAATATCAGAGAACTGCTGTAGTATGGGCAGATTCTGGAGTTGATATTAAAGGTAGTTTGAGAGATCTCCATGGTCGAAATTATTTGGATTTGTTTCGTCAGTTCTCTAAGGCAGAAGGTCATAATTCAGCATTTGGCATTAGAATACCATATCGTGACCTAGAAGAGTTTATAAGGTATGTGGATCTAATCGACAAACAATTTACTACTAAAATAGAAAATGAACCTATTATCATATCCCATAATTATAAAGAGCCTGATACTTCATTAATGGCAGATATTGCTAAGTATAATGAATTTTCGGGTATAAGCACACCTATAGCATTGGTAAGTAAAATGTGGTTAGATAGGGTAAATGCTCGATTTACAGGATACTATTATAAGGTGCGTTGGGGTAAATTATATATTAAAAGTAGAAATAGGATCAGGATAGGATCTGAATTAATTTTGAAGCCTTATCGTGGGTGGGATGTTGAGTTAGAGGTAATAGAGATAGGTGGATGACAATGATAATTTTCGCAGTAAGCCCTTCTTATTTGAGATATATAAGAGAAGAAAGTCTTAAGTATCAATTTAAGTTGCAAGGTTATGGGAGTCTGTCTAAAGCCCTGGATGGTTTAATGAAAACTAATGCGAGTGAGATAGGTGGTTTTATTTTAGTAGTAGATAGGTTACCTGACAATAAAAGTATGTTGTATGAGTTTATTAGATTGTGTGATATGATTTCTGAGAATAGCAGTCCTGTTAAAAGGTTTGTATTTGGACTTCAGGATGACAGTGGGTTGTTACCCTTTTTAAAGGAAAGTGGCTTTAAAAATTTAGAATTTTATTTGTCTAAATTTGAAATAGTTACAGATTCTTTTATTAAAAAGGATATGTTTGGAACTATTCTTGATTCTTATTACAAACCTTACAATAGTAATCTAGAATATAAAATAAAATCTACTTCTACATTAAAAGGATTGAAATATATACCACCTTTACCTGTAGCGGTGGCTAAATGTTTATCTCCTGTAGCAATGTTGGAATCTGTCGAAAGTTCTATAGATTTGGATCTATATTTAAAAGATCTAAAAAGCGTATCAGAGATATATTACCAGTTAAGACTTTTTGGTATAAAAAGAAAATATGATGCGGATTATGGGAATATAGAGCATTTAGAGAACATGATTAATGATGTTTCTGATAAAGTGCTTAAAGAGAGATATAGGATAATTTTAAAGTATATATTAGAAATAGGTTTGTAGGTGATATGATGATCTCTTTAGAAGATTTTGAATTATCTCCTGTAGTTAATAGTATTTTCGAATCTAATAGTTGGATTAAAGGAGAAAGCTTAGTTCTAAATCTAGAACAATATAAATTTTTAACCAGAGATCAAATAATCAAGGTTTTTAGAAATAAAGGGATTTTAGTGGAGAATATTTCTACCGTATCTGAAAGTAATAGTGAGATTATTAGAAGGCTTGAGATAGAAAATAATGTTAAAATAAGTGTAATTTCTCCAACTAAGGTTATTGTTGTTCATTCTATTTTTAATAAAGTAGAAGAAGCTGCTATCAGATTGAATCTACATTTTGCTGAAGTTAGCTTTATCCCTGTTACTCCCTTTAATTATTTAGAATTATCGGGTAAAGATATTCCTTCTTGGGATTATAGAGTTTTGATTAGAAGACTAGTATTAGAATGTATACGCCAAAAGGGAAGGGATATACATTTCGATACTGAATTTAGAAAAGGTGAATTTGTATATCCTGTGTATTTTAGAATTGGGGAGCTATTATATCCTTGTAATTTATTTAATTTGTCTAGAAGGGACAATAAAGAGTTAATATATGACCTAGTACAGATGGAGACTAATGCATATTCTGGAGATTTAGAAACTATGTACGGTGTTACCGCCAGTATGAAAGATGTCTTTGGGGATGGTAAAGTATCTCTTCGCATTAGTGCTAATAAGGTTTACAATGGTTACATGTGTGTATGCCGAGTACAACAAGTCAGGACTACAGCTATGACTATAAGTGAATTAGGATTTAGTAGGGAAATAGAAGAAGATCTTAGGATTGTATCTAATAAGAAAAGCGGTATTACCTTAGCTACTGGGGCCATAAATACGGGTAAAAATACTACGTTATTTGCTATGGCTAATGAAGTAGTAAATACTGGAAGAAAAATAGTGGACTACTCTTATCCGATTGAAGTATTGATGCCTTTTCCGCAAATAGATTACGGTGGCAATCCAGAATATCTAGCTAATGCAGTTAGACTTGCTAAGAAACAAGATATTAATATTGCTATTGTGAATGAGATACCTACAAAAGATGTTGCATTCGCAGTCAGAGATTTAGCTTATAGTAGTGTTCATGTTATGACCACTATGCACATAAATAGGATCTGGCATTTGCCTTACAGATTAGAAGAGTATTACGGTTCAGATTTTAAAATGATGTTCAGCCATATGAATATGTGTGTTACTCAAAAAATGTTTCAAATACAATGCCCTAGTTGTAGAACGCAGAAATTGGTATCTTCTTTACCCACTAGATATAGAGAATTATTGGAAAGATTTGATATAACATCTTATTGGGTTACAGAAGGGTGTAAAGATTGCAAAGGCTTTGATAAAGAAGTTAAGATACAACCTTTTATGGAAAGATTAGTTTTTAGTTATGATATTGTAAAGGAACTTCTAAAGTTAAACTATCCACACGAAATGGAGCAAGTAATTCAAAATGCGGTAATTCGAAATAAAGCTTCTTTAGAGTATTATATTTGTCCGGCAATAGGTTCGGGAGATTTAGCAGTCGAATCTTTAGATAGTATATTGTAGGAGGTAACTATGGCTATTGCGGTTAATAAGAGGGTTCCTGTATCTAAGAAGAAAGTGAGTTTAAATAATAAAAAAAATGAAACTGTAGTTGCGGACAGTAAGAAAGAGAAAGAATTAACACATATACCGGTAGTTTCGCTATTTACAGGTCAACTAAGTGAGCTCTCTCCAAAACAAGATTCTTATGTTGGGATGCTTATTATGTTGGCTAAAAATAATAAAGAAGTAAAACCGATTATAAAGGGAGTAGAGTCTCCTATTTTAGGGAAATTTATTGATTCTTTGATTGAGAAAGTTGCTTCTAAGAAAGATGTAGGTCTGCAGTCTGAAGAGCCTGTTTCTTCGCGCTCTTTTGAGGTGAGACAGCTAGTATGATAGCCAATACCTTTCGAATAATTGGGTGGATCTTTCTTGCAGGGTTAATTTATTATGTAGGAACTAATGCAGTCCCTATTATAGAAGATATAAAGTCATTAACATCTAGTAACGATAAAGTTAATGAGGTAGTAAAAGAATTTCTTTCAAAAGAAAAAGATTTTATGGATTCTCACGCATCTACTAATTACTTGTCAAAACCCTATGTAGATACCGCAATTTCTATGATTCCGGGAGTGAAGTTGTTAGGGGCTTCTCCCGTAAGTTGGAATGGTGTTGAATGGGAGAAGACGGGCGATGAAGCAATGAAATATACTATTTCTTATTCAGATCCTCAAATGGTCTTAACTATGTTGGATAAGTATAATTTTTACTATGAGTATGTAGATGTTAGAAAGTCTTCAGATGGATATATATCATCTATAGTAGTTCGCTTAGGGAGGGTTTTAGATTGATTAGCGCTATTTTGAAAATGCAAGATAACCCTCTTATTAGTGTGGTATGTAATAAAAGATTGATTTATTCAGAACAGTTAAGCAAAGGTCCATCTTTGTCAGATTCATTATTTTCTGTACTTTATACCCATGAAGTAAATGAATTATTTGTTATTGTTAAGGGAATTATAGCCGAAACAATCCCCGATGGGTCCGTAGAGTTAGAAAAGTTAGATGATGGTAGATTTATAATTTATTCTGAAATAGATTTAAAATCTCTAATAACGTTGTGTAGAGTTTTAGGTTTAGCCTCTATAAAAATTTATTCAGATTTTGATTTTTACAGACACACGGTTTTAGATAAAGCGGTTATTGTTGATGAATATTATAATGGAGACTTAAAAATAACCGTAATGGATAATAATTTAATTTGTTCAGAGATTGTTAAACCTCAAGTCTCTGAATCAGTTATAAGAATGTTTGCTCAAAAATATGACACTGATAGAATATTGAATGCAACTATGGGATGTGGAGACTTAGACTGGGGCTTATTGAACTTTAAAGAATTACCAGAAAATATAAGAGACGCTTTAGCTTCTTCTTTATTTGTTTTTCAACGTAAAGAAACAACAATAGTACAAATTCCCAGACATATAAATAATGAGATGGTAGAAGACGAAATACTATCAGAAGATAATTCTTCGAAAACTGATGAAATTATTCACACTTCTTCTGATACACCTAATTGGATATCAGAAGCTCTAGAGAAGAAAAGTCTGAAAGATAGGATTGCTGAACGGTTTAAATCTGAAGATGAATTAAATCCTTATGATAAATCTATCTATGAGGAAAACAAATCTAAGTTTTCTTTAATTAAAGAGTTAGATAAGGTTTTAGTAGCTTTCTTAAGTTTGTTAATTTTAGTGGTGGGACTGTCTATGTATGCTCAAAAGAGCAAATCGGTATCGGACCTTTCTGAAGATGAAATACTTCAATTGAGAAAAAGAATTACATACTTTGATAGAAAAATAAAAAGTCAAGGTATGTTTTATTCTAATTTTTATAAGACTGTGGTAGAGTCGGGGTTTACTGGAGACATAAAAGAAATTGTGGCAGATTCTGGTATAGTGACGATGGTGTTAGTAGTAAAATCTCCAGAAGATATTGAAAAAATAAAGCAAGCTTTGTCAAATAGGTATTCTTTGCTTCAAGTTGAGGAGACTGGACAACAATTTATTAGTGAAGAGTCTTTTACAGAAGTAAGAATAGTTTTTGCGTAGTTTGGCACATTGTACCTTATTTTATTGGATATTTTTATTATATATAAATAGACCAAATTAGGAGGTAAAGTTGTATATGGTGGATTTCTTG
>ERZ795043.1144-NODE-1144-length-14753-cov-37.919173_pt1 | contig 14753 bp, 12 predicted proteins | sample MGYA00375127_ERZ795043 | MGnify/ENA primary metagenome ERZ795043 (study PRJEB30172, sample SAMN05518447) | compost metagenome | isolation source: Feedstock adapted compost from Newby Island compost facility, Milpitas, CA | place: USA:Newby Island compost... | reverse complement strand
TGCACTTCCTGGCTGCCATGCAGGATCGACTGAACCGTGGCGCGGATGTCTTCCTGAATGCCGCCAAGGATCTCGGCGATCCGCTCCGCCGACTCGCGGGACTGTTCCGCCAGCTTCCGCACCTCGCCGGCCACAACGGCAAAGCCTTTGCCGTGCTCTCCGGCACGGGACGCCTCGATGGCAGCGTTCAACGCGAGCAGATTCGTCTGTTTGGCGATCTTCGAAATTTCGTTCGCCATGTCGCTGATTTCCTTGGATTTGCTCTCCAGGCGGGTCACCGCGCTGACCTGTTCATCCACCGATGTGCGTATCACCGCCATTTGCGCAATCACTTCGCGGATGGAGTCCCGGCCGTCCGTCGCCTTCTCGGCCGCCATCTGGGAAGCTTCAAGAACTTCTCCGGAAGAACGCGAGATTTGGTGCACTCCCGCCGCCATTTCGCCGATGGCCGCCGACGATGCGGCAAACGACCTTTCCTGCGTCTCGGCGCCCGCCGCCACCTGCTGAATCGCCGCAGCCGCCGCTTGGCTGCCCCGCGCCGATTCTTCCGCGCTGGCAGCCAGTTCTTCGGACAAAGCCGCCACTTCCTCCGCCGTCTCGTTCACTTTGCCAATGAGATTTTTCAGGCTCATGACCATGTCGTGGAAGCTTTGCGACAACTGGCCGATTTCGTCCTGGGCGTTTACCTTCGGAATCTCACCCGTCAAGTCACCCGCGGCCACGCGCCGGGCCGACGCCGTCAAGGCCAGCAGCGGATTGGCCACCTTGAAGCCCGTAAACAGCGACAGCCCGATGGCCAAAAGCACCGCCACCACCGTGGCGGACACGGAGATCACGAAGGCGCTGGAGATTTGTGACCGCATCTCTTCCTGAACTTGCCTGAACTCCGCGTCCTTCCGTTCGATCAGCGCGTCCACCTTGGCAAAAATGACATCCTTATACTCATCGGACTTGCTGTCCGCCGCCTGAAACTCCCGCATCAAATCTTCCGCTTTCATAAAGCTTCTGAAATTGTGGAGTTCCAGCAGGCGGCCGAAACTGGCAACATACCAATTCCCTGCCGAGATCAGCTCTTCTTGTTCCGCCGGATCATCGAGCAACGCGGCCGTCTCTTCCACCATTCGTTTGAACCCTTCAATCCGGTCCACAAACTGGCTCGCCGCCGTGCTGTTTTCGTTGATGATCACGTCCGACTGGATGCCGTACATGACGCCGATTTCGTTCTTTAGCAACAGCGCCGTCCGCACATCCCGGTCCCGCTGGAGCTGCTCCTCATTCAGCCGTTCAATGGACGTGATGAAATAGAGCGCGGACGCCACAGCCGCACAGAACAGCACAATCGAGATCAAAAAACTTCCCAGAAGCTTGATCCTGACGCTCATCCGGCGAAGCATGCATCCCACCCCTTTGAAAGCGTTTCCTTATCCTCATTATTTCAAAAAATGGTTAACGTCTCCAAGGGTTGGGATGACTGATTTTTAGCTTTCTTTTTAATGCACGGTACAGAAAAAGCAGCCAAAATGCTGAGTAAACTCTACAAACCGCTCAGCAATCAATCCACCTTGAATTTTCCTATCATTTCCTGAAGCGCGCTGGCTTGTTGGCTCAAGCTCGCCGAGGAAGCCGCGATTTGTTCCACAATCGCCATCTGCTCCTGGGAAACCGCCGACACATCCTGGGCGTACTTGGTCGTTTCCTTCGCGATATTGGCCAGTTCCACGACGGATGCCGCCACTTCTTCCGAGCCTGCCGACATTTGCTCGGCGACGGCCGACATTTCCTGCACCTGCTCAGCCACCTGTTCCACCGCATTCAGGATGGCCTCAAACGAAGCGCCGGTTTTTTCCACCGTCTCCATGCCTTTTTGCACTTCGATCTTGCCGGCGTCCGCCGCTTCGACGGCATCCCGGATGTCTTCCTGAATCTCCCCGATGAGCTCCGTAATTTGCTCGGCGGATTCGCGGGCCTTCTCCGCCAGCTGCCGCACTTCGGCAGCGACCACGGCGAAGCCTTTGCCATGCTCGCCGGCACGGGAAGCCTCGATGGCGGCGTTCAGCGCGAGCAGGTTCGTCTGCTTGGCGATATTCGTGATCACGGCGACAATGTCGCCGATCTCCTTCGATTTGCTTTCCAGGCGTGTGGCCACTTCCACTTGGTGTTCCACGGCGGAGTGAATGGTCTTCATTTGCTCCACTACCTGGCGCACGGACTCGCCGCCGTCTTTGGCTTTCTCGGAGGAAAGCTGGGACATTTCGGAGATGGTCGACGCCGATTCGGCGATTTTCTGCACGCCCGCCGCCATTTCGTCCATGGCCGTGGCCGTTTCTCCGGCCGCTTTCTCCTGGGTCTCGGCGCCGGCTGCCACCTGCGCGATCGCGTCCGCCACCGACTGGCTGCCTTTGGCCGACTCCTCCGCGCTGGCGGACAGTTGCTGCGAAGACGAAGCCACATCGTGGGCGGTGCTGCTGACCTGATGGATCAGGCTCTTCAGGTTGGCGACCATTTCCGCAAAGCTGCGCGACAACCTGGAAAGTTCATCTTTATACGGATTGGTCGGAATCGATCCGGTCAAATCGCCGCTGGCCACCCGCTGGGCGGCTGCCGTCAGCTCATTCAGCGGGCGCCCGATTATGTATCCCAGAACGAGCGCCAGCGCCAGTGCCACCAGCACCGCCAGAATGCCAATGATTATGGAGCTGGTCAGGCTTGCCCGGGTGGTGATGACCATATCTTGCTGGGCTTTCTTGAACTCCTCATCAAAGGATTCGATCAGAAGGTCCAGGTTCGTAAAGATGACCTGTTTGTGCCGGTCCGATTCCCGGTCCGTCAGCCGGTATTGCGTATTGAGCTCATCAATGGTCATGGATGTGCGGTTATCATACAGCGATTTGATCGCATAAAAAGTTTCCATAAACCGCGTCGCCGACGTTTTCAGATTCTCGGCATAGTGTTCGTTTCTGATGTCGCTATGGTTATTGGCAACGGCAGCAGCCACTTGATCAACCAATTGAAAGAGTTGTTCCTCTTTCGCCAAAACCGATTCAATGGCCTCGCCGTTGCCGTTGAGGATCAGGTCCGTCTGGTCGCTGTAGATGACCCCGATCAGGTTTTTCAGCTCCAGCACGAGGCGAACGTCATTGTTGCGGTCGATTTGAACATCATTCAGCGCGATCGTATTTCTCTGCGCGACAATCATGATAACCATGACCACCGCAAACATCACGATGACCAGCGCAAAGCCGCCTAGAAGTTTCCATCTGACGCTGATGTTCTTCAATAAGCCTGTCATGTCTTACCTCCGCAAGAAAATTATGCTGTCATCCAATATAAAAAATATATCATTTTATATGGAAAATATAGTAGAACAATATAATGTAATATTTGTAATTCCAGGATATTTTTCCGATTAAGGCGTTTTCGTGTTACAATAAAAGCAATCAGACAAGGAGCTGAGCGCCAAATGTCTTTTTTTGCCTCCATTGCGGAAGAAAAGATTCGGGAAGCGATCCAGAAAGGCGAATTTGATCATCTTCCGGGCAAAGGCCAGCCGCTGCCCCCGGACGATCTGGCGGGCGTGCCCGATGAGCTGCGGCTCGGTTACAAGCTGCTCAAAAACGCCGGCATGATCCCCGAAGAAATGCAGCTCCGCAAAGAAATGGTCACCCTCGAGGATCTCATCAGCATCTGCCGCGACGAAACCGAGCGCCTCCGCCTCCATCGGGAACTGTCCGTCAAAAAGCTGCGTTATCAGGCGCTGATGCAGGAACGCAACTGGCAGGCCAGCGGCGCGTTCAGGGATTACGCCCACAAAATGGCCCGGAAGCTGGCAGGGTACTAGCCCTATTAACTAACGCTGTCTCCGTAACGGAATCAAATGACCTTATTCGGCTGAAAAGGGATGCAATCAAAAATATAACGGAACCCGATGACGCGATCTGTGACAAATGTTGCGAAAAACGGAGGTTTTGTCACAAATCGCGTCATTTGGTTCCGTCCGATCGGCCAAAAATATGAAAACCGGCAAAATAAGGTCATTTCGATCCGTTAAAGCTTTCCGTTAATGCTATTCCGTTTCCTTCGCGGCCCAGACATTTTCATCCCGATGCGCGACGAGAATTTCCGCCGGCCGCTCGCACCACTCGCAGCGGTCAGGCAGCTGCCCTCCCGCCTGCGCCGCCGCTTTCGCATCGATCAAATCCGGCGCATCCTCGTATCTGTCCACGAATTTGTCTATGGCCAGTTCCACATGCTCACGGCACACGCAAAACATGGCGGTCTGATCCCTTCCTGTCCTCTTGCCGGCCTTTTCGCTCATTCCGCTTCCTTCTCGGCCAGCGTCAGCTTCGTTTCGGCTTTTTTGCCGTTTCGGTAGTAGGTGACGATCAACGTATCCCCGATTTTTTTCTCATTATAAAGATACTTGCGCAAATCCAGCGTGCCGGAAATGGGCTTGCCGTCAAGCTCGGTGATGATGTCGTTGAACCGCAGGCCCGCTTCCTTGGCCGGTCCCACCGCTTCCAGCACCAGCGCTCCCTTCGTCACGCCGCTCGGCACCACCGGACCTTCTTCGCCGTCTTCCCTGTCTTCTCCGCCCCGCCTGTAACCGGGAAAATCCAGGTAAATATCCAGATCCACCGAGAACACGCCCATATACGGCCTGAGCACCTTGCCGTACTTCAAGATCTGCTCCACGACCGGCATCACGTTGTCGATCGGAATCGCAAAGCCCAGCCCTTCCACGCCGGTGTCCGCAATTTTCATGCTGTTGATGCCGACCACGCGGCCCTCCAGATTGGCCAGCACGCCGCCGCTGTTGCCCTGGTTGATGGCGGCGGTGGTCTGGATGACCTCCTGCTCCCAGTCGTAAATGCCGTCCTGGTTCAAAGACACCGGCACGATGCGGTGCAGGAAGGACACGATGCCGCTGGTCACCGAATCGCCGAAGCCCAGCGGATTGCCGACGGCGATCACCATCTCGCCAACGCGCAGCGTGCTGGAACTGCCGATTTCCGCGACCGTCTCAATGCCTTTGTCGTCCACCTGCAAAACGGCGATGTCGCTGATGGAATCCTTGCCGACGATTTTCGCTTCCTTCTCGGTGCCGTTCATCAGCACGACCTTGATTTTCACCGCGCCGGCGACCACGTGGGCATTCGTAATAATATAAGCTTTGCCGCCTTTTTTGCGGAAAATAACCCCGGAACCGAGGCTCGCATATTCCGGCAGTTCCTGAAACCTGCCGTAGTAGCTGCCGTTATTTTCGCTGTCCGGCTCCCGCATGTAGTTGACGATGCTCACGACATTGGGCCGGACTTTATCGGAAGCGGAAATGATGCGCTCCGACGTGTCCACGTACGGCTGCCCGCCGGCCAGCGGCGGCCGGGCGGAAGGCTCGGAATCTTGCGCGCCGAAAATCCACAAAAACAGAAAAGCCACCGCAAAGGCGCTGACCAGGGAAGAGACGACGGCGATGCGAAAAGCCGCGGGCAGGGGCAGACCGCCGCGGCCCGGACCGAAGCCGGCCTGTCCGTTCCAACGGGAGGCGCGCCTGATTTTCGTCGAATAAAAATCATCATCGAACAGGCTCAAGCAAGGTCCTCCTCTCCCGTCTCTCTATTACTTAAAAAACAGGAATATTTTCAAAGGTTGTGTCTAAAATACTAATAGAATCCCCATGGCGAAGCAAGCGGCGAAAAGTGAAATTTCGTGGAAAAAGAAAGGAAGGATGAAGCATGCAGAGCACGGCTTATGACTGGCACTATCTGGATCTCGCATCCAGAATCGGAGATTTGAAGGATGATCAGTACCGCCAGCTGCTGGCGCTCAGCACGCTGATTGAGCTGCTCGTGGAAAAAGGCATGCTCACGCCGGAGGAAATCCGCGCCAAATCGCTGCATATGGAAAAGGAACTGAGCCGCCAGCTGCTTTTGTAGCGAGAAGGGGTATTATCGCCGCACCGTATCCCACTCGGTGGGCCGGTCGGGATAAGTGTCGCAAAGCTGAAATTCATCCTGGCGATAGAAAAATCCGTTCTCTTCCAATATTGTATTCACCGTCAGTTTGGCCAAATCCATCAGGTTGTGCTCTTGGCTTAAGTGCGCCAAATACACGCGGCGGGTGTCTCCGGTCAAGAGGCGGCACAGCGCCTCCCCGGCGGCATCATTGGACAGGTGGCCCGTGTCTCCGAGAATGCGGCGCTTGACGTTCCACGGATACCGGCCCATGCGCAGCATCTCGATGTCATGGTTGGCTTCCAAGATCAGGACGTCCAAACCCTTAAGCCGCTGCGCCACCTTGTCGCTCATATACCCCATATCGGTGGCCAGACCCAGCCTTGCGCCGCCCGATTCAAACACGTATCCGACAGGCTCGGCGGCGTCATGGGAAATGAGATAGGATTCGATCCGCAAATCGGCAATTTCCATGACCGAATTGGCCGGCATCACCTTGCGCTGCCAGTCTTCCAGCTCACCCACCTGCCTCATCATCGCCGCCCACGTTTTTTCGTTGGCGTAGACCGGCAAACGGTATTTGCGCGCCAGCGCGCCAAGTCCCCTCACATGATCGGTATGCTCATGGGTAACGAAGACCGCATCCAGATCGCTGCCGCTCACTCCCCGCTCCCGAAGCAATTCTTCCATTTTTTTGCCGCTCAGCCCGGCATCGACGAGAATCGTCGCCGCATCCGTCGAAACGACGGTGGCATTGCCCGTCGAGCCGCTGGCCAGCACCGTAAACCGCAGTCCCATGAAGCGTTGTTCCTCTCCCGTTGTTACGATGATTCGCGCTGCAACGGCACCAGGGGAGCATCCCCTTTTTCCGTCGTGACTTCCGCGCTGATGGCATGCACATAGTAAACTTCGCCGTTTTCCAGCAAAACCCTCCACGAAGGCGCGGAAATTTGCTTTTCGGCGTCGGGGAAAATTTGCCCGTGATAGCCGAGCCGGATGTCCTTGATGACCGACCCGTGGGGCAAATAGTTTTCGATCAGGTGCGCCACCGCCGTGGAAGCCGCCAGCACTTGCTGCCCCTTGCCTTCCTCCGTCTCCAGAATCTGAATCAGATCCTGCCGGTATCCCCAAATTTTTTGTTCCCTGTTGTATAGCTCCAGGCGGATGTCAAAGATCGGAAAACCGTCCGCCATCCGATAGAGAACAAACACGCCGCTCCGGCTGCCCGGATCATCATAGGCGTATTTGGATATTTCCGGAATGATGCCGCCCAAAGCCGTTTCCAGTTCCTTCTGGCTGAAAACGATGCGGGCTTCCGGCTGCTGATCCAGCGGGATCGGCTCCGCGTCCCCCTCGATGATGCCGGCGGGCGACGGCAGAAGCGCGAAGGACAACTCCCGCATGGCCGGCGTGTCCGCGGGAATTTTGGCGTCCAGGCGGATGCCCTTCTCCATCATGATGGCTTGCGTCTCGGCGGAAAGGGCGGTCCAGTCTTCCGACGAGCCCGCACGCGCCCGCCATTCCGTCCAAAGCTGATAGGCCAAAAGCACGTTCAGCACGAGAAATGCCAGGATCAGCACGCTTTTTGCCCGTCCCCAGTCCATCCCTTTCCCCCTTCCTGCCGTTTTAACGCCTTATTGTTCCCGCTCCGCCGGGCTCTGGTCTTCCCCAGGCGCCGCTTCCGCTGGCTCCGCCGCCCTTTCCGCCTTCTCCGGACGCGAAGCTTCCTCCGGCTCAGGCTGCGACTCCGCCAGGATGCGCACCATGCCGTCCGCAAGACGCACGGCCCAGACCGGCTGCAGCACGACGGAGTCGTCGTCGCCGATTTCGGGACGATACGCCGGAAATAGCGCCCGAATGGACGAAAGGTGGTGGTCTTCCGCGATCTTCGCGCGCAGCGCGTCTCCGCCGGGCAGCATGCGGCCCGCTCGAGCGGCTGCCGTCTGGTCCAGGATCAGCAGCGAACGCTCGTAGGCGGTGACAACGCCTTTCCGCATGACGAGCTCGATGTAACCGAAGTTTAGTTCTTCGTCCGAGATGATGGGCACCTTTTCATAGTACTGCTGAAAACGCACCCCGTAGCCGCCGGCCGGATCGGGAGAAAACTCCTGCGCCAGGCGGTGCGTTCCGTTCCAGCCGCCATGCTGGTTAACGAATTGCACAGCGCCCGCGATTTCGTCCGCCTGATCCGGCTCGCCTTCCGTCGGCGCCGCCGGGTCCGTGTAGGACATCCACCGGCCGCTGCCGGTAATTTTGAGACCCCTTTTGCCGTCGGTGTAAATCAGATTGCCGTTCCCCCGCTCCTGGATGGCGCGGGTGACGGCGGGGTCGAAAAACAGGCTCCGCTGCATCTGCTCCACGGTATAGCGGGCCGCCTTCACCGTGAGCTGAGCCACGCGGTCGTAAGGCTCCGCCGGCAAGTACCAGTCTCCCTCCATGGTCTGGTACGGGACCCAGTACTCGCCGAAGCCGACAAACGAATCCACATCCCCGACGGTCAGGTCCGCCCCCACCGATTCGTAAATGTTCCTGCCGTCCGAGCTGAAAAAGAACGTCCGCACGTCCTCCGTGCCATTGCGCACGAAAATCCAGATGCGCTCAATGGAATCCCGCGTAAACAGAAATTCGCCGTCGATCTTGAGCACCTGCTGCAAAAGCCGGAAAGGAACCGGCCTGCCGAATCTGAGCTCGATGCCTTTATCTTCCCGCCTGACCCGGTCCCAGTCCACGGTGTTGGAATAATCCTGCCTGAGCCCCCGGAACAGCCGCCCCTGCAGCTTGGTCAAAATCAGGTCGTAGTAGGGGGTATTGTCCGGATAAAACACCGTGTGCCGGTCTTCGCCCATGTGCACAACGATCATCTCCGGAAACAGCAGGTCCTTCACTTCCAGCGGCGGCCCCATCGGCTCCGTCAGCACATAATCTTGCCCCGATGGCACGCGGGTCTCCAGATTCGGCATGCTGTAGACGAGAAAATAGCTTTGCACCAGGCTGAGCGCCACCAGCAGCGCCAGCAGCGCCGATTTGACTTTCTCCATCATGCCGGCTCACTTCCTTCCGCAGCCGGCAGCATGACGGTCACGGTAGTGCCTCTGCCTACTTCGGAATCCAGCGTGATCGTGCCGCCATGGGCGCGCACAATTTCCCGGGCAATGGAAAGGCCAAGACCCGTGCCGCCCATGCTGCGGGAGCGCGCCTTGTCCACCCGGTAGAAGCGCTCGAAAATCCGTTCCTGATCCTTTTTGGGAATCCCGATGCCGGTGTCCTTGATGCAAATGATCAGTTGGCCTTCGGGGCCGTTTTCCGCCGCCAGCTCGATGCTGCCGCCATCCAGCGTATACTTGATCGCATTGGAAACCAGGTTGTCGAGCACCTGGTCAATGCCGTCACGGTCGATCCATACCGGCTGAAGATCCGGCGCTGCCTTGACCGTCGCCGCAATGGATTTTTGCCGAAGCTGAAAGGAAAACCGGTCCACCACATCCTCCAGCATTTCGCCCATATCCGTCTTTTCACGGCGCAGCTGCACGGTGCGGGAGTCAAACCGCGACAGGTGCAGAAGGTCGTTGACGAGCCGGATCATCCGCTCCGTTTCGCTCCGGATGACGCCCACAAACCGCTCCGCCAGATCCGGATCCGCCGCCGCGCCTTCTTCCAGCGCCTCGGCATAGCTTTTGATCGTCGTCAGGGGCGTCCTGAGCTCGTGGGAAACGTTGGCCACAAACTCCCGCCGGGATTTCTCCAGCTTCTCCGATTCCGTCACATCGTGCAGCACCGCAATGGCGCCGGCCACGCCCCGGTCCCGGCTGCGGATCGGCGTCAGCGAAACGCGCACCGCCGTCTCGTCGCCGCCATCCTCGGGCTGCCGGCGCAGCAAAGTGACGACACCCTTGCCTTCCAGCGTGCCGGATACGACCTCCCGATCGACGCCCAACAGTTCGGAAAGCGTCCGGCCTTCGGGGTCAAGGCCGCCCAGAAGCTCGCGGGCTCGCTCGTTGAAAATGATGACATGGCCGCGCTCGTCGGTGGCCAGCACACCATCGCTCATGTTGGCAAGCACCGACGACAGCTTCTCCTTTTCCTCTTCGTTCAAGGCCAGCGCCTCGCTGAGCCGGTCGGTCATGTTGTTGAACGCCGCGCTGAGCTGGCCGATCTCGTCGGTGCCCATGACCGGCACCCGCTGGTCAAACCGCCCTTCCGCCACGGCCGTCGCCTGGCGCGTGAGCGCCTTGATCGGCGCCGTGATCGTGCCGGCAAGCAGCACGCCCAGCACGGCCGTCAGGCCCAGCGCGATCAGAATGGCCGACACGAAAATGCGGTTGATCCGCCCCACGGTGTCATAAAGCTCGTTCATCGGCGCGGAGATGTATACGACGCCGACCACTTTCCCGCCATAGATGACCGGTTTGGCGATGTTTTTCTTGCGGATGTTGTCCTCGTCGATGATTTCTTCCTCGTTGTCCGGGATGCGCTGCAGCGCACGGCTGACGAGGATCGACGTGTTTTTGCTCCCGATGATGGCGGACTGGTTTTGCTGGGAGGTGGTGAGCACCCTGCCGCTCGCGTCCAGAATCTGAATTTCCGCGCCGCTGATGCCGGCCAGGCTCCCGGCCAGCGCGTTCAGCTCTTCCTGCGCCTCCTGGCGGTCCTCCTCGCTGCGCTCCAGTTGGGCCAGCGCCGGCGCCGACAAATTTGTCAGCAACGTGGCCTGGGTGTTCAGGTTGTTCGTAAACGTGCTGATGAGCGAGTTTTTCATCGTGCTCACAAAATAGACCCCGATCAACTGAACCGCGATCAGGATCAGCATCAGCACCATCAGAATCAGCTTTGTCTGAATGCTTCGAAAAACCTGCGCCAGTCTCATCCCGGCGACCCGCCCGGCATCCGGGGATGCCGCATCATATAGCCCAGCCCGCGCCGGGTCAGAATGATCTCCGGCTTGCTGGGATCGTCCTCAATTTTTTCCCGCAGGCGCCGGATCGTCACGTCCACCGTTCTCACGTCGCCGAAATATTCGTAGCCCCATACGGCCTGCAGCAAATGCTCGCGGGTCATCACCTTGCCGCAGTTGCGGGCCAGGTAATGGAGCAGCTCGAACTCCCGATGGGTCAGATCCAGCGGCTGCCCGTTCTTGTAAGCTTCATACATGTCTACGTCGATGAACAGATTGAAAATTTTCAGGCCCTGCCGCTCCTCATCGCGGGCCGCCTGGCCATTCGCCTCCTGCCTTGCGCCCAGATGGCGCTGGCGCCGCAGCTGCGCCTTGACGCGGGCCAGAAGCTCCCGGGTGCCGAAGGGCTTCGTCACGTAGTCGTCGGCGCCCAGCTCCAGACCCAGCACCTTGTCGATCTCCGCGTCCTTGGCCGTCAGCATGATAATGGGCGTGGACATGCGGCTGCGCACCTCGCGGCAGACGTCCATCCCGTCCTTAACCGGCAGCATGAGGTCAAGCAAGATCAGGTCCGGATTGGTTTCAAAGGCCATGCGGACCGCCTCTTCGCCGTCGAAGGCGCAGATGACCTCGTAGCCCTCTTTTTCCAGATTGAATTTCAAAATATCCGCAATCGGTTTCTCGTCGTCGACGACCAGAATTTTGCCCTGCATCCGTGCACCGCCCCCCGTTTTACGGAAGCTGTTTGTCTATCTTTATCATACCATACGGGACATGGGTGGAGAATCGCGCCGGGTGCGCATGGCAGATTTTAGCATTCATTCGCCTGGTTTTTTTGACGGGGGCGTATTCGGACCGCAGCAAAAAAGCTGTCTCATCGCTGAGACAGCTTCTTTACCGCTTCTTACTTCAAATAGCTCATCGGATTTTTGAGTTTGCCGTTATAGTACACCTCAAAGTGCAGGTGGACGCCGGTGGAGTTGCCCGTGCTGCCCATGATGCCGATGGCTTCGCCTTTCTCGACCGTCTGGCCTTTTTTCACCTTGATGCTCTTAAGGTGGGCATAGACCGTTTTGAAGCCGTTCTTGTGGTCGATGATGACCACGTTACCGAGCCCGCCCTTTTTGTAGCCGGCAAACTCCACAACGCCGTTGTCCGCCGCCATGATGGTGCTTTTGCCGATGATGTCGATGCCTTTGTGGTAGCGGCCCCAACGCTCACCCTGGTAGCTGGTGACCCGGTGTCCGGCGACGGGCCACCTGAACTTGCCCGTTCCTTCGCCCGCGACGACCTTGGAGCCTTTCAGAATGATGGCGCTGACCGGTTCTTTCAGAATATGTTCTTCCACAATTTCCTCTTCAATGACGTGACCGTTCTTGCGGATCTGCCGGTACGTCACCAGTTTCTGGCCGTCCTCGCCCTGGCGGATCACTTTCGTTTGGCCGACCTTCAGCTCGTCGCTGGTCTTATACTCGACCGGCGCTTCAATGGTTTCGAGCTGGGTCACCTGCTCCACCGAGCGGACGTTGACCATCGGCTGCCATGCCGTCAAATCGAGCACATCGCCGATTTGCAGCTTGTCGCCCTCGAGCCAGGGGTTCTTTTCGTAGATGAATTTCTGCGGCACGTTCAGCTTTTGCGCGATGCAGCTGATGCAGTCGCCTTTTTGCACCACGTATTGAATCGGCTCCGGGTTGCCGGTCATGAGCTTCTCGTACAACTCGTCCGGATCGTCCAGCTTACCGTTATCCAGCCGTACCGTGAGCAAATCGATTTTTTCTTCGAAAGCTACGGATTCCACCAGACGCTCCGGTTTGGCGGACGCTTGCTGGCTCGCGCCGCTCAAGGCCAGCGTTTGCACGCGGGGACCGCTCTGCGCGGGACCGGCTGCGGCAGGCTTCGCGGTCACGGATTCCTTGGGCACGTATGCGTTCTTGATTTTGGCGAGCAGTTCGTAGGCTGTGGCATGGTCGCGCACGACGCCGACCGTCTCGCCTTCCACGATGATCTTGACGCCTACGGGATAGATCTCCACTTTTTCTTCCAGCTTGGCCAGAACGCCTTCGTCATCCGTTTTCGGCTTGAACTTCCGATCCGCTTCATATGTAACCTGAGCAGTGTCGAGCACGTATTTTACCGGCGTGTCCGCCTCTTCAAGTTCGGCAGCTTTGGCCTCAAGCCACGCTTCCACCTTGTCGCTGGAGCTGACGTGTCCGGCCAGCTCTCCGTTCACGTATACCTTGTAATAGTCCTTCGTATTGGCCTTTACGTAATAATTCCCGATGAGTGCCGATACCGCCACCAGCACGGCGGCGGAAGATGCGATGATCAGCTTTGGATAATGTCCTTTTCCAAATTGTTTTCTCGAGAATCGTATTCGTTCCTTAACAACCGTTATCCCTTTCAAGCAACTGGACTGAATGGCCCGAGCACTGCCCGCAAGCCGTTCCGCGGCGTTCCGGATCCAGTCCGTTCTCCTGAAATCGGCCATGATCTTCTCCTTCAAACGGCAATTTTATATTTTTGTATCCAAACAAACCGAAAATCCGCGCATTTGTACCGAAACTTGTTTTATACTTTAACACATCTTTCGCGCGGCGAACAACCAAACAAATGTTTTGCCGGCATAAAAATGGAAAAACCGCTGTCCAAAATGACAGCGGTTTGAGAAAGTTCTCATCTTATTGGCGGCTCAAAACGCCCGATTTTCCGGGGAATGCGGAGAATAGACCGGCTGTGCGGCAGCTTTGTTTAATATTTCCATTAAAATATTATAATCTTCGGGGCTTAAAGCGTTCTGCAGCAGCGCGGCGGCCTCCTCCCATTCGGAAGCGGTCCAGCCGTCCGCCAAAAGCCGGGCAAGCTGCAGCAATTCTTCCTCATTCAGCTGCATCATGATCGCCCGCAGCGTTTCCCGTTCTTCTTCCGAAATGGCAAGCCGGCTTTCACCTGCGCCGAACAGGGGCCCATCCTGCGGCGGAGCAAGCTTCGGCAGCCCCGCTTCGCCGGAGGAAAAGTCATCCCCTTGCAGGAAATCTCCTTGCCAGCCGCCGTACTCCGCTTGTCCTTCCACGGCGCGATTGGACCAAGCATCATCTGCCGTCCAATTTTCGGCGCTTGCACTGCCTTGCACCGTTGAGCCGGAACCCCGCGGATTTTTCCCCGAATCGTGCTCTTCCTGTGTGCCTGCCCCCCACAATTTCCCCCAAATGTCCGTCAGTCCGGGCGGCTGCACCTGCACGGGCAGCCCCATCTGCTTAAGCACCGTTTCTAGATAGCTGTTGACGATATAACCGGTTGTCCAAACGCTCACCAAGCATACGAGCACCGCTGTGACCAGCAGACGCCCTGTTCTGAACATCCATTTCCACATGAGCAGCACCTGTTTTCGTTTTTTTTTTCATAGTTTTCATTATGGGCAAACCTTGCAGGATTTAATCGTAGCGGATGGATGCTCTGGTTCTGTAGAGGGGGCGGAAATTGCGGCTAGGATAGGATGGGAGTAACGGCTTTATAACGGACATAGGAAACTACATCGAAGATAGAGCGATATGGCCCCGCCGTTGTTATGGATGTGAGAAACTACCGCGAGGTTTGGACGGGATAACCGCCTCTTTTATGGATGTGAGAAACTACCGCGAGGTTTGGACGGGATAATCGCTTCTTTTATGGACGTGAGAAACTACCGCGAGGTTTGGACGGGATAACCGCCTCTTTTATGGATGTGAGAAACTACCGCGAGGTTTGGACGGGATAATCGCTTCTTTTATGGACGTGAGAAACTACCGCGAGGTTTGGATGGGGACGAACGCCTCTTTTATGGATGTGAGAAACTACCGCGAGGTTTGGACGGGATAACTGATGCTAGACTGAATAGTGGACACCGAGAATCGAGAATGCGACAATAAATT
>ERZ795043.1141-NODE-1141-length-14783-cov-33.388783_pt1 | contig 14783 bp, 8 predicted proteins | sample MGYA00375127_ERZ795043 | MGnify/ENA primary metagenome ERZ795043 (study PRJEB30172, sample SAMN05518447) | compost metagenome | isolation source: Feedstock adapted compost from Newby Island compost facility, Milpitas, CA | place: USA:Newby Island compost... | reverse complement strand
GCGCTAACATCTCGTGATTTTACCGAAACAATGGGCTTTCGAAATTTAGGTTAAAATCCTTTCAATTTTCTCCCGCCTGTAACTTTTTCGTCCCTTTCGAGTCTATTAATTTTGGAAGGGGACCCGTTATGCGCAAACACAAACGATTCCAATACGGTCAGTTAGCAGCGAAAACTGCAAGGATAGCAAAGACGTCCAAGTCCTTTAAGACTTCCAAGGTTTCCAAAATCATACTTCCCATCATGGCCGGGGTGCTGCTTGCGGGCGCGCCGCTGGAGACGGTCATGCTGCCGGCGCCCGCCGCTCATGCCGCCGCCCAGGCCCAGGTGACCTACAAACTGGTCAAAACCGCCGAAAACATCATCACCGCCGGCGCCAAGGAAATCGTGTATGCCTGGACGCCGTCCGACCCAAACAAAGCGACGGAAATCATGCACGTCATTGAAATTGATCTTGCGAATCCTTACGTGAATCTCAATGCGATGGCCGGGAGGGGCGGCAGCGTCACGCAAGGCCAGTCCGTCATGGCCATGGCGAAAGAAACGGGCGCCGTCGCCGGCATCAACGCCGACATCTTCAACACGACGGGCGAAGGCGCGCCCATCGGCGCCCACATCCAAAGCGGCCGGCTGCTTGTCAGCCCTTCCAAAATCGACGGCCTGTATTCCTTTGGCCTGACGAAAGAACGCACGCCCGTCATCGACCGGTTTGCGTTCAGCGGCTCGGTGCGGGCCGAAAACGGCGCCGTGTTCGAGCTTTCCGGCGTCAACAAACAGCTCTACTGGATGGCCCCGAATAACGCCAACAGCCATGAGAACCGGCTGTACCTGTACACCAGCCATTGGACGGCGCCGGAGCGGCCGGCCAATACCGGCACGGCGCCGACGGAAGCGCTGGTCGTGGACGGGATCGTGCAGGAAGTCTCCGACGGCCAGACCCTCGCCACGCCGATCCCGGAGAACGGCTACATCTTGCGGGGACATGGCAAGGCCGCGCAGTTCATTCTGGACAACCTGAAGCCGGGCACGAAGGTCAGCGCCGCCTACAGCCTCGTGTCCCTCACCACCGGCCAGAGCTTTGACCCCGCCGGCTTTCAGATGATGGTGGGCGGTCACACGATCCTGATCGACCAGGGCAAGGCGGCGGCGTTTTCCCGCGACATCCGCGGCGTGAGCGGTAATGCGGACCGCGCCCGCACGGCCGTCGGCCATTCGCAGGACGGCAAGAAAGTCTATCTTGTGACCGTGGAAGAAAACGGCGCGCGGGAAGGCGTCACGCTGAAAGAGCTGCAGCAGCTGCTTCTTGAGATCGGCGTGTGGAAGGCGATCAACCTGGACGGTGGCGGCTCCACGACGATGGTGACCCGTCCTTTGGGCGACATGAACGTGGCGCTGACCCACTTGACCAATTTCGGCACGACCCAGCGGCAGGTGGCCAACGGCATCGGCGTCTATACCTCGGCTCCGCCGGGACCGCTGAAAGGTATCGTCGCCAGCGGACCCAGCACGCTGTTTATCGGCCAGGAAGCTTCCTTCACGCTGAAAGCCTATGACACCTACTACAACCCGATCGATCCCAACGGGCTCGAAGCCGTGTGGAGTGTCAGCGATCCCGGCGTTGCGAATTTCCTGGAAGGCACCGGCACGCTGGTGGCTGCCAAACCGGGCAAAGCGTCCGTGGCGGTCAAATCCGGCGGCGCCAGCGCCAAGGTGGACGTGGAGGTGATCGGCGCAGACCGGATCGAGCGGCTGGTTATCGAACCAAGCACAACGCTGCTTCAGCCCGGCACCGTCATTAACGTGCCGGTCAAGGCGCGGCTGAAGGACGGGCGGGAGCTTGCCGTTCCGGCGTCGTCACTGGAATGGGAATTCATCGGCTTCTCCGCATCCGCCCGGGATGGCAAGCTGACCATTGACAGCGTCAGCGAAGGGACGGCATACGGGTTTGCCATCGCGCGCTATGACGGCCTGGGCACGGCGGCGATTTTGGCGCCGGGCACCGAGAAGATGCTCGAGACGTTCGAGCGGCCGTCCTACGCCATCACGTTCAGCGGGCTGCCGAGTGAAACTGCTGGCTCCGTTTCCTTAAGCAACCAAGTGCCGGGACGGGAAGGAACGAACGTGCTCGTTCTTGCCTACGATTTTACCTCCGGCACCGGCAACCGTTTCGCGTATGCCAACTTGAACCGCGACAAAGGCGGGGTTTCTTTCAGCGGCACGCCCAGCGCCATGACGCTGGATGTGCTCGGGGACGCCGGCATGAACTGGCTGCGTGCCGAATTCATTGACAAGAACGGCAAGCAGGTGCTTGTGGACGTGGCCCCGCGGATCGACTGGTCCGGATGGAAAAACGTGCGCGTGGACCTGGCGAAATACGGGCTGGAAGGGCCCGGCAAGCTGACAAGGCTGTATGTGGTCAATCTGGAGGAAGACCAGGACGAGCGCGCGCTGCAAGGGGAAATCGCCTTCGACAACATCGCGCTGCAGTATCCGCCCCAGCCGTTTGCGGCCGCGAGGCCGAAGATCGTCATGCAGGTGGGCAAGAAAACCGCCAGCGTCGACGGCAAAGCCGCCGAGCTGCCGGGGGCGCCGTTTATCCTCGACGGCGTCACCTATCTGCCGCTGCGCTTCGTGTCGGAGACGATGGGCGCCCAGGTGCTGTGGGACAACAAGGCCAAGCGGGCCACCGTGCTCCGCGGCGACAAGATGCTGGAACTGTGGCTGGACAAGAAGGAGTTGACGGTAAACGGGGTGCGCGTTGAAGCGCCCGCGGCGCCTATCCTGCGAAACAACAGCACGTACGTGCCCGTCCGCGTCATTTCCGAACAGCTCGGCCAGACGGTGGACTGGGAGGGCAAGACGAAGACGATCACGATCCGCTGACGAACTTCTCCCAACACGAAAGCGGCCAAATATGGTATGATGAAGACAGAAATTGGACGGTGACCATTTGGCCGCAAAGCGCCGGCGGCAATGCATGAGCCGACGCGCCTTTTGCCGCCGGATGACCCGTCCGGGGAGTCGGGAACGTGGATTATCGGGTTGAACAGATCGAACAAGTCATCCAGAAAGCCATTGCCGTCATGGAAGACAGCAAGGAGCAAATCTTCGAGATTGCCGAGTCCGCCCGCAAAGAGCTGATGTCGCTGAACCGGGACCTGGACAAGGTGATGGCCGAGACGCGGGAAACCATCGAAAAGGTGGACAAGCTCGAGCTCGAATACAAGAAAGCCCGAATCCGCCTGACGGATGTCAGCCGCGATTTTGAGCGCTACTCGGAGCAGGACATCAAGGCGGCTTACGAGAAGGCCACGCAAATCCAGACCGAGCTCCTCGTGCAACGCGAGAAAGAAAGCTACCTTCGGGCCAGACGGGATGAGCTGCAAAACCGGATCAAATCCGTCGAGGTGTCCATCGAGCGCGCCGAAACCATCGGCATGCAGATGAACGTGGTGCTGAACTATTTGTCCGGCGATCTGAACCAGGTCACCCGCATTCTCGAATCCGCCAAAAACCGCCAGCTCATCGGCCTGAAGATCATCCTGGCCCAGGAAGACGAGCGCAAGCGGATCGCCCGCGAAATTCACGACGGCCCGGCGCAGTCCCTCGCCAATCTGGTGCTGCGCGCGGAAATCGCGGAGCGCATGCTGGGCACCAAGGACCTGGAGGCCATCCGCAGCGAGCTGAACGACCTGAAAAACCAGGTGCGGCAAGGACTTGAAGAGCTGCGCAAAATCATTTTCAACCTCCGGCCGATGGCGCTGGACGATCTGGGGCTCGTGCCCACGCTGCGCAAATTCGTGCAGGATTTCGAGGAAAGAACGAAAATCCGCGCCGTTTTTGAAACGACGGGGAAAGAGAAACGGCTGCCTTCCGCCATGGAGGCCGCCATCTACCGGCTTGCCCAGGAAGCGTTCAATAACGCGCTGAAGCATGCGGAGCCGACTTACATATCAATGGAACTCGTGTTTATGAAAAACAAGATTCAGCTCACGATCACCGATAACGGCAAAGGCTTTAACGTCGAACAGGTCGAATCCCGCGCCAAAATCCATTCCCAGTTTGGCCTCATCGGCATGCGGGAACGGGTGCAGCTTTTGCAGGGGGAGATTGACATCCGATCGAACCCCGGCCAAGGAACAAAAATCCAAATCACAGTTCCCATAGAGGCAAAAACGGTAAAGGAGTCGGATGATTGATGGAAACGAAAACCGCGAGCAAAACCATCAAGGTGCTGCTGGCCGATGACCACCAACTGTTCCGCGAAGGCCTCAAAAGGATTCTGAACATGGAGTCCGATCTGGAGGTTATCGGCGAATGCAGCGACGGCATTCAGGTGCTGGAGTTCTGCAACAAGAACAAACCGGATGTCATTTTGCTGGACATCAACATGCCGACGGAAAACGGGGTTGTCACGACGGAGCGGCTCCGGGACATTTTCCCGGACATCAAGGTGATCATCCTTTCCATCCATGATGACGAAAGCTACGTGTTTGAAACGCTGCGCAAGGGCGCATCCGGCTATCTGCTCAAGGACATGGAAGCCGAGGCGCTCATCAACGCCATCCGCACGGTGGCGGATGGTTACGCTTATATCCATCCGAAGGTGACGGGCAAGCTGATCAACCAGCTTCGCCGCATGACCTACCTGGACGAGATCGGCGCCGCCGCCAGCCGCGAGGCGACGCCCAGGATCGTGCCGAAGAGCAACAATCCGCTGACCCGCCGCGAGACCGAAGTGCTCAAGCTGATGGCGGAAGGCAAGAGCAACAAGACGATCGGGGAAGCGCTGTTCATCAGCGAAAAAACCGTCAAAAACCACGTCAGCAGCATTTTGCAGAAGATGGAGGTCGACGACCGCACGCAGGCGGTGATCAATTCCATCAAGAACGGTTGGGTGACGCTTTAACTTGCTGATTGCTAAACGAAGGTCTTGGTTTGTGTGCCAGCGCGCGGCCAGGACCATTTTTTTGTTGCAGGGAGCATTCGGGCGTAAGCGCGGGACGGATTTTTTTCTCCGTCTCAAGTCCAGGTTGAAATCCGACGGCGGATGGTTTCGGACGGACGGCCCCTCTCTATAGAATTGGGTTGGCAAAAGATGAATTGCCTGCCAAATAGGCAGACGTAAGCATGGGAGCGGACAGTAAAATGATCAGAATGACGCAGTTTTCCATGAAAAACGTGGCGGCCGTCATCATTCTCATGATCCTGCTGACGGGAGGAGGGTTGTATGCCGCCAGCACGCTGAAGGTCGAGAGCATGCCGGATATCTCGTTCCCGGTGGTGCTGGTCGAGACGGCGTACAAGGCTCCTCCCGAAGACGTGCTGGAGCGGGTGACGAAGCCGCTCGAGAAATCGCTGGCCAATCTGAAAGGCCTGAAAAACATGACCTCCACTTCCAATGACAACTACTCCACAATCATCCTGGAGTTCAAGCAAGGCGTCGATGTCGATGATATGAAGCGGGAAGTGGAAAGCCTGATCGGCAACGTGAAACTGCCGGAGAGCGCCGAGAAGCCCCGGGCGATGACGTTCGGGTTCGCTTCGGAGCCGGTGTACTATACGGCGATTTTCGGCGAGGAGGGCATGAACCAGGCGGAGCTCGATAACCTTTACAAGACAGTGATCGAGCCCGGTCTGCAAGCCATCCCGGGGCTGGACCATATCGATGTCATCGGCGGCCATGAAGCGCAGCTCAACATCCGGCTGAACCCGGACGCGCTGCGGCATCACGGCCTGACGGTGTCCCAGGTGGCCGCCGAAATCCAGTCCAATCTGACGTCCAGCCCCGCCGGGGTGGTGGACCTCACCGGAAACACCGAAATGGTGCGGGTCACCGGGGACATCAACACCATCTATAACCTGGAGCGCATGCTGATCGGCACGCCCCGCGGCGCATCGGTGGAACTCGGGCAGATCGCCAAGGTCGAACCCGTTCACGAAGCCGAGTTTTACGCGCGGCTGAACGGCCAGCCCGCCATCGGGCTGCACCTGTACAAGACCCGGGAGGCCAACGCGGTCGAGTTCGGCGAAGCCGTGCAGAAGCAGATCGCCATCTGGGAAAAGACGCTGCCGGGCATCCGTTTCAATGAAATTTTCACCGATTCCAAGGAGATCAAAAAAGCGATCAACGGCATGATCAAGGAAGGCATGCTGGGCGCGCTGCTGGCTTCGGTCATGATCCTTTTGTTTTTGCGCAACGTTCGCATGACGATGATCGTGCTGATCTCGATTCCGCTGTCCATTTTGTGCACGCTGCTGCTCATGGCGCCCCTCGGCATCACGCTGAACATCATGACGCTGGGCGGCATGGCCATTGCCATCGGGCGCGTTGTGGACGACAGCATCGTCGTCATCGAGAACATCTACAGCCGGCTGGCCCGGGCGCAGGAGCGAGGAGAATCGGTCATCTTGCTCGCCACCAAACAGGTGGCCTCCGCCATCACGTCCTCCACGCTGACGACGGTGGGCGTGTTTACGCCGATCGCGTTCGTGGGCGGCGTTGTCGGCGAAGTGTTCCGGCCGTTCGCGCTGACGCTGGCCTCCGCGCTGATGGCCTCGCTGCTCGTGGCGCTGACCGTCATCCCGATGCTGGCCAAGCTGTTGGTGATGAAAAGCGCCAGCATCCCGCATCTGGGCGAGCACGACGTGGGCAAGTTCACCTTGTTCTACAAGCGGATGCTCGAGAAGTCACTAAAGCACAAGGTGAAAACGCTGCTCATCGCCGGACTTCTGTTTGTGCTGACCGTCGTCGGGATCGCGCCGCTTTTGGCCTCGGAGTTTCTCCCGGTGAGCGAGGCGGACCGGAAAATGTATTACTTGATCTCGCTGCCGAAGGAAACTTCGATGGAGACGATGGACGCGCAGATGCAGGCCATCGAGGCCATGCTCATGGAAGCGAAGGATGCGGCGGGGAATCCGCAGTTTACGTTCGTGGAATCGCTGGTCGGGTACAACTTTTCCAGGGATCGCATTCCGTACCGCGGGGTGCTGTTTACGGAAGTGGCGGGCGACGCCGAACCCAAAGCGGTTTTGCAGGAATACAAGGAGAAAATTTTGCTCGAGCTGCCGCAAGGGTCCGAAGTGTACGGTTCCCTTATCACCTTCGGCGGCTCCGGCACGGCCAGCTCGGAATTCGCCTACTCGCTCAAGGGCGACGACATGCTCCTCTTGCGCGAAGCGGCGGCCATCATCAAGGAAGAGATGAAGAAGTTTCCGGAGCTTACGGAAATCGAGGATTCCCTGGGCGAGACCAAGATGGAAGTGGAAGTGCTGGTCAATCAGGAGAAAGCGCGCCTCTACGGGATGAGCACCGGCCAGGTGCTGGGCTATGTCCACGAATGGATCGGCGAGCGGGATCTCGGCGACATGAAGTTCGACAACGTCATGTACAAGACGGTGATCGAGCTGGATCCGGCCTACAAAGATTCCATAGCGAAACTGGAGAACATTCCGCTCATGACGCCGCTCGGCACGCAGATCCGCCTGGCCGACATCGCCAGCGTGCGGCATATTGAAGCGCCGGTTTCCATCGTCCGCGAGATGGAGCAGCAGGTGGTCAACGTGACCGCCACCATCGAGGGGCGCGACAAAGGCGGCATCAGCGCCCGGGTGAAGGCGGCGCTCGACCAGGTGGAGCTTCCGGCGGGCATCAGCCGGGAAGTGACCGGCGTATCCGATGATATCGCGGAGAGTTTCGGGCAGCTTTTCGTGGCGATGGCGGTTTCCGTCTTCATCGTCTATCTGATCATGGTGCTGACTTTCGGCAACGCGAGCGCGCCCTTCGCGATTCTGTTCTCGCTGCCGCTGGCCGTCATCGGCGGGCTGCTCGGACTGTTTGTTACATCAGAGTCGGTGAACGTGACTTCGCTGATCGGCTTCCTGATGCTGATTGGTATCGTCGTAACCAACGCCATCGTGCTGATTGACCGCGTGCAGCAGCTCAGGGAGGAAGGCTACAGTGTGCGCGATGCGCTGATCGAAGCCGGCATGAACCGGCTGCGCCCGATTCTCATGACGGCCGGGGCGACGATCTTTGCGCTGCTGCCGCTGGCGATGGGCATGTCGGAGGGCGCGCTGATGTCCAAAGGCCTCGCGGTCGTTGTCATCGGCGGGCTGACCACTTCGACGCTGCTGACCCTCGTCGTGGTGCCGATCGTGTATGAAGCGATCCATTCCTTCAAAACGAAAATTGGCCGCTGGTTCCGCAGGAAGCCGAAGGTTGCGCCTGCGGCCGGGACGGCTGCCCAATAGGCTAGCATTCTTCAGATTATGGTAGAGGGAGAATTGCCGGATGAAGATGACCATGAAAAGTAGGAAAGGCTGGAGAAAACCGCTGGTTCTGTCCGCGGTGCTGGCGGCCTTCGCGATCGCGGCCGCCGGCTGCTCGGCGCAGCCGGAGGCCCAGGCCGCGGGTGCGGCCGGCGAAGGCGGTCAGGCTGCCATCAAAACCGTCAAAATCGCCGAAATCCAGCGCATGCAGATTGCGGCGCCGCAGGAACAGGTGGCGGATGTGCTGGCTTCCGCGCAGGTAAGCGTGGTGGCAAAGGCTGGCGGCGATGTGAAGAAGCTGGTGCGGGAGCGCGGCGAGACCGTCCAGGCCGGCGATGCGCTGGTGGAGCTGGATGACACGGACGCGCGCCTTTCGCGGGAGCAAGCCCAATTGCAATTGGAAAGCGCCCGGCTGCAGCTTGTAAGCGGCCGCAAACAGTGGGAACAAAACGTGGCGAAGCTGGAACTGGCGGTGGCCGAAGCCGCCAAAGCTTACAACAAGGCATTGAATGACTACGAGAAGGGCCTGATCGGCAAATCGGAGCTGAACCAGGCCGAAACGGCGTACAAAAACGCCAAGGCCGATCTGGATTTGCTGCTGGAGACTTCCGTCACCGGGCTGGAACTGCAGGCCGAGGCGGCGGAGCTGGCGGTGCAGCTGGCTGACCGAAATCTCGCCCATTATCGGATCAGCGCGCCGATCGGCGGCATCTTGACCCAATTGAACGTGCAGGAAGGGATGACCGTCAGCCCGGGGTTTGTCATCGGCGAAATCCAGCAGATTGATCCCATCAAGATTCGGACGGTTCTGTCCGCGGACGCGGCAGGCAAGGTGCGGGGCAAGAAGGAGCTTTCATTCTACGTCCCCGGAGACGGCCGGATGCACGCCGGCACCGTCACGTATTTGGCCGATGTGATGGACGCCCAGACGGGCGGATATGAACTGAACCTGTCGGCGCCGAATCCGGACCGGGCGCTGAAGCCCGGCATGAAGGTGCAGGTCAGGCTCACCGAGGATGAGGATGAGGCCGTGACGGTGGTGCCGACGACCAGCATCGTCCGGGAAGGCTCGGAAACGTTCGTCTTTGTGCTGGACGGCAGCGTGGCCAGGAAGCGGAAGGTGGCGCTGGGCCGGCTGAACGGGCTGAACCAGGAAGTTCTGTCCGGCGTGAGCGCTGGGGAGAAACTGATCGTTTCCGGCCAGCACCAGCTGAAAGATGGAGAAGAAGTGAAGGTTGCGGAGTGACGTGAGAGCTGTGAAACGCGCATTATGGAGGGACGTTATGGGAAGCAGATGGATGAAACCGTTGGCGGCCGGGATTTTGGCGGCGGCTTTGGCCCTGCCGCAAGGCGCGGGGGCGGTGTTTGCCGCGGACAGTGGCATGGCGTCGGGTAGAGCGTCCAATGCGGCGCAAGGATCAGGAGCAGCCGGACCGGCGCAAGGGGCCGGGGCGGTCCCCACGATCATTCCGGCGGATTTCAGGAAGCTGACGGACAAGGTTTCCGCGCAATGGGTCGGCGCCTATCTGGAGAGGGCGGCCCATGGCGCCAGCATCGGCGCGGTGGTAGAGCTGCGCAATGAAACAAGCAGCGTGACGAGGGTGCCGGATTTCGAGCTCAGGCTGCTGACGAATGACGGCGTGGTTTACACGCTGACGCCCAGCGCCGCCAATCCGCGCTCCATACAGCCGAAGGGCAAGGCGGAGCTCGTGTATGCCCTCGATGTGGACCGGCAGGATGATTTTGAGCTGGTCCGGGCGCTGTGGGTGGAAGTGGACGAATACGTGTACCCGAAGAAGGAAAAGACGCTGCTCGCGATGGATATCGCCGGCAAAGTGTGGAAGGCGGACGGCAAAACCGCCGGCAGGACGGCGGTCGGCGCGGCAGCCGGCAGCGGAGCGGCAGATCAAGCCGGCACGTTTGCGGAAGGCCAGACCGGCAAGCTCCTTTGGGGACAGCCGTTCCGGCTCGGGCTTCTTGCTCCGGATCTGGAATTCACCCCGATCGGGGTGCACGAACAGGTGACCGCTCAGGGCGCGAGCGCAACCATTGTGACGCTCAGAGCCGTCAACAAAGGCAAAGACGTGGCCTACATTCCTCCATTCGCCGTCAGCGGATCGGACGGAACGAAGCTGTATGCGGGGCAGAAGGCCGACCGGAAATCCGACGCCCTCGCGCCGGGAGAAATCCGCAACGTGCGGTTCGCCATCGAGACGGCGGCTGGCGTGGATTTGACCGAACTCGTCGTCACGACTCCGGCGCGCTTTCTCACGGCGCAAGGCGTTGAGGCTGTTCGCCAGATCGGCCATGCCAGCATCCGTCTGCCGGAAGCCGGTTTATCCTGGGGCAGCCTGGACGCTTACGAGCTGGGCCGGCCGATCCCGCTGGATGCGTCGAACGAACTGGTCGATAAAGATGTGCAAATTTCCTTGGTTGAGCTGCATCTGCACGAAAATTATGAGGACGGCTACAAGACCGCCGTGGCCAAGTTCAGGCTGCTCAATACAGGCAAGCAGCCGGCGGCGCTGCCTGATTTTCAGGCGGAGCTTGTAAATGAGCAGGGGTACACCTACCTGGGCGAACGCCAGCTGAGCGTGCCTTTGCGGCTTATGCCCGGCCTCAGCCATGTGATCAGCTATGCGTTTTACGTTCCAAAGACGGAGGAAGAAGGGCGCTACGCGCTGCGGCTTTTGGAAGGAGGCACTTCGCAAGCTCCGTACAGCACGCCGTTTGCCCAGATCGCGGTGGCCATGCAAAGCGAGGACACGGATGATCGGCAATGGGAACTGTATCCGTTCCGGGTACAATTGAAAAACTGGTCGCTGAACGCCGTTTTGGACAACCTGCCGGTCATCACCTATTCATACAAGCTGACGCTGGATCTGGATATCGAGCGGATCGACGACGTGGTCGTGGACAGCGGGTTTTCCAAGCTGAAAATCGAGCTGGCGGACAGCTTCGGCGTCGTGCTTGGATCGGAAACGTTCTCCTTCGTCGGGCCGAACCGCCTCATCAGCGGCAAGCAAACGCTGCGCTTCAACAACATTCGCACGGAGCAGCATCAGTATCCGCTGACGGTGCGCATCTATGAAGCCATCGATACGCCGGCCGGCCAGGCGACCCGTTTGCTCCAGGTTCTTCAGCAGAAGTAATTTTGCATCATGAAGGTTGCCAGCCGGGCTTGTCCGCCAATGGCCGTAACGCCCATTTCACGCGCCGCATATAATGCAGGTACAATCCAGGCCGGCTGAAGCCGCATCGCGCTCGCGGGTTATGGCTTCAGCCGCGGCGGACGGGAGGCGGCGCCGTGTTTATCGAGCTTCTGTGGATTATCGGCTTCTATGTTTTGGCGGCGGCTTTGACCCATGCGATCTATGCCCGCCGCGCCGGCACGGGGAAGATTCGTTACGTGCTGGTTGCCGGCAACCATCAAATGCAAATGGAATGGTATTTGCGGTCTTTGCTTCGTTATTCGCGGTGGACGGGGAAGGAACTCGGCATCCTCGTGGTGCTGCACCGGTCCACGGATGAAACCGGCAGGATCGTGGAGCGCTTTGCCCGCAAACATGACCATATCCGGCTCATTCGCGCGGAAGATGGGGCGGTTTTGGGGCCGGGCGCCGGCCTGTCTGTCGCGGGTGAGACGCCCGAAACGGCGGTCCGGCAGGCCGCCATGCGGGAAAGCGGCAGCGCAGCCGGGGAGCCGCTGGTGTGGGTGGACTTGAACAACCGGGAGCATTTGTCCCGGTTGCCATTGTGACACGCCGGCAGAGGCTGAACCTTCATCAAACACCCTATCGTTTTGGCTCAAGCGCTAAAGTACACTTGAGCAGCGTGAAAAACAGCCGTTTTTGCAGACTCAGGTGCTCATATGCGCTTGATTTGGACCGAATGGAGGAAAAAACCTAAATCTCGTCAAAATGAAGAGCACTTTAGCACCCGAGCTCCTCCGAAAACGTGGAATCGTCAAAATGGGGTGCACTTAAGCACCTGAGGCATGCCTGATTAAACGGGGTTAAATATAAGGCTGGTTTATCTGAAATCAGGCAAAAGATTGAAATCATCCAAGAAATAAGATACATTGGAGAAAAAGTGAATGGTGAAGCACACCTGTGGCCGTTTTGGAAAAACGGATGCGGGTGTGCTTTTTGCTTGGCGCATGCCGGGGGGGGGGAGGATGCCGATGAAGGCGCATGTGTATGCGGTGTTTGACGGCGAGCGGTGGCAGGCGCATTTGTCCGTCGCGCCCGAAGCGGACGAGCTTTACTGGACGAATCCGGCATTCCGGGAAGGCGTGCTGTCGGGTTGGGGAGCGGATGCGGACAAGCCTTTCGTCAGCTCCGGTCAGGTTGCAGGGAAGCCGTTTGCGCTGGCTAAGTCGGCCGAAGAGGGTATGATCTTGAGGGAGGCCGGCCAATTCAGCCGCGTCCGGCTTACCATTTCTGGCAAAGCCGCGATCCCTGCCGGACCCGTCTGGCTGCCGGAGAAGCTGCCGCTCGGCATCGCGGTCCGGACGCGCCAGCGTCTGGCGGCGTCGCTCGGCCGATGCCGCAGCCAGGCCGAACTGCATGATGAACTTCAAAGATCATGGAAATGGGCGGTGGCACAATGCGGCGCCATGATGCCGGAAGAAACGGTTGCGCCCGACGATGGGCAGGATGCAAATCCTTTCACCGCCATGGCGGATTTGCCGCCCCATCGGGTGCGAGACATCGGCCGCCATCTTGGACAACTGGCCAGGGAGCTGGCGGAGAAGCTGCGCGGCAGGCAGCTGCTTGAAGCGGAAGCGGCGGCTCTGGCGCCGGAGCGGGCCGGCATATCGCTGCATGTGCTTCTGCAGGTGGCCAGCCTGATGGGAAAGGTGCGGCTTGTATCCGGTGTGGCGCCGGACGGGGAAGAGGATGATGCGGACGCGTCTTCCAGGTTTGGCAAGCTGCGCGGTTCCTTTATGGCTTCCTTATTCAGGCGGCCCCGGAGATACGCATGGCGGTGCCGGCGCTGCGGCAGCAGGGAGACGCGCGGCGCAAGACCTGATAGCTCCGGCGGCGAAGCGCCTGTGGAACATTTGCAACATGCTGGCGGCATCCGGCGCACCCCATGCGCTTCCTGCGGCCGGATGCGGTGTGCTTATTGCGAGATGTGCCTGACGATGGGGCGCAGCCGGGAGTGCGGGCTTCTGGTGATCGGCGAGCCGTCCGCCGCCCGGCTGGTTTTCCCGCATCCGGCCCGGCATTATCTGGACGGCTGGGGTCTCAGTCCGCCGCAGCGGGAAGCGTCCGGGGCGGCTTTGGCGTACCTGATGGGCGGAGGACAGACTGGCGCGCGGGGGCGGCGTCCGTCCGGATTTTTTCGCCTGTTGCTTGGCCTCTTTGCCCGCCCGTCACGTTATGAGCGCACCTTTCTGCTATGGGCGGTGACGGGTGCGGGGAAAACGGAAATGCTCTTTCCTTTGCTTCAGGCCGTATTGGATGCGGGCGGAAGGGCGGCGGTCGCCTCGCCGCGCCGCGATGTGGTGCTGGAGCTGGCGCCCCGCCTCGCCAAAGCGTTTCCGCATGCGTCACTGGCGGTGCTGTACGGCGGCAGCCCGCACCGGCTGGAGAGCGCAAACCTGACGCTGGCCACCACCCATCAATTGATCCGCTTCAGGCACGCTTTTGATCTCGTCGTGATCGATGAAGTGGACGCTTATCCCTATCACAACGATCCGATGCTTGCGTATGCCGCCGCTGGCGCCCGCGCGCCCTGCGGGGTTACGGTGCTGCTCAGCGCGACGCCTCCTCTTCCCATGCAAAGAGCGGCGCGGCGGGGTCGGCTCCCCGCGGCGCGGGTGCCAGTCCGGCACCATGGATGGCCGCTGCCGGTGCCGCAAAGGCTCATCCTGCCTCCGCTTGCGCAGTGGATGCGCCGCCGCGCGATTCCTGCGCCGCTGAAGGCAGCCCTTCGCCGCTCGGCCGTGCGGGGCGCCCAAATATTCGTGTTCGTGCCTTATATCCGGCAGGTGGAGCCGCTGGCGGAAACGTTTCGCGCCCATGCGCGCGAGATCGGGCTGGTGCCGGAGGCGATCGGCGGCACCTCTTCGCAGGACCCGGAGCGCGCCGGCAAGGTGACCGCGTTCCGCGGCCGCCGCCTTCGGCTGCTGGTGACGACGACGATTCTGGAGCGGGGCGTGACCGTCCCCAGAAGCGACGTCTTTGTGCTGGATGCGGATCAGCCCCTGTTCGACGCGGCCGCCCTTGTCCAGATGGCGGGCAGGGCCGGCCGTTCCGCCGATGACCCGGAAGGCCGGGTGTTCTTTGCCGCGCCGGCCTGGACCGCACCCCAGCGGGAAGCCTGCCGGCAAATCCGCGAAATGAACCGCGAGGCAAAAAAGAAAGGGTATCTGATGACGTGCAAAGCGCGAAACGGGTAAAAAGTTGTCTATTTAAGGCCGATATTGTTTATATGCCGGAGGGAATTTCCCACTAGCGTTGCATCAAACTTCACATCAAGAAAGTTAGGTTGAATAAATTCCTA
>ERZ795043.1138-NODE-1138-length-14817-cov-4.819943_pt1 | contig 14817 bp, 11 predicted proteins | sample MGYA00375127_ERZ795043 | MGnify/ENA primary metagenome ERZ795043 (study PRJEB30172, sample SAMN05518447) | compost metagenome | isolation source: Feedstock adapted compost from Newby Island compost facility, Milpitas, CA | place: USA:Newby Island compost... | reverse complement strand
GCGTCCGTTTGCGCCGCCTTCTGCGCCAACAAAAAGGAATCACCGCGAAAATCGGCGACTTCCTGAATTTCATCCCGCTGATAATAATGGGCGAGAATAATGGCGTTTCTCTCCTTCTTCAGCTGCAGGAGCCGTTCCTTCAGCAGTTCGTTCTGCTCCTGCTTCCGCTCCAGCGCCAGCGCTTCCATCCCGTATCCCTCCTTGTATGCAAAGCCGGCGCCAAAAGCGGGCCGGCCGATCGTTTGAAGCAAGTTTACAACTAATGTACACATTCTATCCATCCGTGTCAACGTAGATTCGTGGCGGCGGAACCGGGATTTGCCGCATCATCGGGGCCGCTCGCCGCCAAGGTTTTCCGGCCGCACCGCGGCGCGTCGGCACGCTTTTTTGCGGCGGTCCGAGGCCGCTCGTTCACGCGTTGGGGTGCGGTGCCAGGCCGCGGCGCCGGCTATTCAAAGGCTCCATTTATGAAAATGGCTCTCCCGATAGCCGCTTTTCGCGGCCGTTTCGGAAGAGCCGTCGTGTGGAATGTTGATTTCGTGTGAATGGTGCCGTTTCGACAGACGCCCGTCCCTATATGGGCGGGATCAGCTTTCCGGACCGCCGTCGGAACCCGGCGGCTTGGGACCGGCTTCTGTTTCCGGCGGCTTATCGCCGGCGCCTTTGTCCCTGGCGTCGCCCTGCTTTTGGATGTTGACGCGGATGTCCTCTTCAGCCGGTTTGGACGGCTGCGGGTTCCCCTCCGTACCGCCGGATTCGCCGGGTTCGTCGTCGAGCTTGCCCTTTTCCAAGAGCTGCACGATCTGATCCTTGTCCAGCGTTTCCAGCTCCAGCAGCTTGTTCGCAATCAGGTGCACCTGATCGGCATGCTTGGTCAAAATCTCTTTCGCCTGTTCGTAGCACGAACGGATCATCGACTGCATTTCTTGGTCGATTTCATAGGCGATGCGGTCGCTGTAGTTTTGTTCATGGGCCAAATCGCGCCCGAGAAACACTTGCCCCTGCGGATTGCCGAACTGCATCGGCCCGAGCTTGTCGCTCATGCCGTATTCGGTAATCATCGCGCGGACAATCGCGGTCGCCCGGCGGAAATCGTCATACGCGCCGGTACCGATCTCGCCGATGAACAGTTCTTCGGACACCCGGCCGCCCAAGAGGCCGGTCACTTTGTCCAGCAGCTCGCCCTTCGTCTGGATCATGCGGTCTTCGCCGTGCTTCGGCACCATCATCGCATACCCGCCGGCGCGGCCGCGCGGCACGATCGTCACTTTATGGATGACGTCCGCATGCTTGACGTGGTATCCGATGATCACGTGGCCGGCTTCGTGATAAGCGACCGTGCGCTTCTCCTTCTCGCTGATGACGCGGCTTTTCTTCTGGGTGCCGACGACGACGCGGTCGAACGCCTCGTCCAATTCGGACATGCCGATTTCCTTCTTGTTGCGGCGGGCGGCGATCAGCGCCGCTTCGTTCAGCAGGTTTTCCAGATCCGCGCCGGTGAAACCGGTCGTGTACCGCGCCAAAACGTCGAGCTTGACGTCTTTGGCCAGCGGTTTGTTGCGCGCGTGCACTTTCAGCACCGCTTCGCGCCCTTTGACGTCCGGACGGTCCACCGTGATCTGGCGGTCAAACCGGCCGGGACGCAGCAACGCGGGGTCGAGAATGTCGGGGCGGTTGGTCGCCGCCATGACGATGATGCCTTCATTGACGCCGAACCCGTCCATCTCGACGAGCAATTGGTTGAGCGTCTGTTCGCGTTCGTCGTGGCCGCCGCCGAGACCGGCTCCGCGCTGGCGGCCGACCGCGTCGATCTCGTCAATAAAGATGATGCAGGGCGCGTTTTTCTTGGCGTTGTCGAACAAATCCCGCACCCGGGAAGCGCCGACGCCGACAAACATTTCCACGAAATCGGAACCGCTGATGCTGAAAAACGGCACGCCCGCTTCCCCCGCCACCGCGCGCGCGAGCAGCGTTTTCCCGGTGCCGGGCGGTCCGTTGAGCAGCACACCCTTCGGAATGCGCGCCCCGAGCGCGGCGAATTTGCGCGGATCCTTCAGAAACTCGACCACTTCCACGAGTTCCTGTTTCTCTTCGTCGGCCCCCGCCACATCTTCAAACGTAACGCGCTTTTTTTCTTCATTATATAATCGGGCGCGGCTCTTGCCGAAATTCATCACTTTGCCGCCGCCGCCCTGCGCCTGGTTGAACAGGAAGAAGAACAGAATGAAAATGATGGCGATCGGAATGATGGACGTCAGGAACGTCAGCCAGATGCTGTCCTGCTGCATCCGCTCCATCGTGACCTGGACATTTCGGGATACAAGCAAGTCGACCAGCTTCGGGTCGTACGGCCCGTACGTCCGAAACAGCGTGTTGCCCGTTTCCGACGAAACCGTCCGGGTTTTCCCGGTGATTTCATATGTATAACCGTCGAACTGGACGTTGACTTCCTCGATGTTGTTGTTTTCCAGCTCGACCAGGAATTCGCTGTAGTTCAAAACCCGTTGCTGCTCGCCATGGTTGGTGAGCATATAAATGATTCCGATCAAGACGAGAAACATGATCAGATAAAACGAAGTATTCCGGAGAATCCGATTCATCTCCTTCCTCCTCTCAGGCAGCGCACTTTTATTATTTTATCACAGTCCAAACTCCATTCACAACACGCGTGCCCCGCGGTTTACCGCGTGTACACCTCTTCTTTCAATATGCCGAGATAAGGAAGGTTGCGGTACTTCTCCGCATAGTCGAGACCGTATCCGACCACAAACCCGTCGGGCAGCGTGAATCCGGTGTAGTCCGCCTTGAGGTCCACCGTCCGACGCGCGGGTTTGTCGAACATGGCCGCGACCGTGACCGTGAGCGCATTGCGCCGTTCCAGCACGTCGATCAAATAAGACAGGGTCAGGCCGCTGTCGATGATATCCTCGACGATCAGCACGTGACGCCCGTCCACGGGAATGTCCAGGTCTTTGATGATTTTGACGACGCCCGACGACTTGGTGGAGGCACCGTAGCTGGAAATCGCCATAAAGTCCAGCTCCACGGGGATGGTGATGCGCTTCATCAGGTCGGACAAAAACATGAAGGCGCCCTTCAGCACGCAAACCACGAGCGGATTGCGGCCGGCGAAGTCCTTCGAAATTTGCTCGCCCATTTCCGCGACTCTTTGCTGAATTTGCTGCTCCGTATACAACAATTCCTTGATGTCCGTATGCAAACTGCCGCCCTCCCGATTGGTTTTATTGTATGTCGTGATGAAACTTCATATGTAATATGCGCCGTGTATCCTTGCCGATCCAGGCGGTGCCGGATCTCCGCACGCCCGGAATCCACAGTACCCGGCCTTCCGCATCGACGACGAGCGGCAGCCGGTCGCGGTCAGCGCGCGGAATTTTCAGGTCGATCAGCAGATCTTTGACTTTCTTATGACCGGTTCCGGCCAGAAGAAGGCGATCGCCTGGACGCCGGCTGCGCACGCGAAGCGGCCAGGCGAGGCCGTCCGCGTCGAACCAAGCCTCGTTTCCGTCTTCGGACACGAGATTCCGCGTCGGCGCTTCTTCCGCCGCCGCCTCACGCCACTCCAGACTTGCGCCTCCCGCCTCCGGCAATTCCATGCGGCCGCCGCCGCGCTGCAGCACATATTCAAAGGGCGCAGCGGCCGCGGGAGGACGGCGCAGGATGCGCACCTGCTCATAATCCCTGACCAGCGTGACGCCGCCCCCGAGATCGAGCGACAGACGGGCGGGCGCCGAGGACAACGCGGCGGTCCGGGCGGCTTCGATCGCCTGGAAATCGCTCAGATCGCCTTTTGTCGAAAGATAACTTAATATTAGTTTAATCCATCTTCTTTGTAAAGCAACGGGCTGCGCGGCAAAATCGGCGCGGCGGAAGGAGCAGCCTTCCTCCGTCCGGCAAACGGATGCGGAAAGCGCCCGCTCCGCCTGCTCGTCGAGATAGCGGTCTTCCTCGGCCAGCAGCTCCGAAAGACGGACAAGCGAGGGCACAACGCGCGGGTTGTACCGTTCCAACTGCGGAATCAGTTCGAGACGAATGCGGTTGCGAAAATACTTCGGTTCCAAGTTGCTGCTGTCGACGACGTACGGAATGCCGTGTTCTTCACAGTATGCCACCAGTTCCTTCTTATAAATACGCAGCAACGGACGAACCAATGCCAGCCCCCCGGCCAGCTCGCGGAACGGCGGCATGCCCGACAGCCCTCCGGGGCCGGCGCCGCGCACAAGCCGCATCAGCAGCGTTTCCGCCTGGTCGTCCGCGTGATGTCCGAACGCGATCCGATTGGCGCCGCGGGCGCGCGCCGTGCGAATGAGAAAATCGTAGCGCACCTCCCTTGCCGCTTCCTGCGGCCCCAATCCGCTTCGCTTCATATAAGCGGGCACATCCAGCGCGGCCGTGTCGCACTCAATCCCCCACTGCCGCGCGAGCCGGCGCACGGCATCCGCTTCCCGCGCCGACTCCTCGCCGCGAAAACGGTGATCGACGTGGGCTGCGCTCAGGCTGAACCCGACCGGACCGGACAGGGCGCTAAGCATATGCAGCAAGGCGACGGAGTCCGGCCCGCCCGACACCGCCACGACGACACGGTCTCCGGCGCGAATCAGCCCGTCGTTCACGATCGTTTGCCGAACGGCTTCCACCAACGGATGCATGCCGCATCGCTCCTCCTTACTGCAGCGTCCAGTACAGCGCGGCGGCGAACGCCGCCGCCGATCCCCCCAACGCCAGCGCCAAGTAACGCCCGGCTTCCGCATCGAGATCCGGCGGCTGCGGCGCTGTCGGCACGGCATCGCGCCACAACCGGATCGCCGCGGCGGAAGAGGTCAGCTTCCCGTCGATGATCGCGCGCAATATCGACTTCGCCCCGGCGTCCATCCGGCAGCGTTCCAGCACTTTCCGCAAGCTTGCCGCCCCTTGATGCCGCGGAAGCCCGGCGACGCGGCTCCATTCCCGCTGCGGATCGGTCACCTGCATGCACAGGACGGCGAAAGAAAACAAGTCGTACGCTTCGTCCGCCACGCGCGGCAGCCCCAGCCAGAAACCGCGGTCATACAGTTCCGTAAACTGCCGGACGGCCTTTCCCATGGCGGTCACGCCGCCGAAGTCGATCAGTTCGGCGCGTCCGTCGGCCGTGACGAGAATATGGTCCGGCTTCAGATCGCCATACGCGTATCCGGCCCGATGGATGCCGACCAGCCGCTCCAGCAGCTGGCCGGCGATCGGCCAAAACCAGTCGGGGCCACGGCGTTGGAGAAACACCTGCATCGGCAGTCCCTGCACATACGCCATCGCATAAAACGGCACGTCCCCTTCCGGCAGCACAAAATCGTCCGCTTCCAGAAAAAAACCGGACCGCCCCACCTCGGATCCGAACCTGTCCGGTTCGGGAGGCGAGCGGTCTTCCGGCGGAAACAGCGTGCTCAGCGCATTGATCTCCGACTGCAAATCGACCGCGTCAAACCCGACTTTCACCGCGCAGCGTCCGCGTTCCGTTCTGGCCAAATACACTTTGCCGTTGGCGCCTTCGCCCAACAGTCGTTCGATCACATAATCGCGGCCGAACCATCTGCCCTTCAGCCGTTCGCCCGGCGCAAAGACGCGATCAGACGACATAGCCGTCCCAGAGCCCTTCCCGTTCGGGCTGCGCGGCGGCGTCCGCGCGCGCTCCGACGCGATCCGGCGCGGACGGTTGGCTCCGCTCCCGGTCTTCCATGCGCGCCGCGTCGTCCAAAGTGCCCGAAACATAATAACGAACGACCGTCATCAAGGCGGGGCCGGTTGGCGTAGCCCCTTTCATGTCTAATTTATAGAATAAACGGCTGACTTTTTCAAGGTCCGACGTCCATGCGGCGTCCAACACCGCCTCGCTCCCGTCCCGGCCGCCGGGAAAGTGGAACACGCTGATTTCGCTTTTTCCTTCGCGCGACCGCAAACTGAGAAGCAGGTCGCGGATCGCGTCCTGAACGGCCGGAAGCTTCGGACGCATGCTGGCGCTGGTGTCCACCAGCAGCGCCACGCGCAAGTCCGCCGATTCGCTCCAGCGGTCGATCACCCGGACGACTTCCGCACGCTGTGCCGGCGGCAAATCCCCGATCGACGTCCGTTCGCCGACAATTTGGCGCAGTTCGCTTTCCACCGCCTGTTTGACGGTGTGGGCGACCGTCTGCCGCGTCATCATCTGCATCGTGCGGGACAGCATGGATGTCGGCACGATGCGGCTCATCCCTCTTCCGGCGGCGGCGATGCCCTCGATTTCGCGCATGCCGCGCGCTCCGACCTCGCCATGGTCGACGATGCCGATCACGTTGACCACGATGCCTTCGACTGCGGCGTGCGCCGCCGCGGCCGCGGGGTCCATGCCCACATTGGAACAGCCGTCCGTAATCAGCAAAATTTGCTTCATCATCACAATAAAACCTCCCTTTGGGCAGACATCGGCATGAAGGCCAGAAATCGCGTTTCTAGCAATCTATCATCCATTGTCGCCCGAAAGGAGGAAGTTTAAACGCGGCGCGCGTCGATCGTCTGCAGGCAATCGCGGACCGCTCGGCACCGCACGACGCTGCACGCACCGCTCCCCTTCTGCCGGAAAGCGTATGCCACTCGATATCGCATGACGCAGCATGCACAGCGCTCCCCTTCGTCCGCCGGGAAACCCCGCGCGTCCGCTGCCGTTTCAGCTGACCGTTTTGGGCCGTTCGATGCGCGCGAGCCCGGGCCAGCGGAACGTCGCCCATTCCGGCAAATGACGCTCGATGCGCGCGACGACGACGGTCATGTCGTCACGAATTTCCCCGTGGGTGTAGCGCACCGCCGTTTCCAGTAGACAATCGGCGATATCCTGCGGCGCCTCCGCCCGAATCTCCGAAATGACCCGCTTCAGCCACAGCTCCTTGTTAAGCGCGTGGCCCGGCGCGTCAAACAGCCCGTCGGTCATCATGATCAAAATGTCGCCCGGTTTCAGCCGCACGCTGACGAGATCCACGTCAATGTCCTGCAAAATGCCCACCGGCGGGTTGCTGGCCGAAACGGTGATCACTTCCGAACCTCGCTTGATGAAACTCGGCGTCGATCCGATTTTCAAAAACGTGGTGCCCGCCGTATGCTGGTCGATGAGCGCCACGTCGATCGTGGCGAACATTTCGTCCGGGGAGCGCAAGAGAAGCACCGAATTGACCGTCTTCACCGCCAGCTTCTCGTCCATGCCGGACTGCAGCAGCTGCTGCAAAATGTTCAGCGTCGTCCGGCTTTCCGCGTGCGCCCGCTCGCCGTTGCCCATGCCGTCGCTCAACGCCACCGCGAACTTGCCGTTGCCGAGCTCCATCATGCTGTAGCTGTCGCCGGACAGCAGGTCGCCGCCCTTCGCCGCGCTCGCGACGCCGGTTTCCACTTCGTATTCCTTCGCGGAGGCGAACAGCACCGTGGTGTATCCCTTGCGTTCCGACGGCTCTTCCCGCCGGACCGCGATATTTTCGCCGAGAATGTCGGACAACAGCGGCGCGATAATTTTGCGGCACTCGTCAAAACCGCGGTTGTACGTATGGACGATTTCGATTTCCACATGCCCTTCTTCCAACGAAATGATGTCGACGCTGTGGATGGACAAGCCCAGCGACTCCAGCGCTTCGCGAATTTGTTCTTCCTGCCGGTGCAACGCCTGCCCTTCCCGTTTGATTTCCCGCGCCAAATCTTCCATGACGCGCGACACGCCGGAAAGCTGTTCGGCGACGATCTGGCGGCTTTCCTGCAGCTGACGTTTCCAATGCAGGTTGTTTTTGTACAGTTCATACTGCTGGCGCATCACGTCGAGCACTTGGGCGGGCTTGACGCAATGTTTTTTCCACTCGTCGCGGATGTCTTTTTTGCCGAACTTCGGGTTGGCTTCGATGGCCGACATCATCTCGGTCATCCAACGGTACGTATGGTAAAACTGGCCGTCCCAACATTTGTCGCGCTTCCAGCAAGTTTGGCAGGCGCGCTCGGCGACGCCGTTCATGAAATGGCCGATTTCCCGGTCGCGGCTTTGTTCCTCCGCCTGCGGCGATGCGGAAAGGCTGGAGAAGCTGCTCGCGAGCTGGCGGAACACTTCGGAAAACTGTTCAACCCTGCCCGCGGTCAAATCGCGCACACGCTTGGCGTATTCCGACTGGGACTTCATATGCTCCTGGGTGCCCGGCACATACCGCGCCACTTTCTTCACGAGCGACATCGGCGTGAACAAGAACAGCGCGACCGCCGCCGCCGATTCCCATGTCGACACGACGATTTGCGACGACTCGCCGATGTATAGCGACAGAATGGAAGAACCGAGCAGCATGCCGAAGGCGACCGCCGGTTTTTTGCCTTCTTTCATCAACCCGGCCAGCAGGCCGGCAAAGGCGAGCAGGCCGATCTGGTAAATCGCGCTGGCGCTGGCCAGGCTCAAAATCAGACCGGTGATGACGCCGACCGAAGCGCCGAGCGGCGCGCCGCCGACCAGCGCGAACAGCAAGATCAAATACCGCGACATCACATGTTCCGGCGCCGCTCCGTACACGGCCCATCCGACCGACCCGGTCATGACGGACGCAAGCAAAATGATGAGGCAGATCACTTCTTCGTGCTTCAGCTGCGACGAACGGTTTTTCATGAAAAAGACGGGAACCGCCTGCATAAATATAAGGGTCAGCACAAACCCGAGCAGCGCTTCCACTCCCGCGAGCAGAAGCGGGTACCAGTTCAGGGAGTCACTCAGCATCAGGGAAAACAGTTTGGTGACAAACGACACCGCAAACACGATCATCGGAGCCATCGAAACATCGGTGCGTTCGAACCGTTCGAGTCCTTTCTGGATCAGCACAAACACGATCATGCACGCGGCAATCCACACCGTCTGCTGGTGGACCGATACCGCCGAGCCGATCAGCAGCGCCGCGCCGGCCGGGTACAGCCAGTCCCTGCGCACGTAATAGACCACCGCGAAAAAAGCGAGGGCAAACGGCGCCAGCTGTTCCAAAATCATCGCGCGTCCCAGCAGGAAACCCGTCGCCATGAGCAGCACGGCTCCCATCCGGGCGTTCCATTGCACGAGCATTCGCTGGAACCGTCCGGACATCCTGCGCCCTTTCCCCCACGTCTGCCAAATCCACTGCGGCCATCGGCTCGCCGATGTTTCCCATTTGAACATGACAGATGACACCACCCATTCCATTTTGTGCAGTGATTCTATTATAGGCGGTGCAATTTATAAAGTTTGTCACAATGAGTTGAGAGATTCAAAGTTTTTTCCGACACGCGTCCGACAGCCGCCGGCTGCCCCTCCGCCGCCTTGACGCGACGGGCTCGGCGGGGGACAAGCTCCGTTGCGTTCGCGCCGATCTTCTTCCGCGGATTGACAAACCTCTTGGACAATGGCGGAGAAGTTCCCGTAAAACGCTGTCGATTTGCTCCGTCATTTTTTCGAAAGTTCGAAAACTCTTGTTTTCTGTTTCCTCCATCATATAAATAGGGCTCCCGATGTTTCAGGAGCCCGTCCATTCGGAGTATATTCACGTGTTTTACGGAAGCGTGTATCCCCCGTCCACCACAAACACCCCACCCGTCGCAAAAGAGGAAGCGTCGGATGCAAGATACAACGCGATGCCTTGGAGCTCATCCGGCGTACCCGGTCGGCCCATCGGTGTCATTTCCAGCCATTTCTGCACCATGGGGGTTTGCAGGTTTTCCTCGAAATCTTTGGCGGTCATTTCGGTCTTCATATATCCGGGAGCAATCGTATTGATCCGAATGTTGTATTTGGCCCATTCCAGCGCCATGCTGCGGGTAAGCATGATGACGCCCGCCTTGGAAACGTTGTAGGCCGTCTGACACTGAGGAACGTTGACGACCAGGCCGGACATGGATGAAATATTGATGATCGACCCCTTCCGCTGCCGGATCATCACGCGACCGACGGCTTTAGACACAAGAAAGACTCCGTTCAGATTAACGTCCATCATTCTTTTCCAGTCGGCGTAGGTCATCTTTTCAATTTCCTGGCGAGCTCCGATTCCTGCATTGTTGATCAGCACATCAATGCGTCCAAATCGTTCTTCCACCCGTCTGACCATCTCTTCGGTCTGCTCTTCATCCGTAATATCGACTTTGACGGGCATCGCGTGCACCCCGATTTTCCGAATTTCCTCGCACGTGCGTTGCGCGCCCGATTCATTAATGTCTGCCACAACGATGTGAGAACCGGCTTCCGCCAAGCCTTTGGCCAACGACTTGCCGATGCCGGACGCCGCACCGGTGATGATGGAAACTCGGTCCGTCAGCCGAAATTTGTCCAGGATCACGAATTCCTCTCCTCCTTTCCAATCATAACCTCACCCTTTCACCGCCCCCATGGTCATACCGCGCACAAACGTTTTTTGGGACAGCCATCCAAGAATGACCGGAGGCAACACCGCAATCGTAGAAATGGCAGACATCTTCGCCCAGAACAGCCCTTGCTGCGTCATGAATGAGGACATGTATACCGGCACCGTCGCCGCGTTCACACTGGTGAAGCTGACGGCGAAGAAAAACTCGTTCCAGGCAAACACAAACACGAGCAGAGCGGACGATGCAATCCCCGTCTTGATCAGCGGCAAGATCACTTTCCAGAAAGCATACATCCGGGAACTTCCGTCGATATAAGCCGCCTCGAGAATTTCCTTCGGCACTTCTTTCATGAACGAATACACCATCCACACGACGAGCGGGATGTTCGCTCCGCAATACAACAAAATCAACGTCAGGTGTTGATCGAGCAATTGAAGGTTTTTCAGCAGCAAGTAGATGGGGAGGACGACCCCAACTGCCGGCAGCAAGTTCGTCGTGACAAACCAAAAGAAGAGGTTGTCCGCCTTTTTCCGGGACATGCCTCCAAAAACAATGACGTAGGCGGCAAGCACTCCGAGAACGAGTGAAATGACCATCGTCGCTCCGGTCACGATGACGGAGTTCCGGATAAAACCGATAAAGTTTTCATTGAGCACCGTGCGGTAATTTTCCCATGTGGGGGTGAACACAAACACGGGCGGCACGACTTCTTCCTCCGGCTTCAAGCTCGTCAGCACCATGTAAATCAACGGAAAGGAATATCCGATTCCGATCGCGAAAGCCGTCAGAACCAGAAGGGCGCGTATTATTTTTTTTCTGACCATCGCTTAATCCGCCTCCCCTGTTCTGCGATTCATGAACCGGTAAAGCCATATGATCAACAACAAGGTGATCGCGACGGAAATGACCGAGAGCACGGCCGAATTCCCCACATTCCACCCGTTGAAGGCGACACGATACGCGTAAAAAGGCAAATTGGAAGAAAGGACACCCGGCCCTCCCGTCGTGGTCACATAAATGATGCCGAACACTTTCAGGATAAAGATCAGGCCCAACATCACGGCCACCTGTATATGGTTTCGAATCGAAGGCAGTTCGATGGAAATCAACCTTCTCCAGGCGTTCGCCCCGTCCACTTTGGCACTCTCGACGATATCCGCCGGAATACCCTGAAAACCGGCGAGAATGATCAGGAAGAAAAAGGGTGTCCACTGCCAAACAATCAGCATGATGATGGTGATGATCGCATGCGATCCAAAAAAGTCGATCGGTTCGACGCCCAGCCAATGCGATATATAATAGTTGAACCCGAACGAAGGATTCAGAATGAGCGTTTTCCAGATAATGCCCGCCACTGCATCCATCACAAAAAACGGCAGAATGATCAACGTGCGCACAATGTGCACTCCTGGGAAGTCCCTGTTTAGCATAATTGCTAAACAGGTTCCCAGGACCGTGCATAAAACCAAGCTGGCCAACATGATCACAACGGTATTGCCGATGACGACATACGTGTCCTTCGTCTGAAACACATGCAGAAAATTTTGAAACCCGACAAACTGGATGCCTTGATCCGGTCGAATAATAATCCATCTCACGAAAGACAGAACGACGGTTGCAATAAATGGGATTTGCGTTACCAGGGCGACAATTACAATGCCTGGCAAGGCAAGCCATCGGATCGGGTCTTTTTTAGCGATTCTGCCTTCCATGCGGATAGGCACCCCCTTATTTCAAGTATCCGCCTCTCTTCATCACCTGAGTCGTGAAATCCTGAGCTTCCTTGAGCATGTCGTCCAAGCTTTTCGCTCCCGCCAGGTACGCTCCGAACAGTTGTCCGACCTGATCGCCGATTTCCTGATACTCCGGAATCGACACCCAACCGGAGCTCTTGTAGGGCACCGGATCGACGGCAGGTTCTTCATAGTTGGCGTTGTTGATCGACTCCAGCGTAATTTCCGCAAAAGGAGCGGCCTCTTTGTATTTCGGATTTTCATACGTCGATACCCGAGTTCCGGAAGGTGCACGTTCCCAACCGAACTCTTCTCCGACCATTTCCACGTATTTCTTGCTGGTCGCCCACGTCAGGAACCGGAACGCTTCTTCCTTATGCTTAGACGTGGACACGATCGACAATGCCCATCCGCCTACGGCACCGGAATACGGTTTTTCCACAATCGGCGCCATCGCATACCCGATTTTATCTTTTACCTGCGAGTCCCCGCTCATCAGGGTGCCGCCGGACACCGTCGCGTCCATCCACATTGCTGCTTTGCCGCTGGACATCAAGGTCAGGCATTCCGTATATCCGACAGTATGCGGACTCGGCTCGCCGGCATCCGTCAGCAGTTTCTTGTAAAACTCGAAAGTTTCTCTCATTTTCGGGGAATCAAACTGCGGGTTCCAGTCCATGTCGAACCATTTGCCGCCGAAGGTGTGCAGCATTTGGGTAAAGATGAACATGTTCTGTCCCCAACCCGGCAAACCACGCATGCAGATTCCATAAATGCCTTCGTCCGGATTATGCAACTGTACAGCGAGATCGTAAATTTCGTCCCAGGTCGGTTTTTCCGGCATGGTCAAACCGGCCGCCTCGAACAAGTCCTTGCGATAAAACATCATGGTGCTCTCGGCGTAGAACGGAAGACCGTATACCGTGCCATCGTAGGAAAGAGCGTTGATGACCGGTTGGATCAGGTCGTCTTTGTCGTATTCCTCCGACTCTTCCGCGTTCATGTTGTCAAAATAAGGGTTGAGGGGTTCCAGCCACTGGTTATTGCCCCAAAAAGGCACTTCATAGGTACCCAGTGTAACGATGTCGAAGGAACCGGCGCCCATTCCCACGTCCGCCGTCACCTTGTTACGCAATTCGTTTTCCGGAAGAACGGTGAATCGAACTTCAATGCCGGTTTCTTCCTTGAACTTGGGGGCCAACTTCTCCATGATGACCATGTCGGGATTGTTGACGGTCGCCAGTGTGATGCTTACTTTCTTATTGTCCGCTCCCGAGTTGTTCCCGCCCCCGCTTTGCTCATTGCCCGCGCCGCTCGAATTGTTGCCGGAAGAACAACCGGTGACGATCATGATCGCGACAATGACAATGCTCACGATTTTCAGCCACTGCTTGTTCATGTTCATACCTCCTGGATTTCATTGTTTAAAGCCGTGCTCCTTTTTGCCGCCATCGCGCTGCCGAGAACACCCGCGTCATTGCCGAGCTGCGCCGGAACGATGGCGGTGTTCCGCCGGACTACGTCCAGAGCAAACTGCTGAAACGACTGCTCAATCAATGAAAGGTAAAAGGTTCCTGCGGCGGAAATCCCTCCGCCGATAATCATTTTTCGCGGATTCAGCAAATTGGCCAAATTGGCCATCGCCACACCGAGATAAAACGCAGCTTCACGGACGATGGACGAAGCGATGGGATCGCCCCTTTTGGCCGCGTCAAAGATATCTTTGACGGTTTCACCTTTCCCGCTCATTTCGGTGAGCAGGGTTTGCTCCCCCCGTTGTATCGCTTCTCGTGCTTTTCTGACCATCGCCAAACCTGACGACGTCGTTTCCAGACACCCTCTTTTCCCACAAACACATAGGTTGCCCGTTTTTGTCTCCACCTTCGTATGCCCAAATTCACCGGCAAATCCGTCCGCTCCGCGGATCACCTTCCCATCCGCGATGATGCCGCAACCTACGCCGGTTCCCAGCGTAATCATGACAAGGTCGCTCACTCCCGCTCCCGCCCCCAGCCAATACTCCCCTAATACGGCGGCATTGGCGTCATTTTCAATCCATACGGGACGTCCCGTCAAACGGCGCAACATATCGAGCAATGGAACGGACTTCCATCCGAGATTCGGCGACTCGTGAACGACTCCCTGAACGGGATCGACATAACCCGGAACACCGATGCCGATGCCCTCGATCTGTTCACGTCGGATGGAGCATCTCTCCGCCAGCGTTTCCATCAGCCACAGCATCTGTTCGCAAACGGCGGAAGCTCCCTCCAAGGAAGTTGGGATTTCCGTTCGGACAACAATCTGACCCGTCTCATCGACGATGGCCGCCTTGATGTCGGTGCCACCGATGTCCACACCGACATAATACCGGTGGCCGCCTTTCATCGACCTTGACCTCCATTTGGCAAAAATGCCGTCAAAAACTCACCGATATAACGTTTACATTCCTGCATATGCCTGATCGGATCGACGCTTTTGGAAGTCACCTCCTTTAAAAGAGCGTTCGGAATTCTTTTCGCAAGGAACTGGCCGAATTCAAACGGATGGATGGGATCTTTTCGGTTCGCCAAGACCAGCGTGGGCACCGTGATTTTTTCCCATTCGCTTCTGTCGAAATTGGGGGCATCCCTTGGAATGTACAAATATTTCGGCCAGGTCTCTGCGGCGTACTCATATTCAAATTGGCGCAGGAGCGATTGAGCCGTGTCCGGAAACGGTC
>ERZ795043.1136-NODE-1136-length-14824-cov-6039.601259_pt1 | contig 14824 bp, 5 predicted proteins | sample MGYA00375127_ERZ795043 | MGnify/ENA primary metagenome ERZ795043 (study PRJEB30172, sample SAMN05518447) | compost metagenome | isolation source: Feedstock adapted compost from Newby Island compost facility, Milpitas, CA | place: USA:Newby Island compost... | reverse complement strand
TGGCGGAGTCTAAAGCATAAGCCGCCGGATTGTAGGGTTGAACGGGAACTTCGGGCGTACGACATAATTGATCCAGTAGCCGGGCTGTTTCATTGCGGGTGAGGTTTTCACACACATCATACATGCCGCCGGGCTGTTCTTCAAGCTCATCGTGTTTTTCCAGTACATGCCAGAGCACTGTAATGATGTCGGGCGAAGGAGGCACCACCATGAGTGCGGTTAATGCTCCGTGGTCGAGCCTGAGTTTGGCTTGCAGCGGCAAAGGCACGTTGCCATTGGCTTGTTGAGCGGCAGGAAACAGGATTTTTTCTTCCATTTTGATATGCCGCAATAATCCCGTCCTAAAGGCATGATACCCTTGCTCATCAATTTGATACCTGTCGGCGGTGGCTTTTTTTAACAGCTCTTCTATGCGCCGATGGTCTTTTTCAAAAAAATCATATAAAGGTCCGTTCATAGCGATGTTTTGATGGTTGATCGCTGCCTGACAGGGCATGCATGATCCCAAATCTATCCAGGGAATGCCATGCTGCGCATGCTGACATGCAGGACGCCCTATTTTCTTGCAAAAGTTTGACCTCCATATCCCGGCTGTAAAGTTCTGGAGTCGGCCGATGTTACCGAAGTAATTCGATAACCTCATTTTCCTTGGAGAAACCCCTGAAAACATGCGCCCCTGGCGCCGAGGCCTGATTATTTCATTGCGCTCAGGTAAACGGCCTGATGCAGGTCGGGTATGAGTACCTCTGCAAAGCCTTTGTGGAGCAGCCTTTGTTGAAAAGCCAGCTGCACCTCATATTCCCCATGCACCAGGAAAAGCTGGCGTACCTGGCGAGGATCCTGGCATCCCAGCCATTGCAGCAGATCCGCATAATCGCCATGTGCGCTCAGGGAATGCAGCTGGGCGATTTCGGCGTGTACTTCATGAGGAACGCCGAAGATATGCACTTCCCCGGGATGGGTGAGCAAGCGCCCGCCCAGCGATTCGGGCTCGCAGTAACCTGTAAATAAAATGCTGTTTCTCGAGTTTTCGATATTGTTGCTGATATGGTGTTTGATACGCCCGGCATCGGCCATGCCGCTGGCGCTGATGATCACGCAGGGCTCGCTCACATAGTTCAGCAGCTTGGAGTCGGAGGCTTCTTTGATATATTTCAAACCCTTGAATTGAAAGGGGTCGCTATCGCGTTGCAGGAGTTTTTGCACCCGAGCATTGAAATATGCTGGATACTGTTTGATCACCTCGGTAAGCGCGATGCTGAGGGGGCTATCCAGATAGTAGGTAAGCGCGGGCAGTCGGCCTTCCAGTTCCAGTTGATTCAGGTAATAGAGGATTTCCTGTGTACGACCCAGGCTGAAAGCCGCAAGGATGAGCTTACCTTTTTTCTCGATACAGGTATGGTGAATCCAGTAAAGCAGCTGGTCGGCCGATTGCTCGGCGGGCTCATGCAGGGTATTGCCGTAGGTCGATTCCATGATGATGTAATCGGCCTGTGGGAAGGTAGCCGGGGATCGCAGGATCACATCGCGGTAACGGCCCACATCACCGGAAAAAGTCAGGTGGAGGGTCTGTCCGTTTTCCTGTACCCGGAGATGTACACAGGCGCTGCCCAGGATATGGCCTGCGTCGGTAAACAGGAGTTCTACACCATCGGCGATGGTCGTCCACCGGTCGTAGGGGATTTCCCGGAACAGCTGCAGGCAGGCGGGTACATCGGCCGTGGCGTAAAGCGGTTCAGCTTCAGGCTGGGTGGGATGCAGGCGGTTCAGCTTTCTACGGGCGAAATCCTGCTCTTCTTCCTGAATCCTGGCGCTGTCCATAAGCAACAGCTCGGTGAGTTTGCGGGTGGGCGCGGTACAAAAAATGTGGCCTTTAAATCCGGCTTTTACCAGTCGGGGAATCAAGCCCGAGTGATCGATATGGGCATGACTCAGGATCAGCATGTCCACATCTGCCGGTTCGAAACCCCAGTTGCGGTTCAGTTGCTCGGCCCGGGGGCCCATACCCTGAAACATGCCGCAATCCAGCAAAATTTGTTTACCATTTTTTAATTTCAATACATGTTTGCTGCCCGTAACCGTCCGGGCGGCGCCGTGAAAGCTCAGTTGCATGTCGTAAAGATAGATCATCCGTTTCTTGAACTCAGTGGAATTTTCCTTAACTTACTTCGCACCTATTGGGTTGACCGTATGCAACGATATATTTACGCAGTCTGCTTGTTGGGGGAATGGATCATGCGCAGCGTGGTGCTGCTGGCCCAGCCCGTACAATTGACCCGGTCGAATATCCCCATCATATCGGGAGAGGCCAGGTATCAGTTTACCCGGGTTGACATGGGCGCCGGGCTTTCACATAATCAAGTGAATTGTTTCTGGAAGGACGATCAGGGTTTCATGTGGATTGGCACCATGTCGGGCCTGAACAGGTATGATGGTTATCATTTTACCGTGTTTAAACATCAGGTAGGCGATACCACCTCGTTAAGCGATAATTTTATTTCCGCCATTTTTCCTTTGCCCGACAATAAGCTATGGATTTATACACGTAATGGCTCTAACATTTATGATCCCCGAACGGAAACTTTCGATCGAAATTACTTATGTTATCTCCAGCGCTTAGGGCTGCCGGGAGGGGCTGTCGTTCAGGTGCTCCGGGATCGATGGAATAGATACTGGTTTTTGTATGATCCCACCTATACGCCCGGGAAATATTGTTTATTCCGGTATGATCCGGCCACCCGGAAAGTCGTGCCTGCCCCCGTTGATATCCATACCGGAAACGATTTGCTGAACATTCGGCATATTACCAATATCACGACCGATAACCGGGGCCATATCTGGGCCATCGACTACAGGGGTGTGGTGGCCGAAATTGACCCGCAAACCCGGCATATGATCTACCAGACCGATGTGCTCGTTGGGAAAGGCCTGCACCCGGCCAATTACAATGTATTTGTAGATCGCCGGGGCGGATTATGGGCTTTTCTGGTGCAGGATGCCGCAGGGTTGTATTATTATCAACCGGCCGATTCCTCCAGCAGGGCTTCAGGTCAATTCATTCATTTTTGTAAAAACAATCCCCGTTATCGCCTGAACAATGATATCGTGTACAGCCTGATAGAAGACAAACATGGGAATATCTGGGTGGGTACCGATCACGGGGGCATTAACATCATTCATCCGCCCGACTTCCGGGTGAGCGTGGTCATGAATCAACCCGACGATGACAAAAGCCTGAGTCAGAACAGTGTGTATGCACTTTTCCGTGACTCGTCGGGCATGATCTGGGTGGGCACCTACAAGCGGGGTTTTTGTTATTACAATGAAAACTATGATCGATTTCCCCTGTACAAACACTGGCTAACGCATCCGCTTGCAGGAGATTATGATGATGTAAATCGGTTTGTGGAAGACGCTCGGGGAAATTTATGGATTGGCTCCAATGGGGGAGGATTAATGTACTTTGATCGTAAGCGTCACACCTTTCACCAGTACGTTCACCAGCCTTCTGATCCCAATAGCCTGTCGAATAATGTGGTGATTAGCCTTTGCCTGGATCATGAAGGCAAATTATGGATCGGCACTTACTATGGCGGATTGGATTGTTTCGATGGGCATCGGTTTGTGCATTATCGCCATCAGGATGGAAATCCCGCATCTCTGGCCGGCGACAGGATCTGGGATATCCTGGAAGATCGTGATGGCAGGCTGTGGGTGGGAACGCTGGGTCAGGGCCTGGATCGGCTTGACCGAAAAACGGGTCGATTTGTGCATTATGTGTTGAGTGATACGTCGGGCCCGGCCATGAAATATATTTCGGTACTCATGCAGGATAAGCGGGGTTTGCTCTGGGTGGGCACGGCTGGAGGAGTTGATGTGATGGATCCGCGTACTGGCCGTATCCTCCGGCATTATGGCCATCGGAATGATGACCCGGCATCCCTGAGTAATGATAACGTGATTGCCATGTGCGAAGATTCGCGGGGCTGGGTATGGATCGGCACCCGCGATGGCTTGAACCTGGTAAACCCGGATAACGGGACAATCCAGCATTTTACGCAGAACGACGGTTTACCCGACAATGTGATCCTGACCATTGTGGAAGATCGCCTCCATCAACTGTGGATGGGTACGCCCAGCGGCCTGTGTAATCTGCAAATCAATCGTTGGGCCGGGAAATGGCAATTTCATTTCCGTAATTTCGACGAGCTCGATGGCCTCCAGGGAAGGGAATTTAATGAAAAGGCGGCTTATTGCCTGAAAAATGGATGGCTGGCTTTTGGCGGGCCCAATGGTTTTAACCTGTTTGACCCGGCCAGCATCCAGACCAATACCACCGTGCCTCCCATCGTGTTTACCAATCTGCAGATCTTCAATCACGAAGTGCGGGTGGGTGAAAAAATCAAAAACCGCGTTATTCTGCGTCAGGCACTTACTCAGACGCATTCCCTGGTATTGCCATATAACGCCAATGATTTTTCGATAGAGTTTGCCGCACTGGGTTATTCGCCTTCGCCCCGGAATGCCTATGCATACAAGCTGGAAGGCTTCAATCACGACTGGATTTATACCGATGGCACACAACGTAAGGCGATATATACCAACCTGAATCCCGGTCATTATGTATTACACGTGATTGCAGCTAACAATGATGGCGTATGGGATACCCGGGGTGCCACCCTGGAAATTACCATTCTGCCGCCATTCTGGCGTACGCCCTGGGCTTATTTGCTCTACGTAGCTTTTCTGATTGGATGCCTGTGGCTGGCCAGAAAAATATTGCTGGATAGAGCGCACATGCATTTTCAATTGCAACAGCAACAACTGGAGGCTCAGCGCATGCATGAGCTGGACATGATGAAAATTCGCTTCTTTACCAATGTAAGCCACGAATTCCGTACGCCATTGACGCTTATTTTAACGCCAGTGGAACGATTGCTGAAACAGGAAACCTACCCGGAGCTGCAAAAACAGCTTCATCTCATTTATCGCAACGCCCGTAGATTATTATTGCTGGTCAACCAATTGCTTGATTTTCGCAAGCTGGAAACCCAATCCATCCCGCTTCACCTTGCCGAGGGGGATATCGTCGCTCACGTTCGGGATCTGGCCATGTCGTTCATGGATATTGCCGACCGAAAACAAATTGCCTTCACGATTGAAACCAACCTTTCGTCGCTGCAGATGACATTTGATGCCGATAAACTCGAACGCATCGTATTCAACCTGCTTTCCAACGCCTTTAAATTTACGCCTGTAGGAGGCACGGTGGCCCTCCGGATGGAACAGGCCATGCATGCGGATCATTCGGGAGTCGAACGACCTTATTTTTTGCTGAGCGTGATTGATTCGGGTATTGGCATACCGGAAGAAAAACAGCCTCATATTTTTGAACGCTTTTTCCAGCACGATGCACCGCCTGAAATCATGAATCAGGGCAGTGGCATTGGCTTATCCATCACCCGTGAATTTGTTCGGATGCATGGTGGTGAAATCACGGTGAAAAGTGCGCCGGGACAGGGATCGCGATTCGACGTATGGCTGCCCATGAGATCCTTATCTCCGACAGCCGTCTCATCCAGCTGGCAGGTTACGCAGGTACCTGTGCCCCTGGCTCCATCTGCTGATTCGGCAACCGGGTCCAAACAAAAGCCTGCAATCTTGCTGATCGAAGACAATGAAGATTTTCGTTTTTACCTGAAAGACAACCTTCAGCTGCAATACCGGATACTGGAGGCTTCCGATGGACAAACGGGCTGGGAAAAAGCCTTGCATGAACAGCCTGCATTGATCGTCAGCGATATCATGATGCCCGGCATGGATGGTCTGGCTCTGGCTAAAAAACTGAAAACCGATCCCCGAACCGCTGAGATTCCGCTCATTTTGCTTACTGCCCGTGCCGGTGATGAACAACAGATCGAAGGCCTGGAAGCCGGCGCCAATGATTACCTGGTAAAACCCTTCAATTTTGAAATTTTGCAAACCCGCATCCGTAACCTGTTGCGAGAAAAACGCCGCCTGCAAAAATTACAACCTCCCGCTGTAGATCTTGCCCCACCCATGGTGCAACTGCCGGCCGAAGATGAAGCGTTTCTGGAAAAAGCCCGGAAAGCAGTGGAAAAACACCTGCAGGATCCCGATTTCTCTGTGACTAAATTCAGTCAGGAGCTCTATATGAGCCGGGCGGCTTTATACAAAAAAATCGTGACATTAACCGGGAAATCTCCCCTGGAATTTATCCGTAGAATTCGCCTGGAACGTGCCAGGCAATTGCTCGCGCATTCCCACATGACCGTATCCGAGGTGGCCTATAGCGTGGGCTTTAACAACCCTAAATATTTTACCCGCTATTTTAAAGAGGCTTTCCAGATACTTCCCTCTGAGTATCAACAACAAGTGCGTACCCAGCAAAACTCATTTTCGGAAAGCTCGGCACATCCGTAATCAAATGATACCCTGAAGAGAAACAAATGATACCCCTGCTCGAAACAAATCATGCCTGTTTTGTAGCGAAACCATACCCGTGTTTCAGGAGCTAAGCCGCTATTTTTGGCGGGTTAGCAAATGTGATCCAGATGCACAGGCTGAAATGGTACTCCTTAGCTTGGACGATAGTATGTCTCCTGAGCTGTATGCTGAACAGCTGTGCACAGCCGCAGGAATCCTCTCTGTTCAGCTATCGACAGCTTCCACATGGAGTAGAAATTCATATCCAGAATCCCCGTTTTGCTACCCGTTTTATTCGCGTTGAAGCGGTTTCACCTACCATCGTTCATGTACAGGCCACAGCTCAGGATACCGTTTCAGCCACATCTCATCTGATGGTCGTTTCGCCTCCGGCATCTCCGTTTTCATGTCAGGTGTTTATCCGTCGCCCGCTTATTACGCTTCGCACCGATTCGCTACAGGTAGAGATCCATACGGATAAAGACCAGATTCGTTTCCTGGATAGAAAGGGGCGTTTTTTGCTGGAAGAAAAAGCATACACCGGTCGGCAATTTGCGCCCGTGACAGTAGATGGGCAGCCGTTTTACCGGGTAAGCCAGGTTTTTGTAGACACTGCACGGGATGCCTGGTATGGTCTGGGAGAAAATCAGCTAGGATTAACGAATCTCAAGGGACAGATTCTGGAACTGGCCCAGCATAATACCGAAGCCTATGTACCATTTGTGTGGAATACGCAGCAGGGTGGCCTGCTCTGGAATAATGATGGCATCAGCTTGTTTTCGCCAGAATCCTGTACCGGTTACAGCGAGCTCAATGGTCTGGAATTATATAATGCTGATGGGCAGCCCGGCGCGCTCACGGCCACCTATGAAGAAGATTATCGGAATACGGGGGGAGATCCGATTGTGCGACAGGAAAACCAGATTGCCTATACCTATCTTCCCGATTTGAAGCATTTACCGGGCTCATTTACCTTAAATCCGCACGCCCAGGTAACCTGGGAGGGTACCATTCGCTCTCCCTATTCCGGTGAGCATGTGTTTTTGTTTACGGTGGGTGGATACCTGAAAGTATGGTGGAATGGAAAACTGATGGTTGATAGATGGCGCCAGAGCTGGAACCCGGCTTCCGTATGGATGCCTGTAAATATGCAGGCTGGACAGGCATATCCCATCAAAATTCAATGGCGGCCCGATGGAAGTGAATCGTTTTTCTCGGTAAAATGGCATCGGCCCGTCAATGAACAAGCACGGCAGCGTTTACGCTTTGCTTCAGAGGCAGCCCGGGCGATCGATTATTATTTTGTGTATGGCGCCTGCCCGGATAGCATCATCAGTGGATACCGATATCTCACGGGTAGGGCCCCTCTCTTCCCTCGCTGGGCTTATGGGTTCTGGCAAAGCCGCGAGCATTATGCCTCTCAGCAGGAAATACTGGCTACGGTTGCACGTTTCCGTCAGCTTCATATCCCCCTGGATAATATCGTGCAGGACTGGTTTTACTGGAAGAAAGACCAGTGGGGCAGCCAGCAATTTGATCCTCAACGCTATCCCGATCCCCGGGGGATGATCGACACCCTGCACGAACGTTATCACACGCATTTCATGATTTCGGTATGGCCTAAATTTTATGAAACGGCCAATACTTTCCGAACCTTCTGGGATAGTGGATGGCTTTACCGGCAAAATATCTGGGATCGCCAGAAGGATTGGGTAGGGTATGTGTCCACATTTTATGATGCCTTTAATCCCGATGCAAGAAAAGCTTTCTGGCACCTGGTGGATGAACGCCTCTTCAAACTGGGCGTCGATGCCTGGTGGCTGGATGCTTCTGAACCCGACATTTTATCGAATGCACCCCTCAGTAAGCGAAAAGCATTGATGAATCCCACCGCAGCCGGTCCGGCTGATGAGGTGTTCAATGCATATCCGCTGGTGAATGAACAGGCATTTTATGAAGGTCAACGGCGGACGGCTCCTGATCAACGTGTATTTATCCTGACCCGTTCGGCCTGGGGAGGCAGCCAGCGGTATGCGGCAGCCACCTGGAGCGGGGATATTGGGGCTACCTGGCAGGATATGAAAAACCAAATCGCTACGGGCATCAGCTTCTCGATGTCGGGCATTCCCTACTGGACGATGGACATTGGTGGATTTGCTACGGAAACGCGCTTTCAGCATCCCGACTCGGCGGCGGAACAGGAATGGCAGGAACTCATGACGCGCTGGTATCAGTTTGGGGCGTTCTGTCCACTATTCCGGGCACACGGACAGGCACCGTATCGGGAAATCTTTTCAATTGCCCCGCCGGGTAGCCCAACCTATCAGGCGATTTTATACATCGATCGCTTGCGTTATCGGTTACTTCCTTATCTCTATTCCCTGTCCGGTGAGGTGTATTTACATAATTATACCCTGATGAGGGGGCTGGCCATGGATTTCCCTGCCGATAGCCTGGCACGAGAAATTAGTGATGCGTATATGTTTGGCCCGGCTCTGCTGGTGAATCCGGTTTATACCTATCGGGCCAGGAGCCGGAAGGTGTACCTGCCGTCAAATGCAGGCTGGTATGATTTATACACAGGCCGCTATTTCAAAGGTGGACAAACCCTTCAGGCATTGGCTCCCTATGATCGAATTCCGGTGTTTGTGAAAGCCGGAAGCATTCTTGCCCTGGGCCCCGAACTGGAATATACGGACCAGAAGACGGCCGATACGCTTGTACTCCAGGTCTATACAGGAGCTGATGGTGCATTTACCTTATATGAAGATGATGGCAAAAGCAATGCTTATGAAAAAGGGGCTTACAGCCTGATTCCTATGCGATATGATCATCAACGGAAGCTGTTGACCATTGCGCAGCGGCAGGGAAGTTTTTCGGGTATGCTGCAGAAGCGGGTATTTATTATCCGATGGATAAGTCCTGTACATGGCAGGCCGCTTGACCTGGAAGATCATACGGGCGATCAGCTGGTGGAGTACGATGGTCGGGCTCTTCAGATACAGATGCCGTCGGCATTTCATCAACCAGAACCTCAATCTTCATAATCAATCACAATTTTTTTCACTCAAAAACACCTTGTTATGCCACACCAGATGTACGACTTACCCAGTTTTCCGCGACAGGCAGGCAGATTTCGATCACCTGGCTTTGCCATCCAGGGGCTTGTGATGGCCATTGGCTTTTTGTTGCTCGGGGCCATCTTTTTTTCTGCTGCAGCTCAGCAGATAAGCGGACAAATCAGAGATGCTGAGAATGGAGAGCCGCTGGCAGGCGTTACGGTTCGCGTAAAAGGAACAGTAGTGGGCACCATCAGCGATGCCCAGGGCCAGTTTGTGATCCATGCCACTCCGGGCGACACGCTGTTATTTACCTTTCTTGGCTACAGTCCCCGGCAGGTGGTTGTGGGTCAACAGTCCAACCTTACTATCCGGCTCACCAAGAGCTATAGCCAGCTCGATCAGGTGGTGGTTGTGGGTTATGGTCAGATGAAGAAAAGCGATCTCAGCAGCTCGCAGGTGACGGTGAGCAGCGATGAAATCGATCGTACCATCAACACCACATTCGACCAGGCCTTACAGGGGAGAGCCGCAGGAGTGTATGTATCCTCGCCCAGCGGCCAGCCGGGTGCCGCACCCTCGGTCATTATCCGCGGACTGGCTACGCTCACACAAAACGCTCAGCCGCTCTATGTGATTGACGGAGTGCAAATCCGGCCCGGAAATCCCGCCGATGATCCTTACAACCATCCTACCGGGTTTTCCAACCTGCTGTCGACCATCAATCCGGATGATATCGCCTCCATTAACATCCTCGAAGGGCCTTCAGCTACGGCGATATACGGCGCTGCCGGGGGTAACGGCGTGGTGATCATCACCACGAAATCGGGTCGCGCCGGGCAATCTAAAATTTCGGTGAGCACCCTGTTTACCGTACAGGATAAGCCCAAGCATATCCCGGTGATGAGCTTGCCCCAGTATGCCAGCTTTCGCAATGCGATGGACAGTGCAGGTGGGCTGCCCACACAGCCCGAATTTTACGATCCCTCTATCTTAGGGCCGGGGACCGACTGGCAGGATGCCTTATATCGTCGAACGCTGCTGCAAAAACATCAGTTCTCCATCAGCGGAGGCAACGAACGTACCACCCATTATTTGTCGGGTGAGTATTTCAATCAGGAAGGGATTGCTCCGGGTTCCGGTTTTACCCGATATACGCTGCGGTTAAACCTCGATAACCAAACCACCAAATGGCTAAAGGTAGGTACCCACATGAATGTGGCCTATACCAAGGAACGGGTGAATACCACCAACGGAGGCATCATTCAGCTGGCTCTGCAGCAAAATCCGAGCGTGCCCGTAAAGAATCCCGATGGCAGCTGGGGTGGGCCTACCAGTACCCAGTTTCAGTTTACCAACCCGGTGATGCTGGCCAGTATTTACAATGATTACAACAAACGGGCGGCCATCATCGGCGGCGTATATGCCGATATCAATCTGGCCAAGGGCCTTACCTTTCATAATGAGTTCAACACCAGCATCGAGTACTACAATTACTATTCGTTCCACCCCGGCTATCAAGCCGGTGGGTTTATCGTAACCCAGGATAATGCTACCTCCACCCGTATGGCTTCTAACAATTACTGGTGGGGCGTGAACAACCGGTTGCAATACCATATCACCTTGGGCAAGCACGATATTACGCTGATGGCCGCGCATGAAGCCCAGAGCTGGACCTACGAATCGCTGTCGGGCAGCCGGAAAAACTTCCTGACCAACGATGTACAGGAACTCTCGGCCGGTGATGCCAGTACCCTGTCGAACATCAGCAACAACAGTTCAAAGGCTTCCGGCGCGCAGGAATCGTATTTCGGCAGGCTCAACTATGTATATAACGACAAATATATCCTTCAGGCCACCTATCGGGCTGATGGCAATTCCAATTTTGGACCTAACAATCGCTGGGGATATTTCCCCTCTTTTTCCGTAGCCTGGCGGATTTCCAAGGAACCCTTCATGCGTGATTTGCGGGCGATTAACGACCTTAAGCTCAGGCTGGAGTGGGGTGAATCGGGAAATGCCGGTGGTGGCGGCGTATATGCGGCCTTACAGGCTGTGCCCACCCCATGGGGAAATGGATTCTTGCTCGTGAAATTCCCCAATCCCAACTTGAAATGGGAAACCGATAAAACCCTCAATGCCGGCTTCGACCTGTACATGTTCAACAGCCGGCTGGAAGTGGTGGCCGATGCCTATATTAAGAAAAGTACCAACCTGATTACAGTCAACACCTATCCCTTTACGCTGGGCGGCGATATCGCCTATTCTCCCGGTTATATCCAGTGGCCTACGGTAAATGCGGGCAGCATGGAAAACAGGGGTGTTGACTTAACGGTGAATTCGGTCAATGTGGACCATCGCAACTTCAGCTGGCGTACCGGGCTCACCTTCTCGCTCGACCGCAATAAGATTACTTCGTTGTTGAATACCATTAATCCGGTATGGGCGGCCACTCAGGTGGAATTCATTTCAAAAGTGGGACAACCGGCCAGTATGATCACCGGCTATATTGCCGAAGGCCTGTTTCAGGATTATAAAGATATCGCCACACATGCCATCCAAACTTCCAACCGGGTGTTGACGATTAATCCCGCTACGGGCAGCTGGCCCGGCGATATCAAATTCAAGGATATCAACGGCGACGGGTATATCGACCAGAACGACCGGGTCATCATCGGTAATCCCTGGCCGAAATTCACATTCGGCTTCAACAACAGCTTTTCGTACAAAAATTTTGACCTGAACATTTTCATGCAGGGATCGGTGGGCAACGATATCCTGGACTATCCGCGGTATCTGTTGAGCATCCCGGGCAACAGCGGCGTGTATGGTAACTATCTGGCAGAGGTGGCCAATTTCGCCCGTCCCAGCAGCTATAGTGCTGCCGATAGCAGTTCGGTGTATCTGCTGAATCCGGGGCACAACATTCCCCGTGTGGCTCCGGGCGATCCCAACGGGAATAACCGCATGAGCAACTGGTTTGTGGAAAACGGCTCTTATCTGCGCGTGAAAAATGTAACCCTGTCGTACAATTTCCCGCGGAAATGGGTTTCCCATCTATCCATGACAGGCTTGCGTGCCTCTGTGAGCGTGCAAAACCTGTTTACCATCACCGGCTATAAGGGTTATGATCCGGAAGTGGGGATGGTGAATTACGGAGGTACATTGATGGTAGGCGTGGATACGGGTCGCTACCCCTCTGTGCGCATGTATTCCGTGAGCCTGACGGCCGATTTTTAATGGTTTCACCTGAAAATCAATCATGTCATGAAAAAGATATTTTATCTATCCCTGATTACTGCGCTGGTGGCCGTGCTGGGAACCGGTTGCAAAAAAAGCTTTCTCGACAGGCCTCCTATCGACCAGCTGACCACAGGTAACTTCTACAACAACGACGACGAAGTACTGGCCGCCACGACGGCTTTGTACAATATCGTGTGGTTTGATTATAACGACAAGGCTTTCCTGGCCTTTGGCGAAGCACGTGGAGGCAATCTGCAATCCAATGATCGCACGCCCTATATCCAGTTTGCCGTGTCGGCCACCGATCAAAGCACCCTGTTGCCCGGTTATAAGTCGTTTTACAAAATCATATCTCAGAGCAACCTCATCATGCAAAATGTGTATAACAGCAAGGGCAATGTTTCTCAGGCCGTGCGTGATGAAGCTTTAGGGGAATGCCATTTCATGCGCGGACTGGCTTATTATTATCTGGTGAGCAACTGGGGAGCCGTGCCTATCATCTATGATAACCTTGCACAGCTCAACGACAGCGTGCACCGCAATACCATTGAGAGCGTATGGCAATTCATTATCCGTGATTTTCAATATGCTGTAAAATACCTGCCTTACCAGGCTGCTGGTCAGGGGAGAATCAACAAATGGTCGGCCGAGGGCATGCTGGCCAAAATGTATTTAACCCTGGCCGGATATGGCCGCACGGAAGGTAACCGTAATCAAACCTACCTGGACAGCGCCAGAATCCTCGCCGGCGATGTGATCCACAACAGCGGTATGAGTCTATTTCCCAGCTATTATGGATTATTTGTGAGTGCGAATAATAACAGTGCACATAATAATCCCGAAAGCCTGTTTTCTCTGGAGTGGATGCCGTTCAATCAACCCTGGGGTGTGAACAATTCGTTTCAGGCTTATGTGGCTTTTGAGCCCAAGCTCACCGAAACCGGCGATGGCTGGGGTGCCGCACAGGGCGTGTCGGCCGATGTGGTGCGCTATTATATGGCCCATCCGGAAGATTCCCTGCGTCGCAAAGCCACCTGCATGTTCGACGGCGATTATTATCCCGACCTGGAAACCAGCTATGGGGGGCTGCAATATAATGTGACCAGCATTTCCAATATCAAAAAATATGTGATCGGTTCACCTAAAGACAACGGGGGGAATGGTGCTTTTATGGCGGCTTATATCAACACCTATATGTTGCGCCTGGCCGAAGTGTATTTGATTTATGCTGAAGCTATTTTAGGGAATAATGCTTCCACCTCCGATCCCGAGGCTTTGAAATATTTCAATGCCGTACGCCAGCGCGCTGGCCTGGCACCGAAATCCGTGATTACCTTCGACGATATCTTTCAGGAAAAACGGGCTGAAACCATCATGGAAGGGGAGGCCTGGTATGATATCCTGCGCTGGTATTATTTTGCTCCGCAAAAGGCCATGGCTTATGTCGCCAATCAAGATCGGGGCAGCTATACCATTCAATATATTCCGGGTACCAGCAATCCCCGGCAATATAACGTGACCTATTCTCCGGCGCATTATTCGTTTGATGCCACTACGGTGTATTTACCTTATCCCGAGCAGGAGCTCATCAATGCACCGAGCCTGAACGATCCGCCGGTTCCCTTTGATTTCAGCAAACTACCCAATTATTAATCACCTGAAAAACGTACGATCATGATACGCCATGTAGTTGCTCACCATACAAAATATGCAGGGGTGGCCGTCATCGCTTTGCTCTTAGGCTTGATGATGGGCATGGAGGCCTGTAAGAAAAATGAAACGCAGGCTCCGGTGATTACCGGTTTCCGCTCCCTGAACCGCTCTCACCAGGATAGCAGCCTCACGGTGCTGAAACCCGGACAGCTTGTGGTGATCCAGGGCCATAATCTGGAAACCGTGGAGCAGATTTCATTTGATGGAGTTCCGGCCAGCTTCAACATCAATTTCACGACCAATGAAAACATCATCGTTACCGTGCCGGATATCATTTTCGATAGTGTGGCCCAGCAAGATATGAATCAAGTCAGGGTGGTTACCAATCATGGGGTGGCATCCTACACCATTCCTATTGTGCC
>ERZ795043.1125-NODE-1125-length-14980-cov-30.604891_pt1 | contig 14980 bp, 5 predicted proteins | sample MGYA00375127_ERZ795043 | MGnify/ENA primary metagenome ERZ795043 (study PRJEB30172, sample SAMN05518447) | compost metagenome | isolation source: Feedstock adapted compost from Newby Island compost facility, Milpitas, CA | place: USA:Newby Island compost... | reverse complement strand
CGGCAGGCATCTTCGCGATCCGCCGGCCGCCGGAGCCTTATTCGTACACGCGCATTTCGATGACTTCCGCATACGGGCTGCCGTTGGTCGCCTCCACCACCAGCCGGATCCGCCGGGTGACGACCGCCGGAGCCAGCTTGTGGATGCGCTTGCGCCTGCGGTTCCCTTCTTCCCGCGCCACCGTCACCCATTGCCCGTCCACCCACGCCTCCACCCGGTAATCCTTCACCAGCTCGGGCATGATTTCATAGGGCGTCCGGTGATGATGCAGGTTGATCAGGTCTTTGTTTACGTCGTCGTTGAAAACGAGGTGGATTTCGCCGATCCGCCGTTCCCGGTCCCATTCCAGCTGCAGCCAGGGAGCGTCGGCTCCCGGGGTGAACGGTTCCGAATTCCACATGCGGGGCCCGCCGTAAGGGCGCCGGAACCCGTCGATGACCTTCTCCGGCGCGAAGGCTCGCGTCTCGGGCTCGACGGCGAAACAGACGCATTTGTACTGGAACGGCTTTGTCGACCATTTGACGAGCAGCTGGCCCGTGTCATGATCCTCCAGTTTTTTCTCCGCCCTTGCTTCCCCGGTGTTGGCCAGGACGAGCGCGCCGCTGTCGGAGCGGTTCGCCGCGTACACGTGCACCTTGTCGTTGGCTTTTATGACGATGAAGGCGTTCCGCGGCCGGTCGGGTTTCCACGGCAGACGGAACACAATCCATTGCTGCCGTCCCTTCGTCACCGCCGCCCGGTCGGAAACCACCCAGTCCTCGGGGATGTAGTTCTGCGGCTTCGCCGGACACCAAAGTTCCGCTTCCAGCGTCGTGTCTTCCTCCGCGTCCACCAGCAGGCGGAACTCGCGGATTTCGGGATCCGCCGGCACGACCACGCCCAGGTCATACCGGAGCGGAACGCGTTCGTCCCGCTCGTCGACCATGAGCCGCCGGCGCCAGCCGGACGCGGTAACGGCCGCTGTCCGCGCCAGATCCGCCGGGTCCTCGTTGCGCACGCCGATGAGGGAAGCGTCCGCCTTCAGCAGGGTTTGTTGCAGTTCTTTCATGTGATCCCGATAAATGTCCCGCGGCGTGACGCCCTTGGACACGGCCAGGGCCGCCCCCGTTCCCGCGGCTTCGCCCAGCACCGCGCAAGTCGCCATCACCCGGGTCGAGCCGAAGGCGACGTGCGTCGCGCTGATATTCCGCCCCGCAAACATCAGGTTTTCCACGTTGCGCGAATAGAGGCAGCGAAACGGGATGGCATACACGCCGTTCGGAAACATGTGCTTCGAGCCGCTTTCCTCGGCGTACATGCCTTCCGGCGGATGCAAGTCGATCGACCAGCCGCCGAAACCGACGGCATCCTCGAACTCCCGCTGTCCGATCAGGTCGTTCTGGTTCAGCATGTAGTCCCCGACGAGCCGGCGGTATTCCCTTTTTCCGGGAATCGCGCCGACCCATTCGAGCGTCAGGTTGTCCGCGTCGAACCTGCCGGAATTTTTGATGTAATCCCAGATGCCGTAAATGACGGACCACAGCTCGTCGCGGATCCGTTCGTTGTCGTGCACCGTGTCCAGCCTTCCGCCCCATTCGATCCACCAATAGTGGCATCCGGAATCCCCGCTGCGGATGACGCGGTTCAAGGGAATCGGCGTCTTCGTGATGTCCTTGGCGAAACTTGGCGGCACGAACTTCACGGGATGTCCGGCGTCTTTGGTATAAAACAGAATCGTGCTTCCCAGCGTGACCCGGTCGGCCTTCTCCTGTGCCCAGGGCTCGCCGAACTCGTCCCGCGCTTCGCGGCCGATGCGGTACTCCGCGCCCGCCAGATACCCGATGAGTCCGTCGCCCGTGCAGTCCAGATAGATCGGGCTCTCGAAGCGAATCCGGCGTTCCGAGCCCATCATCCAGCCCGTGACGGAGCAGATCCGCCGCCTCTCCGGCTCCCCTTCCGCTTCGACTTCATGCACGTCGGTGTTCAGAAAAAGCCGGATGTTCGGTTCCGCCCGGACGGTTTCCAACACGACCAGGTCCCAGATGTACGGATTGCCGTCGATGTTCCGGTACTGGTTCTCCAGGAACATCTCCCCCATGATGCCCGTTTCCCGCGCATACCGCTGCACGCCGTGGGCGGTGGCGCCACACACCCAGACGCGGATTTCGCTGCTGGAATTGCCGCCGAGCACCGGCCGGTTCTGCACGAGGGCGACGGTCCTGCCCTGCCGCGCCGCCGCCACGGCCGCGCACACCCCCGCAAGCCCGCCGCCGATGACCGTGATGTCCGATCTCATCACTTCATGTCGCATGGTTCCAGGTACCTCCCGACCGCGGCGCCCGAGGCGCCGCCTGATGTGCGCCTATCCTTTGATCGCCGTGTTGGTGATGCCTTGGACGATAAACTTCTGGCCGAGCAGAAATACGATGATCATCGGAATGATGCCCGCCGTCGCCGCGGCCATCATCCCGTTGTAGTCCACCGTGTTTTCCAGAATGAAATTTTGCAGCCCGAGCGGGACGGTGTACAGCTTTTCATCCAGCAGGAACACCAGCGCGTTTTCATAGTCGTTCCAGTGCCACGAAAAATCGATGATGGCCAGCGTGGCCAACGCAGGCTTGGAAAGCGGCAGAAAGATCCGGAAGAAAATGCGCAAGTGTCCCGCCCCGTCGATAAAGGCCGATTCGGAAATCTCCTGCGGGATGCCGAGGAAAAATTGCCGCATCAAAAACACGCCCAGGATGGTAAACATCCCCGGAAGGATCAGCGCCCAGTGCGTGTTGTAGATGCCGATCCAGTCGAACATGATGAACTTCGGCACGAACAGCACCTGCGGCGGAATCATCATCATCGACAGATAGGCGAGAAACAGCGCTTCCCTGCCCTTGAACCGGATGCGCGAAAAGCCGTAGCCCGCGAGGGCGGACAGGAAGGTGGCCCCCACCGTGGCGACCGCCGCGATCTTGATCGAGTTCAGGTAATACGTGACGAAGCTTTTCGGTCCCGTCCACACCTTGATGTGATGGTTCCAGTTGATCTCGTCGGGAATCCATTTGAAAGGAAAAACGAACGTTTCGGCCGGCGACTTGATGGACGTGCTGAACATCCAGACAAAAGGCACGATCATCAGAAATCCGAAAAAAAGCATGACGATGGTGACCAGCAATTTCCACACGTTCAACTTGCCCGGAACAAAACGGCGCTCGCGAACCGGGAGGGCCATCGCCGCCTGCTTCCTCGTCTGTCGGGTCAAATCCAGGTCCATGGAAGGGCCTTCCTCCTTCTCAGTAATGCACCCATTTTTTCTGTCCGACCCATTGGATCAGCGTGATGACCAGGATGATCATGAACAGGACCCAGGAGATGGCCGAGGCGTATCCCATCTCATAGTAGCGAAAGGCGTTCTGGTACACGAAAAGGGACAGGATGGTCGTACTGTTGCCGGGACCGCCCTGGGTGATGGCCTGGATGATCCCGAAAGTCTTCATGGTCATGATCAGGCCGGTCACCAGCAGCAGGAAGGTGGTCGGGCTCACCAGGGGCCAGATCACGTGCCGGACCGTCTGCCAGGACCGGGCGCCGTCGATCTTCGCGGCTTCCATGAGTTCGGTGGAAATCTCCTGCAAGGCCGCCAGGTAGATGATCATGTTGTAGCCCAGCATGAACCAGATCCAAATGATGTCGATGGCGTACATGGCGCTGCTGGTGGTGGACAGCCATCCCGGCGGGTTGTCGATGCCGATGAAGCGCAACATCGCGTTGATCGGACCGACGGAGGGTTGGAAGAGCAGCATCCAGACGAAGGCGATGGCCACGCCGCTGGTGACGTAAGGCAGGAAAAACAGCGCCCGCAGCAGGTTCTTCAAGTAGACGGACCGGTTCAGGATGACGGCCACGAAAAACGCGAGCAGGATGGACACGGGCACCGAAGCCAGAAAGATGGCCGTGTTTTTCAGGGATTCATAGAAAATCGGGTCCTTGAACAGGCGCCGGAAATTTTCCAGACCGACGAAGTTCACGTCGGGCCTCATGAACCGGTAGTCGGTAAACATCAGGACGAAGGAAAAAAGCGTGGGCAACACAAAAAAGAAGAAAACGCCGAGCATGTTGGGCGCGATGAACAGATAGCCCATCCACTGTTGCTTCTGCATCCAGCTTTTGTTCATTCTGACTCCACTCCCCCCAAGAACAGGGAGGAAGGCCATGCTTCACCTTCCCCCCTGGTCCGGATCACCGCCTGCTGAGAAAATCGTTGTGTTTCTTCACCATGTTCGCGATAGTCTGGTCCACCGATTGTTCCTTGAGGAAATACCTTTCGTATTCCTGTCTGCGCAGGTCGATCACTTCATTGGGCACACTGCGGACGTAAGTCGGCGTCGAATCTTCGAACAGGACGTATTGCAGAGATTCGAGATCGTAGGTGTGGGCCACGTCGCCCAGCAGCATCTGCAACACCGCTTCGGTGTCCGCGTCCTTGGAGGCCGGCAGCCGTCCGCCCGCCGCCATGGGCGCCATGCCGCCGTCGGCGTACCATTTCAGGAACTCCCAGGCCGCTTCGATGTTGGGCGATTTGGCGTTGATGGAGACGAAGTCGCCCAGGCCGCCGCGGGTGATGAAGTCTTCCTTGTTGTCAAACAGTCTCGGCACCGGCGCGAACGCGATGACGAAGTCGCGCGGGAAGTCGTTCAGGTTGTTCGAGCTGCGGAACAGCCACTCCCCGATGTTCAGCATGGCCGCTTCGCCGTTCAGGAACATGGTGTCCACGGGCATCTGGGCCGTGATCTGTTCGCCGAGCGGCGGCGTCGTCTTGTCTTCGTGCATCATCGCGTAGAGCGTTTCCAGCCAGCGCCGGATCATCGGATGGTCGAGGTTCGAGGAACCGTCCTCCTTGGTGTACCCGACCTTCTCCAGCACGGAATCCATGGGGTCAAAGAACGGTTCCGTGTGCTGGAGCCAACCGTAGACACCGTTCTTCGTGAGCGACTTGGCGTATTCCCGCAATTCCGCCCAAGTCCAGTCTTTCGGCACCGGCAGGCCGGCTTCGTCCAGCATGTTCTTGTTCAGGGCGACGAAAAAGACATTTTTCTTGGTGGGAATGCCGTAGTACTTGCCGTCCACTTTCCATTGGGCGGCGTCGGGGCCCATTTTCTCGTCGATGTTGTAGTCCGTAAATTGGCTCAGGTCCAAGGCGACCCCGGCTTCGATGCGCTTCTCCAGCTGGGACAACGTGTAGTTGACGTAGATGTCCACGTTCTGGCCGGTAAGCAGCGCGGTGTCGAGCTTCAGGTTCCCGTCGTCGTCATTGACGAAACGCACGTACTCCACTTGGATGTGGGGATTCTGCGCGTTCCAGGCGTCGACGACGGCCTGCGGACCCGCTTCGGGCGGCACGCCGCCCCACATCACCAGCTTGACCGACTCCTGCTTGCCGCCTCCGCCGGATCCGGATGAACCGGACGGGGAACTCTGGCCGCCCGCCGCCGGGCTGGAGGGGCTTCCGCCCGAGCTCTGGCCGGAACCGCCGCCCGAACAGGCGGCCATCAGGCCGACCACGAGGGCCAGGCACAAGACCAATAGCCATTTTCTGTTTCTCATCCCCAGACCTCCTGTGTTGGTTGATGCTTTCGTGATGAAATCATAACAGGGGCGAAAGACGCTCTTGAATGAACAAATCTACCGTGATCATGAAACAAAAAAACGCATTTTTCGACCGTCTGACCGCAAGGTTTCCATCATCGGATTGTAGATTTGTTCTATTGCTCCGTGCCATTGCGCCGATGTTGATCCGGACCGCATGCCGGCGGCGGCCCCCGGGAACCCGGATGTCCCGGAACAAGCGCGGAAGGCCGCCCCCGGCCGGCGCCGGGGACGGCCTTCCGCAATCGTGTCCCGCAATATTTCAGCTGGCCGCCTGCTTCAGCAGATTGAGCAGCTTCCAGATCACCATCGCCGTCTCCGCCCGCGTCGCCTCCTCCTTCGGCGCAAACTGCCCGCCGCCCTTGCCCTGCATCAGGCCAAGCTCAATCGCCGCGTTCACCGCTTCCCGCGCCCAGCCCGATACGTCTTCTCCGTCCGTGTATCCCGCCAGATGGTCCGTCCCGGCGGCGATCTCCTTGCCCGTCAGAAGCGCGTACGCCCGCACCAACAGCACCGCCATCTGCTCCCGGCTGATCGGTTCGTCCGGACCAAACGCCTCCTCCGTCAGCCCCTCAATCAGCCCCGCCGCGTGCGCCGCCGCCACGGCCTCCGCGTACCACGCCCCCTCCGGCACATCCGCAAACGGCGTCCCTTCGCCTGCTTCCGCCTCAAGCCCCAGCGCCCGCGCCAAAAGCGCCGCAAACTCCGCACGCGTTGTCCGCTTCCCGGGCGCGAATTCTTCTCCGCTTACGCCCTTCACGATGTGCCGCGCGCTCAGCTGCCTGATCGCCGCGTGCGCCCAGTGCTCCTCCTGCACGTCCGCAAACGTCTTGTCGTACTCCATCACCGCGTACAGACCGGGCCTGGACGCCTCCGCCACCATCACCCCCGTCCCGGGGCCAATCTCGCCGCCCACGTACTCCCACGTCTCCGTCTCTTCGTTGTAGCCGTACACCCCGAGCAGCGCCTCGTCCACCCCGGACGGGTCATAGGCAAGCTCAATCTTCACCGGCTCCGCCGGCGCCTCGTCTCCTTCGAACGTCACCTCGTACACCGGGCTGGCCAGCCGCACCCGCGCCAAAGCGTCCCCGGTGCCCTTGCCCGACACCGCCTCCGCCAGAGCCTCATCCGCCGCTTCCACCCGCACCGCCGGCTTTTCTTCGGCGGGCTCTTCTTCCGCCGGTTCCTCCGCGGGCTCCTCCTGCCGCGGCGGTTCCGCCGGCGGCGTGGACGTGGGCGGCGGCGTCACCGGAGGCGTGCTTGCGGACGGCGTGGTGACGCTCGCGGCCGGACCGTCGGTGCTCCAGTTGCCCGCCGCGTCCCCCGCCTCCACCTTGAAGGTATAGGCGGTGGAGGGCGCAAGACCCGTCACTTCCAGCGTCAGCACATCCCCCGCGACCTCGGCGATAAGCCCGCCGTTGCGGTAGACCCGGTAGGCCGTCACCGCCACGTTGTCCGAAGCCGGCGTCCACGCCAGGACCAGGCGGGTGGCGGTCACATCCCGGACGGTGAGCTGGCCGCCGTTCCACACCGGCGCCTGGGTGTCCTCGGGTTCCGTCGGTTCGGGCTCCTGCTGCTGCGCCGGCAGGGTGGTGACGGTGACCACGGGCCCGTCGGTGCTCCACAGGTTGCGGGCATTGCCCGCTTCCACCTTGAAGACGTAGGTCGTCTCCGGCGCAAGGCCCGTGACCGTGTGGCTGTACACGCCGTCCGTCACCGTCAGGTCTTCCGCCGCCAGCGGGTCGCCCGGCGTGCCGTTGATATAAATGCGGTACGCAGATACGCCTTGTTCATCCTTGGCCCCGCTCCACGACAGCGTCACTTCCGTGACGCCCACGTTCGAAGCCTGCAGCACCCCGTTCTCCCACGCCGGCGCCTGCGGTTCCGGAATGATCGCGGCCAGGAACGCCGCGATGGCCGCCTGCAGGGCCGTAATGGCGGCGTCCAGGTCTTCCTGCCCGGCGTTGTCGTCCCGCAGCACGAACTCGGCCGCCACGATCGCCGCCAGGAGGTCGTCCATCGCGGCTTGCGGCACCTGACCCGGCTCCGTGCCGACCGCGGTCTGCAGGGCCAGCGTCTGGGCCTGCGCGATCGCGTTTTGCAACGCCGTCCGGTTCGGAACCGCTTTGACCGTGACGTTGTCCACGGCGATCGACTGGTTGTAGCTTCGGACGCCGACCGCGCCCCGCGGGAACGCATCGTCCGTGACGGCGATTTTTTCTTCGCCGTTGAGGTAGGCCGTGAGATGATCGCCTTCCGCTTTGAGCTTCAGCTTGTAGGTCGATCCGGCGGACACGGCCGCGGACGCGCTGCCCAGCAGCGTGAACGAGCCGCCTGCGTTCTTGTAGAGCTGAAGTTGCCCGGACTGGTGCAGCCGCAGGATATAATGGTTGCTTTCATCGACGTACCGGACGAGCAGCCCCGACGCGGCATGGTCCCGGATGTCGTTCAGCGTGAGCTCCATCTCCGCCGTGTAGTCCGTCCAATGCGGGTTGCCCGCGAAGACCAGGCCTTCCCCGGCGGTGTTCGACTGCACAAGGCGCGTGGAATCCCCCGCCTCCAGCGTCCAGGTTCCGCTGACGACCCTCCAGTTCACCATTCCGTTCTGCTCGAAGTCATCTTGGAACGGCAGCGCGGGATGGCCCAAGGTGATCACGTCCAGCGCGCCGCTGGGCGCCGACTCCAGGTTGGACATCCCGACCGCCGTCACCGTATACGTGTACCCGGTCCCGGCTTCCACCTCCATGTCGCTGAAGGCGGGAACCGGCGAAGAACCGATCCGCTGCCCGTTCCGGTAAATGTGGTAGCCGGCGATGCCGTCCCCGCCGTTTGGCGCCGTCCAGGCCAGGTCCACCCGGAGGTTGGACACTCCCGTCGTCACAAGACCCGTGGGAGCGGGCGGGATATCCCCTTCCAAATCGACCGAATCAAGTTCGGCGTAATAGAGCGCTTCGTTTTCCACATCCGCCAGGTAGAGAATGTCGACGCCGCTGTCGTTCGTGACCGCCGACAGGCGTTCCGCGGGAATGCCGGGCGCGACGGAAGCGTTGACCCAGCCTTCGCCCTGGCGGACGGCCACCCGGGCGCAATCCTGGCCGGAAGCCAGCACATAATAGATGCGCGTGCCGGAAGCGTGATGCGTGATGTCGATCGCGGCCTTCGTTTCCGCCAGCCGGAAGACGGTTTCCGTCTCCCACGCCTCGCCCGTGAAACGGGCGAACTTGACGACGAACATGCCCTGGCTGTCCGCCGAACGGTAACGGTAAGCCACCATGGGCCGCCCGTTTTCGTCCAGCACCAGCTTTGCGCTTTGCACGCCGAAGGTGTCGTTGTATCCTTCGCCCTCGGTGAGGGGCTGAATCACGTCCGCCGTTTCCGGCGTGACGGGCGCTTCCACGGCCGTACCGTCCGCCTTGTGGAAAGTCTTGGTGTCCGGATCATATTTCAGATAGGACAGTTCATGGCGAACCGCGGCGGCCGGATTGGGCGCCCATTCGAACAGGATGTGCACGTTCCCTTCGCCGTCGACGAGCATGTCGTCGGGATACACCGACCGGCCCGGCGCGGAGGCGAAGATGGCTTCCTTGGTCCATGTCTTTTGCTCATGGTCGTAACGGTACAGTTTTCCCACCCTGCGGTCGGACGCAGCGGAGCGGATGATCAGCCACACGTCGCCGTTCGGGTCCCTGGCGGTGACGGGATACGTGAGCAGGTCCCCTTGGTCGGGCATGTCCGCGGAACGGTTTTGCATGGTCCCGCTGACCGGATCGAGGGCAAAATACCGCCACGTGTCGTTGTGCATGGACGCGAACATGTGGAGGATGCCGTTCCCGTCGAGGGCGATGGACGGCAGGTTGTGGCCCAGGTCATCGATATATTCAGCCCTCGCCGCACCGTTCATGGCCGGCAGCTTGCTCCAGTTGCCGCCGCCGTCCCGCACCGCCACCGCGATGTGGTGGTTCCCTTCGCGGACGCTGGGCTCGTTGTAGGCCAGATAGGCCGTATCCCCGTCGACGGCGAGCGGAGCCCACCAACCCGCCTGGTTCAGGGTATCCATCCGGTACGGCACCTTCTCCACCCCGTCCGGCAGGCCGTCCGGCCGGGTGGCCAGATTCCGCATCGCGTACTGCAGCTCTTCCATCGCCGCGTTGACTTCCGCCCGGGTCGAGTCCTCCGCATCCAGCACACCCTGCGCCAGGGCCAGCGCCGCTTGCAGCTGCGCCCAGCCGGCCGGCATGTAATCGTCGGCCTCAAGCTGCGCCGCCGTTTCCGCCAGGTTCTGCAGCGCGGTTTTGTCGATGGGCGCGATGTCCCGGTACACCGCCACATCGTCGAAGACGGCCGTGGCGGCATACGACCGGAAGCCGATCTTGCCCGCGGCATGGGCCGAATCCGTGACGTTGAACACCGGCTGGCCGTTGAAATAAGCCGTGATGGTGTCGCCCTGGACGACCACCTTGAGTTCCGCCCAGGCGCCCACGCTCCATGGGACGTTCCGGGAACCCATGTTGACCGCCGAACCGTTCACCCACTTGTACAATTGGGCCCCCGAGTTTTTGTCCACCCGGAAATGGTAGAAATTGCTGTTATTCACATAGCGGAACAGAATCCCCGCCGAATAGCCGTTGTTGTCCGGATGGAACGAAGCGATTTTCATCCTGGCCCGCACCGTGTAATCGTTCCAGGAAACGTCTCCGGCCGTCACCAGAGCGGAAGATGTCGCTCCCGGAGCGACAAGCTCGTACGCCCGGCTGCCGTCGTCTTCCTTCACGCCCCCGGTACCCGACACAAGGGTCCAGCGGTCGGCGGTCCCTTCGAAATCTTCCGTGAACAGCCATTCATACTGCCTGACCTGCAGGGCAACCGTTTCGGCCAGGGTCGATTGTCCCCCGTCATAAGCAACCTTGACGATGAAGTTGTATGTGCCTGCCGCCGCATCGGGAGCCGCCGTGAGCGTGAAGGAGGCTTCCCCGTCCTGGCCGGCGTCCAGCGTCACCGTTTTTTCGATTTGATCCGCGGTCAGAGATCCGGGCAGTTCCAGCGTCAGCGTCAAGGACCGTTGCGTATGTCCGGCGTTGTGGAGACGGACCGTCAAGGCGGTCTGCCCGCCCGCGTCCAGATGAGGGGCATCCAGCCGGATGACGTGCCGGATGACGGGTTCGGCCGGGTCCGGGATGACCTGTTCCAGGAATCGCGCCGCCGCGTCGTTGAGCCGCGCGGCCGCGCTGTCCGCCGCCTCCTGCGTGAGGTTCGGGTCGCTCAGGATTTGCCTGGCCAGCTGGATCTCCGAAAGCAGCTCGTCCGCCGCTTCCTGAGGCACCTCGCCCGGCTGATCCCCGGCCGGATGCCGCGCGAGCAGGGACTCCGCGTAGTGGATGGCGTCTTCCAGCGCCGTCAGGTCGACGGACGGCCCGCCGCCTTCGCCCCAATCCGTGACGATCACGTCATCGAACAGCGCTTCGGCTCCGTACGTCCGGAAACCGACCTTGCCGGCCGCGAGACTCGAATCCGTAACGCTGAACATCAGCACGCCGTTGACATACGCGTCGATTTGGTTGCCGCGAACGGCAGCCTTCAGGGTATACCACTGGCCGTCCGTCCAATCGTAGACGACTTCGCGCAGGTTCGATGGGGCGCCGTTCACCCACCGGTAAAGCTGCGCTTTGGACACGCCGGTGCCAAAGTTGTGATCCAGCCGCAAATGGTAGAAGTTGTTGGCGTCCAGGTACCGGAACACGATGCCCGCCGAATACCCGCCCGTCTTAAGCGTGGGGTTGAGGGCCCCGACCATCTTCATCTTCGCCGAGACGATGTAATCCGCCCAATCGCCGTCGCCGGCATGGGAAAGGGCGAAGGTGGTCGTACTTGGCGCCAGATGCCGGAACGCCTGCGAATCCGCGTCCGCGGACAGGTCTCCGGTTCCGGTCGCCGTGGTCCAGCGGCTCAAATCCGTTTCAAAGTCTTCCGCGAAAAGAATCTCGTACCGCTTGACGGTGACCGGGATGACCACCCGCAGTTCTTCCCCGTCTCCGTAGCGGATGATGGCCGTGAGATGGTACGTGCCCGGCTCCTGCAGCGCATCGATGGCGATGTCCCACGACACCTCCGTCGTGTCGCCGGGATGGATCGTCACCGATTGCGTCAGGCCGGCGCCGGTGAAACCGGCCGGAAGCTGCAGTTCCACTTCCGCCTGCAACGCCGCCAGGCCCAAATTGCTGAGGTGCAAACGAAGGGTGCGGACCGTGCCCGCTTCCCATTCCCCTTCGCCGGGATCCACCTGATGGGACAGCCCGGGAGCCTGCACCGGAGCGGGCACGGCGCTGACCTCCCCGGACCATGGCGACAGACCGCTTGCGGTCCGGGCCCGCACGGCGAAATAATACGCCGTCCCGTTCTGCAATCCGCTCACCACATACTGGCCGACGGCGGCGGAACGGACCGGGATTTCGCCCAGGGTCTCGCCGGGACTCGTGCCGTAACGGATCACGTAGCCGGTCGCCTTGGGCACGGTCGTAAATTGCAGCGACACCTGCCCGTCGCCGGCGGCCGCGGCCACAATTTCCGGCGCGGGCGGCAGCTGAAGCGCAGTTTCCGGCACGGCGGCGATCGCCTGCGAGAATCCGCTCTCCCCGTAGCTTCCGGCGCGTTTCATCCGGAAGTAATAGGTTTTGCCGCCTTCGAGGCCGGACACGAGATAGGCGCCCCGGTTGCGGATGCCCGTGATGACGTTGGTCGTCCGATCCGGCGATTCCCCGTATTCGAGGGTGAATTCCGCATCCTCATTTTCCACGGAGTAGCCGATGTAGACGCCGCCTTCGACCGGGACCGCGGCCCAGAGGACGGGCGGCAGACGGTCGTACAGGAACGTGGGCACCGCCGTCACCACGGGCGATTTGTTGCTTTCGCCCTTCCCGTTCATGGCCACGACGGCAAAACGATGCGCTTTGCCGTTCTGAAGCCCGGTGATGTCGACAAAGTTGTTGATCGTCGCCTCCGAAGAAGCGGCAAGCGTCGTCTCGCCATAGACCACCCTGTATTCCCGGGCGCCGTTCACCTTGTCAAAAATGACGCGCACCGCACCGTCGGCGACGAGAACATCCCGGATCACGGGCGCGTCCGGCACATCCAGATCGCTGATCGCCTCGACGATTTCATACTGCAGCGGAGTAATGACCGAAACGCGCATGTACAGGGCATCATCCGGCACGATCCAGGACACGGGCAGGCGGATTTCGGGGGCTCCCGGCCGGATGGTGTCCAGATCGAGGAGACCGCCTTCCCGGGCCCTGCCGCTCCTGTCGTAGATCTCCCATTTCAGTTTGTAGCCCCGCATGGTGTAGCTCGGAATGTCCGCGTCCGCGCTGCGCGGAATCACCCGGATGTTCGACAGAACCGCGGTGCCGGGCACGAAATCCGCCGCGCTGTGCTCCACGGACAGCCGGACCGGCGCATACGCCGCGCGGACCCGCTCGAAGGCGCGTTTTTTCTCGCCCCATACCGTGGTGACGCCCCAGGCCCGGTTCTGGGACGGCGGCGTTCCCGGGAAGTTGCTGCGGTAGTCGTTGAGCGTCCAGAGGGACACGCCCATGATGTAGTCCCTTTTGTAGGCCTGCAGCAGCCCCTCCACTTTGAAATTGCCCTTGTTCGGGTCTTCCGACGTCTGGGAGGAACCGAATTCCGAGAGGAATATGGGTTTGTCCGGCCACAGGCTGTGAAGGCGGTTCACCGCGCTGCTTCCGTCGCCGTACAGGTTCACGCTGATGAAGTCGACATATTGCGCCGCGTCGCCGTCGGGCGTGGCGCCGATTTTCCCCTGATGCATCGCGTAGGTCAAGTATCGCGACGAATCCAGCTCCGAACGGACGTAATCGATGTGCTCCCGGATAAATTCCATGCCGGCCGGCTCGTTGCCGTCGATTTCGTTGGCCACGCTCCAGGCGAAAATGGACGGGTGGTTGTAGTCCCGCTCGATCATTTCCCGGAGCCACTGCCTGGCATAGGTCATGTCGTACGCGGTCCGGCCGCCCCACACGGGAATTTCGCCGATGAGCAGAATGCCGATCTCGTCCGCGTAGTCCAGCACGTTTTGGGAGAGGGGGGTGTGGAAGATGCGGGCCATGTTGGCCCCCATGGTTTTCATGTAGTCCAGGTCCCGCATGACCAGATAATCCGGTTCCGTGTTCCCGTTGACGCGGTCGTCGGGCACCCGGTTGAAGCCGACCAGCCGGACCGGTTCCCCGTTCAGCCGGAATTCCGTCCCGACGATCTCGACCTTCCGGATGCCGAAGCGGTCTTCGATCCGATGAAGCAGGGTGCCGTCTTCCTCGAGGTGCGTTTCCATGACATAGAGATTCGGATCGTCAAAATGCCACAGCTCCACCAAAGCCGGCGGCAGGGTGGTGCTGACCGCGGCCGTGCCGGCCGACCCGGCCGCCACGGTTACGGATGCCGACAAGGCGGGATCGGTCGTCCAGTCCCGCAAAACCGCGCCGGTCTCCCAGTCCCGGATGCGAAGCCGCACCTGGAAGGTGCGGTCCTCGCCGGCGTCGTTTTCCACCTTGACTTCGGTGCGAATTACGGCTTCGCCCGACGCGAGATCCGGTTCCGGCGTGATTTTCTGCCAGAGGATCCGGGCGTCGTTGTTCACGATCAAATCGACATCACCGCTGATGCCGCCCCATTTCCACCAGGCCCCGGTGCCGTACCGGTTGTCCGCCGCCACGACCACCAGGTTGTCCGAGCCTCCGTAACGGAGCAGCTCGGACACGTCAAACTCAAACGGCGTATACCCGCCGTAATGCTCGCCGACGAAGACGCCGTTCACCCACACCCGGGCATGGAAATAGACGGCCTCGAACTTCAATCTGACCCGGAAGCCTTCATATTCCGCGGGAACCGCAAACGTACGCGCGTACCAGCCAATCCCCGCGTAATCGCTGTATTCGTTCCGGACATCCCAGTTGCCCGGCACCCGGAGCCGGTCCCATTGCGAACGGTCGTGGCCGGGATCCTGCCAGCCTTGCTGTTCGCCGATGCCGGCCGGGTCGATGCGGAAATGCCAGTTTCCGTTCAGGGACTGGATGATCTGTCCGTCATCCGACGGGAGGGGCCCGGCCGGCGCGGGCTCCTCCGCCAGCGCCGCCGGAAGGTGGAAGGAGGAGAAAACCAGAAGAAGGGAACACGCAAACGCCACCAATTTTCTGGCCATCTTCACCGCGATCCGTCTCCCCGTAACCTTGAAAGTGGTACCAAAAGCCTACCTTAAAGCATAGCGGAGAGCCGGAGAACGGATAATAAACAAAACTATCGTGTTACTGCTAAAAGATAACGTCCAATTGCTGGCGGAATTGCCTGTCCGGAAGTT
>ERZ795043.1119-NODE-1119-length-15104-cov-35.402751_pt1 | contig 15104 bp, 16 predicted proteins | sample MGYA00375127_ERZ795043 | MGnify/ENA primary metagenome ERZ795043 (study PRJEB30172, sample SAMN05518447) | compost metagenome | isolation source: Feedstock adapted compost from Newby Island compost facility, Milpitas, CA | place: USA:Newby Island compost... | reverse complement strand
CAACCCCCGTTCAGGACTTTCACCTTAGAGTTATCGCCCATGCCGGGCGCACACAGAAACACAGACTACAAGCCCTGGGCCTGTAGTCTGCTCACCTCACTAAATGGTTATGTCGATAACAGGCGGCGTAATGATGACCTGGGGATATTGCTTCATATAAATATGGACTTTACCCGGTTCTGCGCGAATTTCCGGACGGAACGTCTGCACCTTGATTTCGACGCCCCCGACCTCCACCTGCAGGTTGATGTCATTCGGGATATATTCAAATTCGATGTTGTCCGGAGAAGCGGGTCCAAACACCTGAAGATCGGGCGGTCCTTCAATAAAGTCATTCAGCGCCAAATCCGGAATGGGATTGCCCGGCTTGCGCAGATCCCCCATGATATTGCCTTCCTCGACAATCCTGAGGAGGTTTTGCATGTAAATATCTTGGTACTGGGAATAGATTCTCTTCCAGAAGGCTTCGGGTTTCCCGCCGGTCAAGGCATTGTTCGTCAGCGTCTGGTCGGCGATCAGCACGCCGGGGCGGTTCGTGGCCGTGATTTTGGCAGGCGTCGTTTTGGCCTGCACCACAGGCTGAGGACGACGGATTTCCAGTTTGGCCGGCTCGGTCTCAGCCGCGATCTGCCCTCTGATCGTTTGCACCGAGATTTGGGGTACCAAGGCGCTCCCTTCCCTCGTGGTTCCTCGTATTTCGCATTATTTCAGAAAGTCAACCAGCGTGGGCATGATGATTTTGGCGCCGACGGCAAGAGATGCCTGATAGACGCTCTCGTTCACTTTGGATTGGATGATCAGTTCCTCCAGATCCGCATCTTCGGTCTTGGATTGCAGCGTCACGAGGTTCAAGTTCAAATCTTTCAGGCGCTGCTCCATCAGTTCAATCCGGTTCACCCGCGCCCCGACTTCAGCCCGCTGCGTCAGGATTTTGTCGATGCGGCTTTCCAGAAGCGGAATTTGGGCCGCAACCCCCTCATGGTCGCCGCTGCGCAGGCTGTTGATAATCTGGTCCAGCACGTAGAATACATTGTCTTCTTCATTCGTATTGGGAGGGTTCACGACAACACCGGTGGAGGCTGGAGGATATCCGAACACATTGTTGCCGATCAGGTTGACCGACAGCCTGATGCCTGTGTTGATGATATAATCCAGCGAGCCCTGATCCGTCAGAACCGTTTTCGGATCCGTCCCCGGGGGGTAAGGCATCTGTTCCGTCATCTGTCCGCTGAACACATATTTGCCCTGGAACATGCTGTTGGCGACATCCACCAACTGATCTTTCATCTGCTCCACTTCACCGGCAATATTGTCCAGCGCCACCTGAGGATTGGTGCCGTTGGCGCCTTGCACAGCCAGTTCCTTCACCCGTTTCAGCACGTCCACGGCTTGGGAGAGGATCGTGTCATAAAAATCCAGCCACGAAAGCGCCGAATTCACGTTGGTCTGAAACCGATTGTTGATGGAAAGTTCGCTGCGGTACCGCAGTGAATAGGTGATGCCCACGGGGTCATCTGACGGCCGATTGATCTTGCGGCCGGTCCCCATTTTTTCCTGAAGCTCTGCGGCTTGCTTGAGATTTTTGTTGATGTTGCCCAGAAGCTGGGCGGTCATGGTGCCTTGCGTCACGCGTCCCAGCATGTTTTATCCTGCCTCACTTTCCAAGTAAAAGAAATTACCTGCCAACAATGCCCATGCTGTTAATAATTTTGTCCAAAATCTGGTCGATCGTCGTAATGAATCGGGCGGCGGCGTTGTATGCGTGCTGGAACTTGACCATATTGGCCATTTCCTCATCCAAGGAAACGCCGCTGACCGCTTGCCGCCGCGCATCCACCTGATCGATGACGAGCTTGGCGTTTTCCGTCTGGCGCTCCGCTTCCTGGGCCTGTATGCCCAACTGGCCGACGATGGAGCGGAAAAAGTCGTTGACGGAACCATAGCCTGTGATGGCACCGGTGCTCACAGAAGAAAAGTTGATCTTTAAATCGTTAAACTGCGAAATGAGCAGGGCCAAATCCTTGTTTCCTTTCACCACCGTCACCGTCCCGCCGTTTTCGATGACGCGCATGGACGAAGCGATGTAGGAAGCGTCTTTTTCAATATCGGGATTCAATCGAATATTTCCTGCCGTAATCGGGCCGCCATCGGCGGACACGAAGAACGGTCCGCCAGCAGTTGGCGGATCCAGCAAGGTATATCCCAATTGATGCAGCCCGTTCAGGCCCCTGACGGTTACCGTCAGATCATCTGCGAGGGTGCGGGCAGCAACGCTGCCAGTATAGGTAATGCCGTTCAATACCGTTCCTTCCGGCAACACGGACCCTCTCGGAATGGTAATGGTCACTTCTCCATTCACCAAGCCGTTTACCAGCGTGTTTAACTGATTGATGTATTCCGTCACATATTGGTCGCGGGCCAGGATCGTGCCGTAAATTTCACCGCCGGTCAAAGCCCCGCCGAAATTGCCCACGATGCCGTCCACCGTCTGCAAGTTGGCCGTGTCATTGTTGACCAGCACCACTCCGCCCATGCTCACCTGATAGATGCCGTTCGCTTCCGTAACGGTAATGTTCACCAGTTTGGACAACTGATCGACCAGCACATCCCGTTGGTCGCGCAGGTCATTGGCGTTATCCCCCAGCGCTTCAATGCGGCGGATCTGTCTCGTCAGCTCCGCAATGGTCTGCAAGGTGGTATTCATCTGGGCCACTTTGACCTGGATGTTTTCCGTCAGGTCCGCCTGCAAATCTTCCAGTTGCCGGTGAGTCTGGTTAAAAGCGTCCACCAGCGCCCGTGCCGTTTCGCGGACCAGCTTGCGGGCCGTAATGTCTTCCGGATTTTCGCTCAGGTCGTGCCAAGATGCCCAGAACTTGTCAAGGAGGGACCTTAAGCCGACGTCCGACGGTTCGTTAAAGATCGTTTCCAGCTTCTCCAGAACATCCAGCCGCACTTCCCATGCGCCGTGAATCTGGCTGCCGTTCCGATATTGGTCGTCCAGAAACGTTTCGCGAATCCGAGTGATGGAATCAAACTCGACGCCGGTCCCCAGCTGACCGGGCACGTTAGTCCGCATCATGCCGACCGCTTCGATCGGCCGCGAAGAAATCAGGTTGACGACCTGGCGGGAATATCCGACCGTATTCGCATTGGCGATATTGTGCCCCGTTGTCTGCAGGGCCGTTTGTTGGGCAAACAAGCTGCGCTTGCCTGTTTCAAGGCCATGAAATGTCGATCTCATAACGCTCCTCCATTGACTTCCCAAAGTTGCGGGAAGTATCCGGTTTTAATCAGGTTCTGCTGTCGAAAATCTGATACCTTCTGACGTTCGCGGCGGCAGGGTTGCCGTAAATGTAATCCGCTTCATTGCCGCCTGTCAGAAGATCCAGGGAAAAATCGTTAAAGTCTTTCGCCTGCTTGAGCAGGGTCATGTTCAAATCGTTCAAGCGCTTCAGTTCCTTTACGACGGCACCCAGCCGCTCCGCCAGCTCCCGCAGGCTGCGTTTGTCCGCTTCCTGCGTCAGGCCCCGGATCAGTTCCTGCAGCGTCGCATGCTCCGGCAGCCCGATTTGCTTCAGCAGCGCCTTCGTGACCTCAATCCTGCGCGCTTCCGTTTCCTCGATTTGCCTGATGAGCTTGGACTCTTTGGCGGTGATTTCCGTCAGCTTACCCACATCGTTGCCCATGAGCGCATCCTTCTTGGCGCGGGCCAACTCGGAAAGCTGCTCATGCTGGCCCAGCAAGGTCTCAAGGAGGCCGTTCAGCGTCCGAATCATGTCCGTGTCACATCCCATGGTTATCTCAAAAATGGAAGCAGCTTTTCCACCAGCAAATGATCCGGCACATAATAGGTGCCAGCAGACACCTCAGCCTTCAGTTGCTCGATGCGCTTCATGCGCTCCGGATCGTCCATGTTCTTGCGTGCCTTCAGCAGTTCGAGAGCTTCCGCGGAAAACGCCACTTCATCCTTGCGGCGTTTGCCCGCAGCGCTGCCCGTCCGCTGTTCGGTCTGTTGCTGATAGGCGCGATAAACGCTGATGCGCCCGACTTCGTTTATTTTCATTTCCGTCTTTCACCCCAGCAAATAAAAAAACCGATATATCGTTACAGATATTATCGGTTAATCGAAACAAATAATTTAGATAGCTGATGCGCAATGTCAGTTTTTGCGGTGTTCCCGGATTTGAAGCCCCCCCGTATGGCGCGGCGGCGTTTCGGGCACCTGCGGCTGTGCCGGCTCCATGGCGGGCTGATGCAGTCTCTGCACTTCTTTCGTCAGTTTCTGCCGGCAGGAGGCGCACAGGGTCCCTGACTGGATCGGCGCGCCGCATCGTTCGCAAGGGATCGTAATGTTGGACGTATATGTGGTCGATATCCGGCCTTCTCTTATAAACTTTGTAATTTGCTTGACGGATACCCCGGTCGCTTCGGAAACTTCGTTTATGGTTGCGCCTCTGTGTTCTTTCAGGTAGGCTGCCACACGTTCGTATTCTTCTTCGATTTCCTGCGTACATTTGTTGCACACTTCCCGCGCACCCCTGGCAAACAGATTGCCACAGCGCGGACAATACGTCAGGTTCATGGTGCGCTTCCTCCTTTACACAGCCGGCAAGGTACTTTATTAGACAATATATTTCATTATGATATGTACCATTATACAAGAATTTCTCAGATTCTACATATATTTTTTTCCATCCGTCACGATCTCGCCCAAATCATTCCATATATTTCAACCGCTTCTATTGAAAGCCCATTCGCCGCGCAAAGCGCCTCCCGCAGCGTTTTGGCGCATTCGTTCAGCGTGCTGCCGGTCGTGTAAACGTCATCCGCCAGCAGAATGCGGACAGGACCGCCGGATCGGCCGATCAGGCTCCGCAACGCGGACGGATCCCATGCGGCGGAAAACGTGCCCTGAAGGTCGATGAGCCGCCTGCGGCGGGTCTTCAGGCTTTGCTTGCCGGTGTGCCGGTTTCGCCGCAATGCCGGAACGTAAGGCATTCCGTACCAATCCGCCAGGACCGCGGCCATGCGCTCCGCCTGGTTGAACCCGCGTTCCTTCAGCCGCCTCCCGGCCAGCGGCACCGCCGTAACGAAATGAAAACTCGGCTTTCCGCTCCGGGCGCAGGCGGCCAGTTCCGCGCAAATCCGCTCATACGCAAAAGCGAGCATGGCCGCCATCAGCCTCTCCAGCCTTTCACTGCCCCGATATTTGTACCGCGCCAGCAAATCTTTCATGCGCGCGTCATAGCGCACTGCACATCGCGTAAAAACGAGGCTGCGGACGGCACGCCGCAGACAGTCCGGACAGCTTTCGGGCCGCCCGCAGATCGGACAAGCGGGCTTCGCGATCCAGGGAATTGCCGCCCGGCAATGTTCGCAAAGCCGCATCAGCGCCGCCCGCGCCTCCGGATGGCGCACGGGAACGGGACCGGCCACGGGCACGCAATCCCTTCCGCATATCAGGCACGGTGGCCGTTCGGGGCGCAGCCAGCGCGCGAGGGGCAACGCCATAAATCTTTCACCTCCTAAAATGGCAAAAAGCACGCCTGGCGCCGTTTCTCCGGCATTTCCAGGTGTGCTTCACCCATGATGATATATAATTCGGTTGTCCTCATGTCCGATTTAGACGATATCCGGATCGCCCAGAAACTCCCGCAAGGCTTCCCGCCAGTGGCGCAGAGGGCGAAATCCCGCCCGCTCCATGGCCTCATGGCCCAGCACGGAGTATTGGGGCCGGGGAGCCGGCCGCGGAAACTCCTCCGTCGTGCAGGGCACCACTTCGACGCTGATCCCGCGCTCCGCAAATATGGCCCGCGCAAACTCATACCAGGTGCAGGAACCGGTATTGGACGCGTGGTAGATACCGTACCGGTCCGTCATCACCAGTTCCGTCAAAAAGGAAGCCAGATCCCGCGTGTAGGTGGGACTGCCCGTCTGGTCGTTCACCACTTTGAGAACAGGCTGCGTTTTGGCAAGACTGAGCATCGTCTTGACGAAATTGGCGCCGTATTTTCCGTACACCCACGAGGTGCGCACGACAAAGGTCCGGCGGCACGCAGTAAGCGCCTCCTTCTCCCCTTCCAGCTTGGTGCGGCCGTAAACGGTGCGCGGCGATGCGGGATCATCTTCCCGGTAAGGACGGCTGGCGGCGCCGTCAAAAACGTAGTCGGTGCTGATATAGCAAAATTTCGCGCCGACGTCTTCCGCCGCGGCGGCCACATGGCGCGTTCCGATCACATTGACGAGATGCGCCCGCTCCGGTTCGGACTCGGCCTTGTCCACCGCCGTGTACGCCGCCGCATGAATGACCGCGTCGGGCCTTATCTCCCGCAGCGCGCGCCGGCAGGCCGCCTCATCCGTAATGTCGAGCCCGCTGCGGTCAAGCCCGATCATTTCCGCGCCAATTTTGCGCATCCGCACGAGCTCCTGCCCGAGCTGCCCGCCGGCTCCGGTGACCAAAATTTTGTACGGATTTTGCGCTTTATCCCTTGTCATGCCGCCTGTACGCTCCCGTTTCGATGCGTTTCAGCCAGTCCTGGTGCTCCAGATACCATTGAATGGTGGCCCGGATGCCCGACTCGTAATCGTGCTTCGGGCGCCAGCCCAGCTCGCGGCGGATTTTCTCCGCGTCAATGGCGTAGCGCCGGTCATGTCCCGGCCGGTCCTCAACAAAAGTGATCAGCGACTCCGGTTTTCCCAGCACCTGCAGGATGGTGCGGACCACCTGCAAATTCGTCCTTTCGTTGCGCCCGCCGATATTGTAAATTTCACCGATGCGGCCTTTATGGATCACGAGGTCAATGGCGCTGCAGTGGTCCTCCACGTACAGCCAGTCGCGAATGTTGAGCCCGTCGCCGTACACCGGCAGCGGCTGATCGTTCAGCGCCTGCCGGATCATCAGCGGGATCAGCTTCTCGGGAAACTGGTACGGCCCGTAGTTGTTGGAGCAGCGCGTGATGTTTACGGGCAGTCCGTAAGTTTCGTGATAGGCGCGGACCAGGAGATCTGCTCCGGCCTTGCTGGCCGAATAAGGACTGTTCGGCTTAAGCGGCGTCTCCTCCGTAAACAGCCCCTCCGGACCCAGCGTCCCGTACACTTCGTCCGTGGAGATTTGCACGTATTTTTGCACCTTGTATTGCCGGGCGAGCTCCAGAAGCGTCTGGGTGCCGAGCACGTTGGTGCGAACAAACACGTCCGGCTGCGCGATGCTGCGGTCCACATGGGACTCGGCGGCGAAGTTGACGACCACATCGACGCCTTCCCGAAAGATGGGCTCCATGGCCGCGCGGTCGGCAATGTCCGCGCGGACAAAGCGGTAGCCGGGCGTGCCCTCAATCCCTTCCAGATTGTCCAGGTTGCCGGCATACGTGAGCAGATCCACGTTGATGATTTCATAATCCGGATGCTCTCGCCGCATGTAATGAATGAAGTTGCTTCCGATAAATCCGGCTCCGCCGGTCACCAGCAGTTTCAATCCGTTCACCCTTCGTACCTGAAGTTGTTTTCCGCTTCGGCCAGGCGGGGATGGCGCGCATCCTTCTCCGACAGGATCGGGTGTTCCACCGGCCAGGGAATGCCCAAGGCGGGATCATTCCAGGCGATGCCGCGGTCATGTTCCGGGGAGTAGTAGTTGTCCACCTTGTACAAAACTTCCGTATTGGGCTCCAGCGTGCAAAAACCGTGGGCAAAACCGCGGGGCACGAAAAGCTGCAGCTTGTTTTCCGCGGACAGCACAAAGCTCTCCCACTGGCCGTAGGTCGGCGAACCCTGACGGATGTCGACGACCACATCGAAAATGGCGCCCGCCGTCACCCGCACCAGCTTGCTTTGCGCCATGGGGTTTAACTGGTAATGGAGCCCCCGCAGAACACCCTTGTCCTTCGACAGCGAGTGATTGTCCTGCACAAACGTGACCGAAATGCCCAGCTCGCCGAATTTCCTGAAATTGTAGCTTTCCATAAAAAAGCCCCGGCTGTCCTCGAAAACGACAGGCTCGATCAGCTTGACACCGGGCAGCTTCGTTTCGACGATTTTCATGGAGCGTATCACCTTACGATTTCATTTTGCCGAACTCTTCGCCGAAGCGTACGTCCTTGGCCAGCTCATTGGCCCGAATCAGCGACTCGTGAGTGCCGGCGTCCGTCCACCAGCCCCGCAGAATGTCGTAGGTCAGCGTGCCCGCGTGGATATAGGCATTGTTGACGTCGGTGATTTCCAACTCGCCGCGGGCTGACGGCTTCAAAGTCCTGATAATGCTGAAAACATCGGCATCATACATATATATGCCAGTCACCGCATATTGGCTTTTCGGATGAGCCGGTTTCTCCTCGATGGAGACGATCCGGTCCCCTTGAAGCTCGGGCACGCCGAAACGGCTCGGATCAGGGACTTGATGGATGAGGATTTTGGCGCCTTTTTCCTGCTTGCGGAAATTCTCCACGTAAGGCGCGATGGAGTCTTCAAACACGTTGTCGCCGAGGATGACGACCATCCGGTCATTGCCGACGAATTGCTCCGCCAGCCCGAGGGCCTGGGCGATCCCGCCGGCTTCATCCTGCACCTTGTAGGTGAAGGAGACGCCAAACTCCCTGCCGCTGCCGAGCAGGTTCACCACATCGCCCATATGGTCCTTGCCGGTGACGATCAAAATGTCGCTTATCGCCGCCTCTTTCAATTTGGCGATGGCGTGAAAGATCATAGGATATCTGCCAACGGGCAGCAAGTGCTTGTTGGTCACCTTTGTTAGCGGATATAACCTGGAACCGGTGCCTCCAGCCAGAACGATCCCTTTCAATCGATATACCCCCGTTCTTTCAAATACCCTACCACCTGCCGGACCGACTCTTCAATCGTCTGCCTGTCCGTTTCAATAACCAGTTCCGGTTGCAGCGGTTCCTCGTAAGGCGCCGAAACTCCCGTAAACTCCTTGATTTCACCAAGCCGGGCTTTCTTGTACAACCCTTTCGGGTCGCGGCTCTCGCAGACCTCCAAAGGACACTTCACGTAGATTTCAATAAATTCTCCTTCGGGCAGCATGGCCCTTACCATATCCCGGTCTTCCCGGTACGGAGAAATGAAAGCGGTCAGCGCAAACAGGCCGCTGTCCACGAACAGCTTGGCCACTTCGCCGATGCGCCGGATGTTTTCTTTCCGGTCTTCGGGACTGAATCCCAGATCTTTGTTCAACCCGTGCCGGATGTTGTCGCCGTCGAGGACATAGGTCCGGATGCCGCGGCGGTACAGCTCCCGCTCCACCTCTGTCGCCAGCGTGGATTTGCCCGATGCCGAAAGCCCGGTGAACCAGAGCACACAGCTTCTGTGGTTGTTCAGTCTGTGCCGGTCCTCCTTGGTGATTTTCGGCTGATGCCATACAATGTTCGTTGCCTTTTGCTCCATTTCCTGTTTTCCTCCTTCGGTTTACAGCCAGATCCAGTACGCGATGGCGACAGAAATGACTAAAGCAAATTCAAGGGCAGCCCGACTTTCACGTAGTCACTGTACCTGTATCCGCCCGGGCCGTACACAATGAGGTTGGTTTGATAACCGATCGGCGTGGAAAATCCGGCGGAAGCCGCAATGGCCATAAGGACCATCAGGGCCGTAGGGTCCACGCCGATTTCTTGCGCCGTGGTCAGCGCGATGGGAAACATGATCGCCACCACCGCACCGTTGGAAAGCAGCTCGGTGGCGATGTTGGTCGCCAGATAGAATAAAGCCAGTATGCCCACGGTGCCGAACACGCCGCCCGCTTCCACCAGGTAACCGGCGAGCAGCCGCGCAGCCCCTGTCGATTCCAGGGCGGCGCCAATGCCGAAGGCGCAGGCGATGAGCAGCAAGACGTCAAATTGGATCGACCGCTTCACGTCCTGGACCGTGACGCACCTGGTCAAAAAGAGCACCAACACGGCCAAAATGGCGGCTTTGAACATGGACAGTACCTGTAAACCCGCCAAAAGCACCATCACGCACAAGGTGACCAGGGTGAGCATGGATTTCTTACGGTCCAGCACGAGGGGCTGCTCCGGTACGTTGATAAAATAGAAATCATTGGATTTTGCGTGCTTCTCGGCAAAATCCCGCGGAGCAATCAGTAGCAGGATGTCCCCCGGTTTCAGGACGATATCCCCGATTTTGCCGGCGATTCTTTCCTGATTGCGATGCACGGCAATAACGGCCGCGCCGAACATTTTACGAAACTGGCTCTGCTTGACGGTCCGATTGACGAGCCGGGATTGGTGGGAGACGACCACTTCGACGATCTGGTGTTTGCCGTTCTGCAGATCCTGAAGACCAATATTGGTGCCCGCGTCCAGCCGCAGGCCCTTGATCTGCTGCAGCTCGATGATCGTATTCACCATGCCGGTGAACACCAGCCGGTCGCCGGACCGGATGACCTCATCAGGAGATACCGGAAGAATCTTCACCTCATCACGGATGATCTCAAACAGATACAATCCTGTCAAATTCCGCAAGTTCGCTTCCTGAATCGTTTTTCCGATAAGGGGACAATCGGGGTCCACCCGCAACCTTCTTAGCCACTAAATTTGTGTAAGGTCAAAACCAAAATTACCCAGATCGTGCTCGTCCCGGTGAAAATCCGATCCGCCGGTTTTGAGCAAGCTGTATCTGTTTGCCAGGGCATTGTAGCGGGCCGCATCTTCCGGCGAATGCTTGCGATGCCACACTTCAATGCCGTCGAACGGATATTGGAGCAGCCGCTCCACCAATTCGTCATCGTTCAAATAGACAGGATGCGCCAGCACGGCCTTGCCCCCGGCTTCATGAATGAGCGCGATCCCTTCTTCCGGCGACAGCACCATCTTGTCGATGGCGCAAGGTTTGCCGTCCGCAAGATACTCGTCAAACACCGTCTGGTAATCCGCCACATAGCCTTTTTTCACGATGGCCTTGGCAATGTGCGGCCGGGCGATCACGCCGCCCTGGGAAAATTCCTGCACATCTTCCATCGTCAACGGCATGCCGATGGCAGCAAATTTGTCCAAAATGATCTGAGCCCGGTTTTCCCGGGCATCCCTCATTTGCTTCAATACCTGCTGCAGTTCATCCGCATGGGTCAGACGATAGCCCAGAATATCCACGGTTTTCCCTTCGAATTTGGTGCTGAGCTCGATGCCCGCGATCACTTCCACGCCCGTTTCCTTGCCGGCCTGCTCTGCCTCCGCTATTCCATCCAGCGTGTCGTGATCCGTAATAGCAATGATCTCAAGCCCGACGGAAGCGGCTTTTCTCACCAGATCAGCCGGCCGGTACTCGCCATCGGAGGCGGTGGTGTGGATGTGCAGGTCGAATTTTTTGCGGTAGTCAATCAACGTTTTTCCTTCTTTCCTTTTGGGGTCTAATGCTATCAAAGACTCGCGTCAATCAGCGCAATGTCGACGCGTTCCGTATCGGGCATGGAAAGGCTCCGGTTTTCGCGGATCTTGAATCCGAGGCTTTTCAATTCATTTTCCAGGTCTTGCAAAGTGCCGTGCCGCTCATGATCCTCCACCATGACCCCTTCCGAAAAGTTCCACAGCAGGTTTGTGTTTTTTACGAGGTCAACGGTGAGCAGAAAACGGCCTTCCGGTTTTAATGACCTTCTGATCCAGGCAAACAGCTTTCTTCTCACTTCAGCCGGAACATGTTCCAGAACGCTGACCGAATACCAGACATCAAAGGTCCGCTCCGCAAACGTATTTTCATCCATCGTGATGTTGAGGGAAATAATGCTGCCGTGAATCTGGGAATAGTCAAAAAATCCCCATTCGTTGGCATGGAACAGATCCGCCTTGTTTCTGACATTGGGATGATTGTCCACCGTTGTGACAATGGCCCCGCGGCCGGCCAAAATGACAGGCAGCGGGGAAAGACCGGCGCCGAGTTCCGCGATCTTTGTCCCACGCAAGTCGCCTTTCAGTCTGTTCAGCAGCCACGGATATTCAAAAATGCGGGGATAATGCTTGGTATACCATCCAAAAATCTTGCGGGATACGGATACGCATTCGATGAATTCATCCGGATGCTCAACCCTTTGCCAGGCTGATTCCAGCACATCGGCAGCCATGTCATTCGGCGCCCCGGTGGAAGTCTTTAAAGCAAGCGGCAATTGCCTATTGTTGCCGGCATCAAGCCAAAATTCGTTCATTCCGCCTGCCGGGCGCAGGTCAGCGACTCGTCCCAGGGCTTCCCAGAAGCATTTTCCCATCTCGCTGAACCGGTGCGCTTGGCGAAATCCTTCGCAGGAGAGAACAAGCTCGCCGCTCCGATCGGTCAACTCCGTCATGCGCTCGAAAAACTGGGCAAACGCCATCCAGTCGTGTTGCAGCGTCGCCCGGACCGGATCGTGATGCCCGTTTTCCTTCGTATCATTCGGAGTCAAATATATTGTTTTTCCTGCAAGGCCTGGCAGCTTGTCCGCCAACCAGCCGCTGAAAAAATCCAGCCAAAACTGTTTGTCGAATTTTACGTCACAAACGTAATAATCCGTATCATTGATCCGGAACAATTTCACAACACTTTCGAACTTGGGATGGCTTTTCAAAATCTCCTCCAGCGATTCATGGAAAGCCAGCATATGATTCGTATCATGGTGACTTTCCTTTCGGCTGTATCCCGACACCAAAAGCCTTTTGTTCGCTTTGCTAATCATGTAGGAAATGAGTTCATCAAAATCTTTTTTTGTTTTTTGATGAATCAGCACGTCGAAGCAAGTCACATAATCCTGCGCGGGCAAGCCGGGCACCTGGTCGCTGCCCCATTGGACAAATCTCCAGTCCGGTCTCTTCCGGGATGCGATGGACAGCGCTTGCTCGCTGGCGTCAATTCCGATATAGGAAGCGATTTGGAATTCTTTCATCAGTTCCAGATCGCCGCAGCCGATATCGAGCACGCTATGGTCTTCGATTTTCAGGCGCCGCAAATAATCTTTTTTGATGGCTAGATTCTCTCCCCGGCTGCCGATGCCGGAGCCAAGTTCGGGATGGGTGCTGTATCTGAAATTCCAAAAGATCACGTTGTCAAAATGCTTATGGATCATTTCGTTGGCTTCTATGACGGCATTTTTGTATTCATCCGAAGAATTCGGGTCCGTCTTCAGCGAGCCTGTTGGAGTTAATTCCCAATGGTAGTGGAAGATTGCAGGGATTTCGTCTTTGTAATAACTCAAATGAACTGGGTAATTATATTTTCTTTCCAGATGATGCATCGGAATTTGCCGCTCATGCAGCGTCATGCAGAAACTGACTTGGTCCACGTGCATTTCCTCTTTCGCTTCATGAAGCAGCTTCGTTTCCAATAGCCATAGCGCCCATTTTTTCCAACCTTGGGCGATGGATTCGGCATATTGTTTGGGAATCACATACAAACCGCCGTTGAAATTGCCGGGAAAAGTCCATTCATCCGCAAGATCCGTTTTCACAAGCCCCAGCCTGTTTTCCAGTTTCGCATGGTGAAAGATCTTTTCCAAAACCGCGGCTGGCGGATTTGGCATATCCACGATTTTGCCGCTGACCCGATCCGCAGGAACCTCGTCCGTAAAATTTCTCATTACGAGGGTATCCGTATCCATCAGCACAATAAGATCGGCATCCCCTAACGCCGGATTCGTCAACTGCTGAATTTTATTGCAGTATTTTCCGTCCCCAAACCGTTCCACCATACGGAGGTTGACGCCGAGCCGCTGCAGTTTGCCGAGAAAGGCCGGATCCGCACCTTCCAAATAATGACCCAAATGTCGGAAGGAGACACTTTCGCCAAATCCAGCAAGAAATGTACCCATAACCAACACTGATATTGATATTTGGGATGCGTATCTGTTACGCATGAATAAAATACTTTCAACGTTTTGGCTCCCCATTTCAGATGTTCTCTTCTTAAAGCAGCACATCCACTTCATCAAAATGATTTGTTCTGAGAAATTCTTTGTAAGCTTTGTATTTCAGAGGATATTCTCGGTTAAGCTTGCCGTAATCCAATTCGGAGTACCACTGGCGCAGATGAATGCCGTTTTCCAGGTCCGCGGCTTTCAAATAGGGGATATTGCAAAATTCCGCCAATTCCTGCGTTCGCGAATCATGCGTCACCAGCAAGGCGGGAACTCCGTTCTGAAAGGCAATCATGTTGCCGTGAAAACGGGTGCCGAAAGAGAAATGGTATTTTCGGATCTCCTTCGCCCATTGTTCGACATCGTAATATTGATAAAAATGATTTTGAAAATACCTTTTGATCTCGTCTATGTCTGAACCCAGGATGTTGGTGTAGTGCTGCGCGACATTTTTTTCATGACTTGCAAGCTTTTCGTTTTGCGGATCTATTGGCACACCCTGTTTCCAATGATTTTCTATAAGCTGGGATTGCCCGATAACGTCCAGCTTGTTTTGGAAAGCGTATTTGTAAATCGCTTCATCGCATTTTTGCGTCAGGTACGAATAATTTAATACGGGCGCAAACTCTTCATCTTTTTCCAGCCGCTTCACGTTGACGGCAAAGTTCTCGTTTCGGTTGATGTAATATGTCGGGCAGCCGATGACGGTACAATTTTTAATCCCCAATCCGTTTAAAATCTCAGCGGTGTATTCGCCCCTTACCCCGATTGTAACCGAAAGCTCGCTCAACAAATAAAGGAATCTTTTGGTGCCCTCTTTCAATGCGAGATTTTTAGCGGAAGTGTCAGGCGCTTGCGCGCCAATGCCGAGAACAATCACCGGCAGTTTCAGCCTTTCGAGGGCCCGGGCTCCCGCTTCGAAATCGGATTTTTCATTTATAAAATTGGAAGCGGCCATCACAATCGCGTCTGCCGTTTCCCTGATCTCATCAATCTCGCTGTCCGTATAATCTTGCCACAAACTGAAATAGCGTTCGGTTTCAAACAGTTTGTGCACCGCATATCCAATGTAAAGGTTGCCTGAATTGTAACCGACGGCCAGATGCTTCTGATACAGATTGCCGGATTCGTTTACCCTGAAATTCGCCCCGCATTGGATGTATCTTTTTTTTGCTGACAAGTTCCCAGCCCTCCGTATCCTTTGGCATCCCCGCAAGGAGGGAAATTCCCACTAGCGTTGCACTAAAGCTACCATTGGATTCCTTATAAAGGAGGTTTCATC
>ERZ795043.1115-NODE-1115-length-15192-cov-17.411112_pt1 | contig 15192 bp, 18 predicted proteins | sample MGYA00375127_ERZ795043 | MGnify/ENA primary metagenome ERZ795043 (study PRJEB30172, sample SAMN05518447) | compost metagenome | isolation source: Feedstock adapted compost from Newby Island compost facility, Milpitas, CA | place: USA:Newby Island compost... | reverse complement strand
CCCAGTTTTTGCACAAGCGCATCGAACTGATTTTGGGTTTGAGCATCAAAGCCGTTTTCGGCCTTGACGATCTCAATGATTTCGTTGGCTGCCACCAGCAATTTTTGTTTTTGGCTACTGTATCCGTAAATGTCTATTGCGATGTAAAGCAAGATGCACGCGATCAGAAGGAAAAGAAAGAGAGGGGGGATCGCCCCCACCCCTCTTTCATCCATCAAAAATCGCTTCAGTCGATGCCTCATCCCAGATTCTCCAACCTTGCGAAGATGGAGTTTACGAAACTGGGGAGCCATCCGCTGACCAGCCCCCACACCAAAACGATGACCAGAACAGCCACAAGAGCCCAACCGACCACGGAGACCATGGACGCACCGCCCATTTCGTTCTGGAAGGGCTTAATGAGCCTGTCCACAAACTTCATGACCATGTCTGCCGAGCGCATTCTTGCCTTTCTTTTCAACACCGCCAGCATGGAATATTCCTCCTTTTAAATTAGAGAAATTGTATTTGTGTAAAGATCGCGTAAAAAGCGATCAGTACAGCCCCGAATGCGTGAAGGGCCAAAAGCATATACAAAAACTTGACTTTCTCAGGGTTGCTCCGGGTTGTCTCCCGTAATGCGACAAGCCGTAGTTCCCGAAGTTCATTTTTGATGCTGTCAAAATGCTCCTTTGCTTCGCTGTATCCGTTGTGCACGCCAACCTTTACGGCGGCCGCAAATTCTCGCATGACAGGAACGCCTGTCTCATAAGCAAACTGATCAATTGCTCGTCCAATTCCCATCACCTGAATATTGGCATTTAGTCTGCCCAGCATCTTTCGCATCCTTGGGCCGCTTGTCTCTTCCAGACGTTGCAGCGCCCCGATAAATGGCCGGCCTGTCTCCAAAGTGACCATCAGCTTGGAAATGAGCTTGGGCAAATCCTTGACGATCTCGCGCTGCCTTTTCTGATACGACTTCTTGATGCCGCCAAGCATCACAAAGAAGGCCAGTATGGAAAATAGCGGCATTGCCAAAATGGTAATAGGTGCTTTGGTAATGATCGGCAACACCAGAAACGGAACCGCTCCAATCAGCGACTTGACCGCCATGTCAGCCAAGGCTTCTTCAAATGTTTTATCCCGCCCTAAGGCTTCATACATTTTTCGCATATTCTCAAACACGGAAAAGCGGGCGGAAAGCTGAGGGATCAGCCGATCCGCTACATAAAGCGAAATTGGATCCTTACCCATTCGTCTCAGTTCAGCATGGGACTTCAGCAGTCGAGCTGCAGCTACGGCGTACCGTTTCTGCCAGGAAAACCCCGGCAAAACCGTTTGCAATACCACCCCTACAAACAATGCGATACCAATAAACGTAAGTGTCATGGAGACAATCAATGGCATCACCTCCTTTTCAAAGTTCATCAAGATTGAGAGATAAATAATCGCCGCCCTTCATGATCGCGTAAAGCGTGGAGGCGGCGAAGGAAACAATGAATATTTGTCCATAAACAGTGTTCAGATAAACGTTGCCGTTGTTGTTGTTCATAAACGACATCAGCAATGGCATCGCCCAGCTCATGACCGAAATGAGAAACAGCTGTTTCTTTTTACTCCTTGCCTCGATATCAAGTGTCTTGATCGCCGTAATGTCTTCGTCGATTTCAGCGACTGTATCCTTGAGCGAATCCAGGCTTCTGCGATGAAACCCTTCCACAGCGGCCAGCTTCAAACGTTCCGCAAAGTCTTCCAGTTTTCGTATTTTCAAATCCCGCAGCCACTCATCCAGCACCCGATCGAGCGGCATCCCAACGCGCAGTTTATTGCACGCCGCTTCAAAGGCCGGTTTTGTAACGCCCTCCATTTCCGGCAGGGCGTTCTCCAGACCTTTTTGCACGTTCCCGAAATCGGACAACTTTGCAATAAACAAGCGAAGATTCGGCGGAAGATCAAAAAGCGTTCTTCTGCGGTTTGCTCGCTTGATCCTCAAAACAATAGCTCGCGGCAGTGTGAACATGAGCGCGATCCCAAGCGTAACAAAGAAATAGTTGCCAGTGAAAAGCGCGATCAAACCAACCACAACGATAGATGAAACCAAAATGGCCGCAAACTCTTTCCGAGTCAGCGACCATCCCGCGTCAATCGCTTCTTGTCTGATTTTTTCGTACCCCAATACTTTGGCGAGTGAACCATACCGGATCGAATTCCTTGCCGCACCCGGTATCCACACGGAAAGCAGCACTGCCGAAACGGCGGTGTAGTAAAGGTAAAAGATCCAATCCGGCATCTTTCAGCCCTCCCCGCACCAACGCTGCGTAATTTCCGGCGGCGCACCTTCTACCACAAGTTTTTTCGCCGCTTTTTTCAACCGACCTGTTCGCCGGAATTGACGATTTTCGGGGTCATACCGAAAAATGGCGTTCAGAACTGGCTTCTCAGCTCCTTCAAAATCCATCAGTTCCGCGATCTCAAACACCACGCGCTTTCCCGTTGCCGACTCATACTTTTGGAACACGATCAGATCAAATGTCATGGCTACCTGCGACGCGGCGGTGCGGTTGTTTCCGGCGAGCTGTACAAGCCGAACTGCGGCTTCCTCCGGGCCGTTCGCATGAATGGTAAGGTGTACCGTATGTCCGGTGTTAGCCGCCACCAGCGCCTGCTGGGCGGCGTACTCGTCGCGAACCTCCCCTATGATGATGACGTCCGGATTTTGCCGCAGGCTCATTTTGATGAGTTTTGCGATCGGATACGCCTTGCGCTCGTCCTCGTGATCCTTCACCACGAACGACGCAATGTTGGGATAGTCCTTGTACGTCGTCTTTGCTTTGAGCATCATCTCCTCGCTGTCCTCGATGGTCAGGATGCGCGTTAGCGGATCGTAATATTTCGGAAGCCGAATGAGTTGCGTCGTCTTGCCGCTATTGGTGCCGCCCGCGATGATGACGTTAACCCCATAAGGAATTACGTCACGGAAAAACTCGGAGATTTCTTGCGAAATGTTCCCGTAACGTATGCACGCTTCGTCTGAATACACGTCCGGCGGAAACTTCCGGATTGAGATGACTGGGCTGCCGATGGACACCCCGCCTCGTGTTACGTCCATCGTGACGTTGATCCGAAATCCCCGGTAATTGGCGTCGATGATTGGCTCGTTCGCCGTCAACGTTTTGCCGACCGGGGCCAGCATTTTGTCGATGGTGCGGTAGATGTGATCGACATCCTGAAAGCGAATTTCCTTCATGTGAACCGGGAATCCGTTTTTCTCCACAATCACTTCCGTCGGGCTATTAATCTCGATGCTACTGATGGTGGGATCGTCCAGCGCCGGCTGAAGCACCCCCATCTCCGTGATCTCGGTTTGGATATGGGTGATGACATCCTGCATCTCCATGGTGAAGCGAAATTCACGTTGCTCCTTGATGTAGTCGGCAATGTAATACTTCACCCGGTTGCGTGCCTGTTCGTCGATGATTGCCCGAACAAACTCGTCGTTGTAATGCTCTATTAGATGCCTTTGCACTCGTTCCAAAAGGGCTTTTAGGTTCTCTTGGTCCGATTTGCTCCGAGCCGCGCCTTTTTGTTCCTGCCGCTGGTATTGGACGTACTCCCTCGGGTTAATTATGCCGATCAAATTGATCCCCCCACGTCTGAAAAAGTTCTACCGGCCGGTTGACAATTTTGTGTTCCTTGAAGTCGCTGTTTTTCGTGAAGCTGAACATCGTCATTCGGTTTTCATTTATCGAGTAATCTTGTTTCAGCGTCTTGAAGGTTGCATAGGTACGAATCAGGTCAATTGGATTGTCAATAACAAGCACAACATGATCAGCTTCCCGAAGCGAAAAGAACGTCATCGGATGGATCATTTGTCCCTGAGTCACTACGAAAATCCAATTGTATCCAGCAAGGAGCGATTTCAAATACCCCGGAATCTCCATCAGTGTCTGTTCGTTTTGCAACTTGAGAATTGTCGGCATATCCGGCCTGCTGCCCGGCTGAATAAGCAAACCATCCCATCCATCATGAGTATAAAGGTATCGGTGTATATCCTGAACGAACCCTCGATCATAGTCGATGATCAGCTGATCGACCGTTTGCGCCGCTTCAGGTTCAATTCCGAATCGGTACGCAATGCGGGGGATTCCCAAACAGGGCAGTTCCGCTACAGCGCATGTTTCACTGCGCTTTTTCGCAATCAAAAGCAGTTTCTCAAGCACTTTCAACGTGTCTCCGCCGGCCGGATTATTAAGGACCACCATGCAACCTTTCGGGCTCTTTGTGGTTTTGGCTTCCGTCTTTTTGAACAAGCTCACTTCCTCCTTCCGTCAAAATGCGAAAAACCGCCGCTTCTCTTTCTCGGGAAGCAGCGATTTTATGACCGGAACCAAAGACAAGTTTGGTTTGAACGGATCATACCCGTCCATGTTGTGGATGATGGGCTTCTCCAGAGCCTTCAAGATTTCGAACGCTTCTTCAAACATCTGTTGCGAAGCAAAGTTGACAACGATGCTTGTCCGGTCACCCGAAAGAGCCGAAGCGGAACCGGCCAAACGCCCCATGTCCCAGGGTGCGGCCCCAACAGTCGCCACCTGAACGGACGCCCGCCGCCATTCGTGAAGGGCATAAGAGCCGTCCGCAATGATCCCGACATCCAGCACAACCGCTTCATAACCAAGGGACAGAACTTCCGTCGACGTATCCGGCGTCCGATTCGGGAAAAAATCAATGCCTTCATATGAAAACCTCATCCCATTCGCACCTTCCGGCATAAACCAGACAATATCGGACGGACGTTCTTCCGCCCGGTACTCGACAAACGCCGTTTTCAGTCCGTTTTGGGTAAGCAAAACGGCCAGTTGGATCGCAGTATGGGTCGTGCCCGCGCGCCGATGCAATCCTCCGACCGCGACAACGCTGTTGCCGATGATTTTTGTGCGATACACCACCTTAGGTATCCCTGGTTCAAAATCTTCCTCCATGATCGGCTCTGCGACGCTTTCCTGGCGTTCTTTCAGCTTCGAAACGGATTGTTTGATTTTTTGAAGCCTGCCCCGAATACTCCCGATGATCACGTCTTTTGAATCTTTGGAATCGGTTGAAACGAGTTTCTTTTGACTTTTAGGTACTTGACCAGTCAGATCGATTTCGCTTTCTCCCAAGTCACGGATCGTTTTCCGGGTCTGAATCCAATTCACCACATCGTCGATGGTGAATTGTTCAACGGGATATACGTCGTATATCCCGAGCGCCCCAATTTCTTTGATCCATTCCCTGTCCGCCTGAACAGGCAAAATGACGATAAGGCGCGTGTCCGGAATAAACCCCCGAATTTCCCTAAGAATTTGAACGCTATCCTGCTTGTTTACGACTCCGGTCGTCGCGTCTACGATAGCCAGACCGGCTTCCACTTGTCTGGCCTCAGCCGCGATACGGAATTGTTCGAGCGTTGCATCCGAACCTGAGACCTCAAACCCACGTTCCTGAAGCACCCTGGACAATTCCCGAGCTGTCAATGAATCAAACACCAAGTGAATCTGCATCGGAACTTCCTCCCTCGAAAAGCCAGTCGATAAACGCCAGAATCGCATCCCGTATTTCCGGCCAAAAATTAAGTATCAAATACCCGACAACAGCAACCCCCAGAAAATAAAACGCCAGCCGGATCAGCCGCCTGAAAACAAGCCCGCCAACCAGAAGGCACAAAAAAACGACGAGAGCCGCTGCGCCGTACAAGGAACTTCCCGACTTGGCAAGCCCCATTAATTCTTGTGCTTTGCTTTCCATCCGCTTGCCGACTGACTCCGGATTAAACTGACCAACTTCCCCTTTGATCCGTTCCAGGGTCGAATTGCCGTTGGTCGCCTCATCGGGTTCTTCCGCCATCGCAGGCGCTGCGAAAGCGAATACGAGCAAAAACAAGATGAAACACAGGCCTGAACGCTTTATCACTCCCTCGTCCCTCCCCCGAAAAATGACAACGGATCGACCGCTTGCCCACCGACCCTCGTTTCAAAATGCAGATGCGGGCCGGTGGATGCGCCGGTTGATCCGACCAATCCAATCAAGTCCCCTTGGCGAACGTTGTTGCCTTTTTGTACCTCGATCTGACTCAAATGATAGTATCTCGTCTCCAAGTCGCCATGATCCAAAATGACCGCAAGCCCCGCATTGCCAAGAAATCCAGCGTGAACCACTTTCCCATCCTCTGCCGCATACACTTCCGTTCCTTTTTTTGCGGCAATGTCCACGCCGTTATGCATCTTACGATCTCCGGTAATCGGGTGTACTCGTTCACCAAAGCGCGACGATACCCTTCCTTGGGCTGGCCACAGCAGTTCGCCTTCAACCGGTACCCAATCCTCGGGAAGCGGATTATGCTCCTTTCCATCGGGATCTTGAAGGAATGAAAGCCAGTATTCCAGCAAAAACTCCTGATCTTCTTCCTGTGAAATTCCGTGATCGCTCAAGATTTTCTTAAGCGGTTGCCATTCATTCTGCGTCGCTGCTATGTTTGACAATGCTTGAAACGTTATGGTCGTCGTAAGTTCCCCGCAAGCGGAAGTTGATGAAGTTACACTGGTTTCAGTCCGGTAGCTGTAAACATACACCCCTTGCATCGTTTGTGCTCTCTTTAAAAGTATTTGGGGCTGGCGAGTGGTTGACGAATGAATCTCGTATCGAGTTATCTCATTCCCATTTTCGTCCTTTTCTTTGATCTCTACGCATGATTGTTGAACAATTTCCTTCTCGGCTTCTTCCCACTCGAACTTCGGACGAACCAGTTCAAACGTCGCCTCAGGGTCCAGCTTCAGTTCCTTCACATCCCGGATACCTGCCTGCCCTGGGTCCCCCAATGTCCGATCCACTGCTGCAAGCCACTCCCAGTCCAAGGCGAATGATTCAACTTGGGCAAGTTGTTCTGGTGTCAGTCCCTTATTCCACTGAGCGGCAACAGACCGGTACCTTTCAAAAATTTCCTCGTCAGGATCGCTTCGCCCGTACTCATATGCCGACTCCCGATCATTTCCTGTGAACAAGCCCAAAATCGCTTGCTTCGGCATCTCGAAGATCATGTAATAGCATATCCAAGCAACCGCAAACATCGCGAGCATTATCCCCCAAATCGGGGAAGTCTTTATGAGAAGCATTTTGATCAGAGAGCGACCAGCTTTCATGAGTCCCTTATTCATCCATCGGGAACCCTGCATCCTCTCCTTCCCCCATCAAACATAGTAATCCCGGATGATTGACCGCTTTTTCTTCTGAGAAAAGGTTTGCTCCAGTTCATTGTGCCGATCAAGTTTGCCGGTGTTTTGCAAATTTACGATGTAATCGCGGCTGTGCCGTTTTTTCAAGTCCACCGATGACCAAAATTCCTCACCTGCGGGCCGGTATCCCGCAGGAAAATGTGCGTCAGGGCCCTTGGCTTGCGGTGCAGGAGCATCCTTCGACGGCATGACAGGCAGTTTCTCTAAGGCTGTATTGACGTTGCGAGAAACGCCTTGAACACCTTTATTGAAGGCCGGAACAGCTTTTGCCGCTGACCAAGAAACGCTTTTCCCGACCGCTCGTCCTGCCGCACCGGCGAGTGCGCCGCCAATCATTGTCCCAGCCACCGGGTTGCCTGTCATCGTTCCCAACGTAAAACCCGCCATTGCTCCAGCAGTCACGCCAGCCGCCCTGAGTCCATATCCCGCGACCCTTCCGCCGTAAGATGTTGCTTTTGTTGCGACACTACGCCAATTCACGGATGTCTTGGGCATTGATTTCTCATTGGGCATAGTTACTTGTCCAGTGGACGATTCAGATGAAAACTGTCCAGGCAAGGACGCTTGACCATCCACCGAAGCATACCCCTTTGAACCGACTTCCAATTTGCCAGATGCACGCGGTTTTAGCATTTTCGTAATCGAAGTAATCCCCGCAAGACCGGCAAACCCTGCGATGTTCCCCCAAACGCCACCCCCGCTTTCCTGCGCACCAACCAACTTTCGCACCATATTCGCAATCATCGGCATGGCAAAGAAGTAAACGATGATAACCCATAGCGAAGCGTTTGCGTTGGAAAAACGAAGCAATAAAAAGAACAGCCCAAGCGCAAGCGCATGAGCTGCCGGAAGGATCATGTTCGAAACGAATTCATCCCACCATATTTGTAAGGAGTGACGAAACTTCGGAAAGACGGATAACACGCATGTGATTGGAAACAAAACGATCAGTACCATAAGCATGATTTTACGAACGATGTACTGATAATTCAAAATGATAATCATCAGTGCTGCTGCGACCACAATGAACGCCACACCCAAACTTTTTGTGGCCACCGCGTTTTCATATCCGGAGCCGTTTCCCCACAGCATGTTGAGGAAAAGGTCAGGTTGAACGCCAAAGTCAATGAGGGCTGCCCAGATGAGGTCGGTGAAGAATTTGACTATACCAGCAGTAAAACCCCAAAGATAATATCCGAACCGAATGGAAAGCAGCGCAACCATAAACGCTGTTCCGTAATCCTTGGCCCGGCTTCTGCCTTCCATTGACATGCCCTGAAACAAAATGAACATCCCGATCAGAACCAATGCGATCACAAGGGGAAACGGGACGAAACGTTCAAACACACCATACAGCGCGTCTATTGCGCCCGAAATTCCGGCATCGAAAACGCCCAGCACAAGAGAATCCGCACAGTCGTAGTTCCCTGCGCAGTTTCCCTGCATAAAACCGTCGCCCGAACCCGCCGCAGGATTCTTTTGAAAAACGAGGATCACCGGGTCCTGCATACCGAGCGTTTTCAAAAACCAGTTCACCGGGCTGATGAACAGTTCCGCCATCATGCGTTCTGCCAGACCGGGTTTCTCGGCTTGCCTCTCAATTTCTTCCCCCAACACGCCTTTTGCCGGTTCTTCTGCGGCGACACTGGTAGGAAACAAAAAGCAAAGCGCCAATACAAAAATAATGATGCGGCGCATTTTAACCCGCTCCTTGCATCCGATCCCGGATATATCGCTTCCGCTCAGCATACCGAGGATCGTTGGGATCGCTCGTGAAGAGCATGTGTTCAAAAGGAGAGGCGTCAATCCGCACTATGATCGATTGGTCGTCCACCTTCACAACCATGTCGCCTTTCCGGGCTTGGTGCACCAAAAAATGCGCCTCACCTTCAGTGAGTGCCAATTTCCCCTGCACCGCGTCGATGTCCAACGGTTCCTGGATGCCAATAAGTTTTATAGGGCTATTCTTAATTGCGGCCATTCCCGCATGACTGCGTGTAAACACCTCAAGCCCTTGCGTGACGGCCACAACACCAGTGTTGGTGCTGCGTCCTTCCCGATATGCCGCCTCCGCCCATACGGCTCCAACATCTTCGTCATTGAAAATGTTTTGGCACTCTTCAATGACCAAAAGCTTTTGAGCCTGCGGATTTCGTTTGGCCCAGCGCTCCATCATCCAGCGCGTTGCGATGAACAGCCCGATTGGCCGCATAATCTCTTGATCAAGGCGATTGATTGCGAATCCGAAGATAGGAGTGCTTCCCAGTTCCACATTCGTCTGACTGTCGAAGATGGCATACGACGGCATGTTCCCGGCGCGCGTAAAAGGCTTCAGCATTTCAGCCGCCTTGCGGATCGTTTCACTTTCAGAAGCGGCCATTCGCTCGTACAACCCGATCAGTTCCGGCATTTTTTTACGCCTGCGTCCAAACCGGCCTTCTCTTGTTTCCGATTCAAACAAGCTGGCTGGGTCTTCTGTGATGCCGCATTCCTTGTACTGCTCCCGTATTGCGTTGCCGATAAATACCTTCACTTCTCCCGTGAGCGCCGATGAGTCGTAAACGCGAATCATTTTGAACACCACCGCCTGCACCGAGTTCGCAGCCTCTTCGATGTCCACATATCGCGTCCCGTCGGATAGTTCGGTTATCTCCACATCGTAAGGATTGATCCTGTGCCGGGATCGTTCGTGAAGTTCCAGATGCGGGCAGCCGATCGCCGCAAGAAAATCCCCGTACTCCCCCTTCCAGTCAATGATCCCGATTTTCCGGCCATATAAGGCAGAGCGGTGAATGATGAGCATGATCGAAAAAGTCTTTCCTGCTCCTGAACGGCCAATAATGCACATGTGGTAGTTGGAAAGATCGGGATGCCAGTTGTCTAGCCACACTGGTCGACCAAACCGATCTTTCCCGATCACCACGCCGCTTCGATGCGAGAGGCTACCGCCGCCGAACGGGAACAAATCGGCCACATTGGAGCTTTCCAGTGAAAAAAAGCGTTCTTTTTGAATCCGGACCGCCGGTGCGGTCGGCAGAATTGCTTGCAAGGCTTCAAGTTGCCGGCCGTCCGCCGCGCGCAGGAAGATCGACTTTCCTGCAAACCGCTGAACGAGCGACCGGCACAATTGAACCAAGCCTTTGTATTCCGGTGTGCTTGCAATCACCTGGATGGCGACGCGAAAGCTGCGTTCGACGTTGAGCCGGATACGTTTCTGCCTTTCTTTCAGGTCAGCGATTTCATCTCGCATGGCGTCAATTTTTCGTACGTCCTTCTCGTCCACCAAATCACTAAGCAAACCCGCAATCCGTCTGCCGATAGCATCCAGCTCTTTGTCGTTACTGCTCGGCAGTACATGGATAGCCAGATCGATATCGCCATTTCCATATTTGCCGTCAATTAAGGAATCCAGCATTCCCGCCCATGTGTTGCCGCTCATGATTTCTGCGAAAAAAGACCGGAAGTACCGGGCGGGTGTGATTGTTCCGCCGACTTCAACCGCATAGTCCGTTACCTTTTCACCTTGCGTCTTGTCACCAGGAATCATTTCCTTGATCAAGGACGGTGCGGCAAAGTCCACGCCGTTTGCTTTTCCCGGATACGCATGCGCATGCGGTTTTTCGTTTTTTGCTTTTTTGATGCCGAACATCAAGCCTCATCCCCTTTCAGACCACCATTTCCGCCCCACACGATACACACGTGCGAATCAGTTTGCCTTCACGGTACTTCAGACGAAATATGGATTTGCCGCATTCGCATCGTCCCGGCACTTGCTCCGGTTTCTTTGACTGATCCTTTGTGATAGACGCCCATTTAACCATGTTCCATCACCGTTTCGACAGTAAGGGAACGTTTGATCGGATGAAACGCATCCGCATGCATCGCGTCTATCATGCGTGCCTGCGGCGCCATTTCGCGTTGCAGAAGCTGGTACGTTACGTTTAACACTCCTGCACGATTTAGCAGTTGGTACCGCATCCCGACCTGCTCGCAGAAGCTGAACACTATCTCAGCGGCATCGGTCAATATTTGTCTGGCCAAATCCGCTTTTTCGGCGTCAGTCATCTTGCTTTTGGTGCCACTTTTTCCGATCAAGGAGTCTAGCTGCCGGACGCCCGTTTGTACGTTGGTCGTTTGTGACACGGCAACGGGATCGTACCCCAAAATAACGTATCCAGAAATATCGCGAATTTGCGCTTCTTCTGTTGACTGGCGAAGGTGCGCAAGAACCTGCTCTCCAGATTCCTTTAACTCCGCAGGCAAGTCCAAACTTGAAATCCGTTTTGCCAGATCGTCCGCGTAATCTTTCATCTCAAACAACCGGGACTGCACAAGAAGTGTGTACGGGATGTTTATGGTGTTTACCATTGACAAAAAGTTGACCCATAAGCTTTTTTGCTCGGCTTCCGACGCGGTGTCCAGATTTTTGGGTTCGACCTCGATGACAAGCCGGAAGTTGTTGCCCGACCGTATCAGACCGTCCTGAGCAATTTCTGTGTCACCGACAACATCTTGTGCCGTTCTTCTCTTCGTTGTCTTGGCGTAAAACAAGACGACCGCCAAGACGGCGGCCGCTAGAAGGATGTAAAACACGCCTCAACCCTCCTCCGGGATGGACTGTCTCCGGTACAAGAACTTTCGCTGCCTGAGCCTCAAACGTACGACATCCAGCACATACTTCCAAACCGGGAGTCCCGTCGGCCCATGCTTGGTATGGCAAAGGAACACACATACGGCAAACGGAATCACGTAATGAAGCCGGGAATAAAACCAGTCAGATCCGATACGGGGGACAACCTTCGACATCCGGTATGAAAGCATTAAGCCAATTGCCCACCAAATCGTTTGGCTGAGTGACAGTCCAATGCCAAAGAGAGAAATAAACTTCTCCCTTATCTTGGACTGGTAAGGAATCGGATGGTACCGGCCCATATCCACCCCTCACAACGTGGACAAATCGATGCCGAATAGATTAAACACGAATCCAAGAATTTGCTCCGTCCAGTAGGAAAGAGCCAGGAAAAGGAAGAAAAAACCGATCCTGCCCTTGGTGTCACGCAGCGTATCCGGTGAAAAACCGCCCTTTAGATAGGTGATTGCCAGCCACAATCCAAAAATAACCGTGAGGGTCACAAAAATCCGACGTGCTGTGCGCACGAATGTGGTGGTGGATTCATCCACCTGTTGTTCCAAAGCCGTGATTCCGCCGGTGCCTTGATTTTGCCGAATCCGATCCATGATCGTTTCGGCGGATGCTTCAGGTGCAAACGATCCAACGAGTATCGAACACACGGTCAATAAAACAAGGAATCCCAAAACCCTTTTCATTTGCCCATCCCCTTAAAAGAGATTTAAAAAAATCCGGTATCCGCCCAACGCCAGCCATACACCCCATATCACGAGCGAAGCTGTCTCTATGAACACCGACGGGACACCTAGCGATACGCCGAATCTGGCTGGAAGGGGCCAAAGGAGCGCTACCTGTCCAGTCACAATGTCCAGCAATATGTGAGACAGATAACCGACCAGGAAAGCCGTCATAGCAGATTCCGACCACATGTAAAGCAACGCCGCAAGAAACCCGCCAAACAAAAACGAGTGCGTGAGGGTACGCTTCCCCGGCACTCGCTCCAATACCCCCGGCAACACCGGGATAAACCGCCCGAGCAAACTGTTCTGTCGGTCAATGTCTGGCAGAAGAGATGCAACTGCAATGATCGCCAGCTCCGCCGGACGATGATACCCAAGAAGAACACCCGCCGTCACGCCGCCGATCAGATGCGATGCGCCGTTCATACACCGTCACCCACCGGCTGCATCACGACGCGAAGGAACGGCTTCACCAGATTCGGATCGAACTGTGTACCGGATCGCTCGCGAATATACGCTGTGGCCATTTCAGGCGGCCATGCCGACCGATACGGCCTGTCCGATGTGAGTGCGTCGTAAACGTCGCAGATAGCGGTGATCCGCCCACACAGCGGGATTTCCTCGGCCTTCAGTCCCTTGGGATACCCGTTCCCATCCCAATGCTCGTGATGCGTGGCGATAATCATTCGCGCCACATCCGCTTCCTCGCCCTGGTACTTGGTCAAGACGTTTAACCCGTAGGTTATGTGCTTTTGGATGACTCTCCGCTCCCCTTCCGTGAGCGGTTCAACGGAATCCAGAATATGCTTCGGCAGCATCAACTTCCCGATGTCGTGATATCGGCTGGCCAGAGAGAAAAGGGTACTTGTATTTGTGTCCAAACCGACTTCTTTGGACAAAGCGTAAACCAACCGGCTCACTCTAACCGAATGGCCGCCATCATCCAAGGCACTCAAAACGCTTCTCAAAATCAGGGAAGTCACCACCATTCAAAAGTTTTTTCAATTCCTGTGCCAACCACTCCGCCGATGGCCCACCTGCGCTCAAAATATCACGGACAGTGTTAAAGCACTTCTCTGCCCTCTTTCGGTCTTCCGCTTCATCCTGTTCAGCCAAGTGGCCCGAACCTTCCTCGACCAAGATTTCCTTCCGAAGTTCTCGCACACTAAGTGAACGATCAGCAGCAACGGCGATAAACTTTGCCGGATCACTTGAACGTGCGGCTACCCGATGGTGATACCATGTAAGCGTTGGGACGCGGCTGGACGGATCAGGGAAAGTGCGATAAACATGAACCAATTCCCGGATTTGCGACGGGCTGACGCCTAGCTGGGCTGACAGGAACTTCTGGGTTGCTCCGGCAGCCAACATGGCGTAAAGAAGTTGGCCCTTTGTAAACCGCGCTTCCTGTTCACTTTCGTCAACCTGGATGTAGGCTTGAATCAGGTCTTGTATGCTTGGCTCCGGCGGCTTTGTCTCTGGTGGCTGATCGGTATAGGGCAAACCAATGACTTGCGCGATTTCATCCGGCGTTTTTCCTTCACGCCTGGCAACGATCCGAACAAGGACATTTCGGTCTATTTGCCCGTCATGCACCAAGCGGTGGTGCAACCCGCAAAGCAGAATCAGGTTTTCCCGCCGGTCATCCCCTCCGGCTCCTCGCGTTCGGATGTGGTGGGGCTCACCCTCAGCAGGATGATCGCAGACTTCGCCGGTTACCGGGTATCATATTGACAGCGGTGTTCGGCTTCCTTCCGAATTTGTTGAATTGTTTGCTGACTGCGGATACGCTCGGGCTTTTTCAGCAACTGCACGCCTTACACCCCGCTTGCAATGGTTTTGGTTTCGCTCAGCGGCACCCATCCGCGTTCCCCCACCATTATCCCTCCTGCCCTTCCCGTCAGCCCACGAACCAAACCCGCAGCGTGCACTTCGTTGAAAAAGTTGGTGAAAACCGCGACCGTCTCCCGATCCCAGCCACCGATCCATTCCGCATACCTGCGTTCTCTCGTGGTGAGCTTCCGTCCGAGCAGCTCTTCCAGCTTATCTACCACACCATCCCCTCCCTTCACCCGTTCTATAAAAATGAAAAAGCACACGCCGAATTGACGTGTGCTGCATCGGAATTAGCTAACGATCAGCTTAATACCTGTCTTGACTTCACCGTCGATATGAACTTCGGTGAAAGCCGGTACGCACGTGAGATTCTTGCCTTCTTGGGCGAAAAACCCCCGAGCAATCGCCACGGCCTTTGTAGCTTGATTGGTTGCAGCCGCACCGACTGCATGAAGCTCGACCACCCCGTGTTCACGCATCGCAGCAGCGAGCGCGCCAGCGACTGCGTTCGGCTTGGACTTTGCCGACACCCGCAAGACCGAAGAGATTTTTTCTTTCGTTTGCACTGCCATGCTTAATTCCTCCTGTGATTGATGTATTGAGAGAGCGCCCTCACCCTATGTAAAAAGAAAAAGCCCCTGCCGTTATAGCAGAGGCTAATCTATAGGACGAATGATGATGCCCATCACTTCTTCGCAATCCATTTTAGCTTTCCAAAGAAGTTCGAAGTTCCCCC
>ERZ795043.1114-NODE-1114-length-15204-cov-12.885141_pt1 | contig 15204 bp, 9 predicted proteins | sample MGYA00375127_ERZ795043 | MGnify/ENA primary metagenome ERZ795043 (study PRJEB30172, sample SAMN05518447) | compost metagenome | isolation source: Feedstock adapted compost from Newby Island compost facility, Milpitas, CA | place: USA:Newby Island compost... | reverse complement strand
AGCGTAAGCCAGGCCGCCCTGCATGTAGGCGATGTAAGGTTCCCGCAGCGGCGCGTCGGCCGACAGTTCCAGGCTGCCCCCCTGGATGAAGGTGCCGGCGGCCATGATCACCGGATCGTCGTACCCCGGCATTTCCGCGGGCTCCGGCACCACGTGGGCGTCCACGGCGGATGCGCGCTGCACCGCCCGCACGAAGGCGATCAGCTGGTCCCGCGAGCGGAAGCGGACCGCCTGGATGAGGTCGGTGCGCCTTGCGTGCCATGCGGGGCTGGTTTCAAACCCGAGCTCCTCGAACACCGCGGCGGCGAAAATGCTGCCTTTCACCGCCTGGCTGACGAAAAGCGGCGCCAGAAACAGCCCCTGGAACAGGGCCCGTGTCGTCCCGAGCATCGCGCCGATTTCCGCGCCGATGCCGGGCGCCGTCAGCCGTCCGGCCACCCGTTCGACCAGCTCGTGCCGCCCCGCCACATAGCCCCCGGCGGGGGCGATGCCGCCGCCGGGGTTCTTGATCAGCGACCCGGCGATCAGATCCGCCCCCGCTTCCGTCGGCTCCCGGTCTTCCACGAATTCCCCGTAGCAGTTGTCCACGAACACGACGGCGTCCGGCTTGATCGCTTTGAGGCGGCGCACCATCCCGCCGATTTCGTCGACGGTGAACGAAGACCTCCAGCTGTAGCCGCGCGAGCGCTGGATGGCGAACACTTTCGTCCGTTCGCCCGCCGCCCTTTCCACTCCCGCCCAGTCGACGCCTCCGTCGGGCAAAAGCGGCACGAAGCGGCTGCGCACGCCCCAGTCGGCCAGCGAGCCGGAGCCGTCGCCGGGCCGTCCCAGTACCGGATGGAGCGTATCATACGGACTTCCGGTGACGTACACAAGCTCGTCCCCCGGACGCAGGACGCCGAACAGGGCGACGGCAATGGCGTGGGTGCCGGAGACGATATGCGGTCTCACCAGCGCCGCCTCCGCCCCGAACACCTCGGCGTACACCGCATCCAGCGTTTCCCTTCCCCGGTCGTTGTAGCCGTAACCGGTCGAATCGGCGAAGTGGGTTTCGCTGACTTTATGTTTTTGGAACGCCCGGATGACCTTCCACTGGTTGCGCTCGGCCACCCGGTCCGCTTCCTTCAGCCGGTCCGCCGCCTTCGCCTCGGCGGATTCGGCCAGTTGTTCCCAGGATGCGCGGGATTCCAAGCCGTTACTCCATCCTTTCCCATACATACGGTTCCAAGGGTTTCCCCAGCCTGTCCATTCTTTCCGGATCAAGCCGGACGCAAAGCAGCAGCCAGTCGTCTTCGGCGCGCCGCTCCGTCACTTCTCCCACCCGGTACGCCAGTGCGGCGAGATCGCCGCGCGCCGCCGGCAGCCGGAAAACGGCCGTCCGCCGGACCAGCTTCCGCTCGACGGCTTCCGCCAGGCGGTGCAGGTCCTCGTCCCGGAAGGCGCTGATCGCCAGGGTGTCGCCGTTTTCCCCAAGGAAGGGCACCGCATCCGGCGAGCACAGGTCGATTTTATTGTAAACCACCAGCACGGGCTTGTCCCCCGCGCCCATCTCCGCCAGCACGCGCTCCACGACTTCCCCCTGCCGGTCGTGCGCCGGCGAAGAGGCGTCGATCACGTGGATGAGCAGGTCCGCTTCCTTCACTTCTTCCAGCGTGGAGCGAAAAGCGGCGACCAGCTCGTGGGGCAGATTGCGGATAAACCCGACAGTATCGGTGAGCAGCACTTCCCCGCCTCCCGGCAGGCGCAACGCACGCGTCGTCGGGTCCAGCGTGGCGAACAGCTTGTCCTCCGCGAGGACGCCGGCCGCGGTCAGGCGATTCAGCAGCGTGGATTTCCCCGCGTTTGTGTACCCGACCAGGGCCGCCTGGAAAACGCCGCTCTTCCTGCGCCGCCGGCGGTGCAGCTCGCGGTGGGCTTTCACGCTTTCCAGCTGGCGGCGCAGCTCGCCGATGCGGCGGCGGATGTGGCGCCGGTCCGTTTCCAGCTTCGTTTCGCCCGGACCGCGGGTGCCGATGCCGCCGCCCAGCCGCGACAGATGCCGGCCGTGGCCGGACAGCCGGGGCAGCAGGTAGTTCAGCTGGGCGAGTTCCACCTGAAGCATGCCTTCCCGCGTCCGGGCCCGGCTGGCGAAGATGTCGAGGATGAGCTGGGTACGGTCGATGATTTTGGCGTTCAGCAGCGGTTCCAGGTTGCGCACCTGCGCGGCGGACAGTTCCTGGTCGAAAATGACCGTCCCGGCGCCATGGAGTTCCGCCAGCCGCCCGATTTCTTCCGCCTTTCCCTTGCCGACGAACCATTTCGGATCGGGGGCCGGCCGATGCTGCACGGTCACCGCCGCCACCTCGGCTCCCGCGGTTTCCGCCAGCCGGGAAAGTTCGCGCAGGGATTCGTCCGGATCGGCGTCCGGACGGCGCATGTCGTCCGTGACGAGACTGACGAGGATGACGCGCTCGCGCTTCCCGGCGCCGGTTTCATGCAATTGTCGGGCCATCGATTTCCCCCTTCTGGCGCTGTGTTCCGTATCCTCCGCTCCCGGCCGTGCTTCCGCGGATCATTCCCACCCGTCCACGTTGCGCAGGTCCTCCGGCCGAATATCCATGAGCTCCATCCGCCCGGGCGTGCCGCTCGGGTATTGCTCCAGCAGGCGAACGGCCTGGTTGCGGATGGCGCGTTCCAGCACATTGCGTATGAAACGGGCGTTGCTGAACGAATAGAGACGGGCGTTTTTCTCCGCGATCACCATTTGGCGCAGCTTTTGCAGCGTCTGCGGCAGCAGCGTGTAATCCCGTTCCCGGGCCATCAGCTCGGCAATCTGGATCAGCTGGTCCGTCGTGTAGTCGTGAAACGTCATCCGGATCGGAAACCGCGAAGGCAGTCCGGGATTCGACAGCAAAAAAGCTTCCATCTCCAGCGTGTATCCGGCCAAAATGAGCACAAACTGGTTGCGGTGGTCTTCCATCGCCTTGACCAGCGTGTCGATGGCTTCCTTCCCGAAGTCCTTTTCGCCGCCCCGCGCCAGGCTGTAGGCCTCGTCGACGAACAGGACGCCGCCCATCGCCTTGCGGATCCATTCCCTGGTTTTTTGCGCCGTGTGGCCGATGTATTCGCCGACCAGATCGGCCCGCTCCACTTCCACCAGGTGCCCTTTGCTCAGCACGCCCATGCTTTGCAAAAGCCGCGCCAGAATGCGGGCGACCGTCGTCTTGCCGGTGCCGGGATTGCCTTTGAAAATCATGTGAAACACGTGCTGGCTGTTCGACAGGCCGGCCGCGGCGCGCATCTGCCGGACCTGGAGCAGGGCGTATATTTCGTAGACGAGCGCCTTCACCTCTTCCAGCCCGACCAGCCGGTCCAGTTCCTTTTGCCATTCGGCCCACGGGCCTTCGCTGGGGAGCGTTCGCGCGCGAACGCTGGACAGCGGCGCGGCCTGCTCCGCGGACGCGGACCGCAGCACGACGTTGATTCTCCGGTCCGGACGCGAAAGGGCGGAATCCCGCGTTTCCGGCGATCTCGCCCGTTCGTTCATAGCTTCGCTCCTCCCGCTGGGCGTTATCGGCGTATGCCTGCCGCCTTACCAATGTATTCGGGCCGTTCATCCGCCATGCCCAGGGAGGTGACACGAGCCACGAAGGCGCCCGGCCGTCCGGCTTACGAGCAGCCCGCCTCCCAGCCGAGCTGCCGCAGCAGAAGCCGCCGGTGTTCCAAGCTCAGGCGGAAAAAAGGAAACCGCTTGTTGCGGATGCTTTCCAGCACCCGCCTGGCGGTCCGTTCGGCCATCGCCGCATCCCGTTCGGAGATCTGCCCTTCGTCCAGCGCTTCTTCCAGTTCGTCCTCGTCGAGCAGCATCGTTTCGCCCCCCGGAAGGACGACGATGTCCAGAAACAGGTCGTCAAACCAGGGAACCTGCTGATCGGTCACGCCCTGCGTTTTGCAAATATCGATATACCATTGCACGACGCGCCCCGCGTCGTTGAACATCGTGGTGACAACGAAATGTTCGCCCTTCGGGTAATGCTGCATCCACAGGTAGCCCTTGTCCGCCAGACACACCCGCTTTCCGCCGTATTCCCTCCACAGCGGTTCCCGCAGTTCATGGATGCGAAACAGGGTCACAAAACCGCGAAACCGCGCCTCATCCATCGGGACGCAGGCGTAGCTCTTCTTGAGAATGCGGCGCCAGTTGGCACGGTCCGAAAATTTTCGCTTCATGGTCCATGTTCCTTTCCGGCCGCGCGGGATGCGGCCGCCGCTGCTTCATCCCGCGCCGATATATCCGATCTTAACATAAAGCGGGGGCCGTGCTCCACCTCCGGCCGGCGCATGTTTCGCTGCCGGACGATGGACCTCCGCACCCCCGCAACGGCCCGCGGGCCGAATGGAAGCATTCCGGCGACCGGGCAAATCCTTCGGGTTAAGGCAGTTCCACCTCAAGCACTCCCGTTTCCTACGGCGTTCCATTCCCGGCCGGAGGACCGCCCGTCTCGCCTTCCTCCGGCGATCCGCCTTCCTGCGGCTGGCCGTCGCCCGGCTCTTCGGGAGGCGTTTCGTCTCCCGCGGGCGGGCCTTCCGGCGTGTTTTCCCCGGGTTCTTCGCCGTCCGGCGGTATCTCCGGCGATTGTTCCCCTTCTCCCGGCGGCTCGGCCGTCTCGCCCGGCTCTTCCGGGATGGCGTCTTCCGGCAGCTCCGTCGAGATATAGACCGACGCCGGCTCCGACGGCGGGCTTTCCTTCCGGTCGCGGGCGTTGTAGGCGGTCACGTAATACGTGTACGTTACTTCCGGGAAAATCGCCAGGTCGTAGAACGCGGTTTCCGCCGTTTCGCCCAGCAGGGTGAACGTTTCCTCCAGCCCCTCCGCCTTCCGGTATACCCTGTACACGATGTTTTCCGCGGAGGACGGCTCCCACCCGAGCTTCACCATCACGTCCATGGGCAGGTATTCGGCCTTCAGCCCCGTGACGGGAGCCATTTCTTCCTTCTTCTCGATCCCCTCGGGTTTCGGGAACGAGCGTTTCTCCTTGTTTTTCAGCGCCTGCGACATGACGGCGGAAAACAGCGCCGCCGCCTGGCCGCTGCCTTTTTGCAGGAAATGCTTTTCATCCGTGCGGTCATACCCCATCCACACCGCGGCGGTATACTCGGGGGTGTAGCCGACAAACCAGACGTCGCGGTTGCCGGAGGTTTTGACCCCGGGGATGCCCAGCTGGGTGGTGCCGGTCTTGCCCGCCACCTGGCGGCCCTGGATGGCCGCCCGCGTGCCGGTGCCGCCCTGCTTGACCACCTCCAGCAAAAGCTGGGTCATGTAGTAGGACGTTTCGGGCTTCATCACCCGTTCGGGTTCTTTTTCCTTGTACTTGTAGATCGTTTTCCCCGCGTCGTCCCGGATCTCCAGGATGGCGTGCGGTTCCGGCAAAAAGCCGCCGTTGGCGAATGCCGCGTAGGCCCGCGCCATCTCCAGCGGAGTCACGCCGTTCGTGAGCCCGCCAAGCGCGATGGCCAGGTTGCGGTCGTCCGGACCGAGCTCGATGCCGAGCCGGGCGGCGAATTCGATGCCGGCCTTGACGCCGATCTCGTTGAGCAGCCAGACGGCCGGCTGGTTGCGGGATTCCTTGACCGCCTGCTTCATGCTGACCGGCCCGATATACTTTGTCCGGTTGGAATCCTCGGGGCAATATTTGCCGTTGTCGTAACAGATCTTGTCGTCGCGCAGGGTCGACCACGGGAACCATTTCCCCGTTTCCAGGGCCGGACCGTACGACGCGATGGGCTTGAACGAAGAACCCGGCTGGCGCGGCTTGGTGACGCGGTTCCAGCCCTTTGTCGCATAATCGCGCCCGCCGACCATGGCCGCAATCTCGCCGGTGTGCTGGTCGAGGATCACCATCGCGCCCTGCGCCGAGGTGCCGTCCTCGCTTTTTTCGAAATGGTCGTCGTCCGCGAACGCCTTTTCCATGGCCTCCTGGGCGGCGATGTCGATGGCGGTGACGATGGTGTATCCGCCCCGCATGATCCGGTCCTCGTCCAGGCCCGTTACCCGGACGGCTTCGTCCAGGACGTAGTCGGTGTAAGTCGGGTACCGCGTGCCCGCTTGCTGCGTCTGCGCCTTTTTCGGATCGTAGTCGACCTTTTTGGCTTTTTCCGCCTCCTCCTGCGTGACGATGCCGGCTTCCGCCATGAGATCCAGCACGACGGCACGGCGCTGCTTGGATTTTTCGGGATCCGCCAGCGGGTTGTATACGTTGGGGGCTTTCGGGATGCCCGCCAGCGTGGCCACTTCCCACAGCTCCAGATCCTTCAGGTCCTTGTTGAAATAAAACTTGGCCGCGGTCTTGACGCCGTACTGCCCTTTGCCGAAATAGATCCGGTTCAGGTACAGCTCGAGGATCTGGTCCTTCGTGCGGTGGTTTTCCAGCGCCAGCGCGATGGAGGCTTCCGTCGCCTTGCGGAACAGCGTCTTGTCCGCGGAAAGGAAAAGGTTCTTGGCCAGCTGCTGCGTGATGGTGCTGCCGCCTTCCACGAAGTCGCCGGCCATGACGTCCTTCACCAGTGCACGCCCGATGCTCCAGAAATCGACGCCGCGATGCTCGTAAAACCTCCGGTCCTCGGTGGCGATGAACGCCTGGCGGACCAGTTCCGGAATATCCTTGAACTCCACGTAGTCGCGGTTGCCCTCGGCCACGTACAGCTTCGTGATCTGGCGGCCTTCGCGGTCGGTGATGATCGTGGCCTGGGCCAGCTCGAAGCGGTTTTCGTTTTCGCTCAAAATCCGTTCGCCGTTCAAGATGATGAGCAAATACCCGAAAACCGCGCATATGGCGATAAACAATCCGGCATATAACACCCACAGAAAGCCAATGCCCGCCTTCCGCCCGGCACGGGCGGAGGCGCCCCTGCGGGATTTCCCCTTCGGAGCGGCTTTGCCCATGATGGTTCTCCCCCTTCGGATCCCCTGAACCTTCCGGAATTCCGACATGCGGTCCGGCTTTTTCTCTCTATACAGTGTTTGCAGACAAGTTCCGCCATAAAGAAGAACAACCCGGACCGGGTTGCTCTTGACGGAACATTTTCATTCAGTTAGACGCAAATGGGGGGCAAAAAGTTTCAAGCCTCGGGGACGTCAAGCGTCCGACCCCGCCTCCTGGGGCTGCGCAAGCGAAACGTTGCGTTGCGGCGTAAACGTGCTGATGGCGTGCTTGTAGACCATCTGCTGACGGCCGTCGCTGTCGATGATGATGGTGAAATTGTCAAAGGCGCGCACAACACCCCGGATCTGGAAGCCGTTCGTCAGGTATACGGTAACCGGTATGCTGTCCTTGCGCAGCTGGTTGAGGAACGTGTCCTGGATGTTGATGGATTTGTTCATTGGCTGGATACCCCCATTGCAGAAGAATTAGGGTGATGTACGATTTTATTCGCGATGCAACCTGAACTTTCCTGTTATTATATCACAAGTTATCCGGTAAAGGCTTTCAATTTTTTGACCCGCGTCCACCCAGACGATGCCGGGCATCCGGCGAAACCAGGAAAGCTGCCGCTTGGCGAAACGGCGGGTGTTGCGGACGAGGGCTTCGACGGCCGTCCGGTATTCGGTCTCCCCGGCAAGATAGGCGGCGATTTCCTTGTACCCGATGGCCTGCATGGAGGTGGCGCCGCGCGGGACGCCTTCCGCCAGAAGCCCCGCCACTTCCCGCACGAGTCCGGCCGCGAGCATGTCCTCCACCCGTTTTTCGATCCGCGCGTACAGCATTTCGCGGTCCATCGCGAGTCCGATGATGAGCAGATCATACGGCGACGTTTTGGGCTCGCCGCGCCGCTGGGCCTGCACCTCCGACATCGGCTTGCCGGTGGATTCGAAGATTTCCAGCGCGCGGATGACGCGTTTGACATCGCGGGGATGCAGGCGCGCCGCCGTTACGGGGTCCACCTCCCGCAGCCGCGCGTGGAGGGCTTCCGGTCCTTCGCTTTCCGCGAGCGCCCTCATGCGCCGGCGAAAATCCGGATCGATGTCGGCGGCTTCGCTCAGCGGAAATCCGTAGCAAACCGCCTCGACGTAAAGCCCCGTCCCCCCCACGATCATCGGCAGCCGGCCGCGGGACGCGATGTCGCGGATGAGCTCCCCGCACCGCCGCTGGAACTCCGCGACGGAAAAAGGCTCATGGGGCTCGAGGATATCGATGAGGTGGTGCGGAATGCCGCGCCGTTCCTCGGGCGGAAGCTTGGCGGTGCCGATGTCCATGCGCCGGTAGACCTGCATGGAATCGCCGTTGATGATTTCGCACCCGAACCGCTCCGCCAGTTCCAGGCTGAGGGCCGTCTTGCCGACGGCGGTGGGGCCGACGATGGCGATCAGCGGCGGACGGTCCGCCCGGTCAATGGCCGCCACATTCGATCACTCCGTAGGCGACGGCGGAAGACGGCCTGCGGCAAGCGGCAAAGCCGAGCCGCTCAAACTCCCCGCTGTCGCGGTGGTCCTTCAGCACGACCCTTCGGCGGGCGACCCGCACGGCGTGTCGGACCGCCGATTCGGCGAGCGGACGCTCCTCGGCAAAAGGGCGAACGGGCGCCATGCCGGGGGACGTGCGCACGGGAATGCGGAACATCGGATCGAAATAGACGATGTCGAAGCTCCTGTCCGGCAGCGAGGCCAGAAAGTCTCCGCAATCCGCCCGGCGGATTTCGATGCGGCGCATCGCGGCGTCGATTTCCGCGTCCCCGGTCGTGTAGGAAGCCAGCCCTTCGCGGACGATCACATACAAAACCGGCGAAACCTCCAGGGCTGTCACCTTTCCTTCGGGGCCCGCGGCGTATGACAGGACGATGGCGTCCGCCCCCAGGCCGGCCGTGCAGTCCAGCACCCGGTCGCCGGGACGGACGCCGGCCGCATCCACCAGGGCATCCCGTTCGCCTTTTTGCAGCCGCTTGACGCGGAGCAGCGCCATGCCCGGATGAAAAAACAGCGGCGGCCCCAGTTCCGAGAGCAGCCGGAGACCCGTGCCGCCCGCCACGAGCACGCGGTCCGCGCCGTGCCGGCGGGCCAGCTGGCTGATCGTTCGCCGTCCGCGCGGAACGTAGACCGCCTCCAGCTCGTCCGCGAGACGCCGCGCCAGCGCCTCCGTCGCCCCGTCGGGCCGCTCCGTTGTGGTCACGATCACGACATCACCCGTTTGAACATTTTGTCCAATTCGTACCGGCTGAAACTCACGACGATCGGCCGGCCGTGCGGACACGTGTACGGCTGGCGGCAGGCGGCCAGTCGTTCGAGCAGCTTCTGTCCGGCTTCGCCGGTCAGCGCCGAATTCGCCTTGATCGCCGCCTTGCAGGCGCACAGGATGGCCGCCTTTTCCCGGAACCGGGCCGGATCCACATCCCGTTCGGCGACAATCCATTCCGCCATTTCACGGACGAGGACCTCTTCCTCTCCCTTCGGAAACCAGTGGGGGACCGACCGCACGATGAACGCGTTGCCCCCGAACTCCTCGAGATACACCCCGATCGCCTCGAACACGGGAAGCTTGCCGCGCAGCACCGCCGCCTCGCCCGGCGGAAACTCCAGCGTCACGGGCAGAAGCAGCTCCTGGCTCGCCTCCGGCGGCCGGCCGAACAGGTCGTAAAAGTATTCATACTGGATGCGTTCGTGCGCGGCGTGCTGGTCGATGAGAAACAGTCCGGATTCGTTTTGCGCCACGATGTAGGTGCCGTGTACCTGGCCGACCCAGTGCAGCTCGGGAAACGCCGCTTCCCGGGTCCCGGCGCTTTCCGCCGGCGCGGCGGACGCGGCGGCCGGCTCCTCCAGGGCGGCCCGCCAGACCTGCTCGGGAACGACCGTCCTATCCGTTCCCCTGCGTTCCGGGGAAGCGCCCGTCCCCGTTGCGACGGCCTTCGCCAAGCCGCGTCCTTCCGCAGGCCGGCCGCCCGCGTCCCCCGAGCGGATGTTCCCGCCGTCCCGGGCGGAATATTCGTCCCGGCGCCGTTCCTGCAGCGCCGCCGGCCAGCCGCCGTCCCGACCCGTGCCCCCGGCCGAAGGGAAACGAAAACGCTGCTGCTCCGGCGCGGCCGGCCTTGTAGCCTTGGCCGCCGCGCCGGAGGGGATGTAAGGCTGCCGGGCGAGCGCCCGTCTGACCGCTTCTTCCACGAAGACGCGCAGCTCCGTCTCCTTGCTGAAGCGCACTTCCAGCTTGGAAGGATGCACGTTGACGTCAAGCAGCGAAGGATCCATGCGCAGATGAACGACGGCCAGCGGATAACGGTTTACCGGCAGCATCGTGTGATACGCCGCCAGGAGCGACTGCAGGATCGCCGGGCTGCGCACGTGGCGGCCGTTCACCACGATGGTGACGGCGTTCCGGTTGCTCCTCGTTTCCACGGGCAGGGCGACAAGTCCCGAAACGGCGTAATCCGGGTGTTCCCCGGCCAGTTCCGCCATGGCGCGGGCCGCGGCGGTGCCGTAAATGGCGGCGACAACCTGGCGCAGATCGCCGTTCCCCGGCGTCCGGAGCAGCACCTGTCCGTTGTGGCGCAGCGTGAACGCGATTTCGGGATGGGCCAGAGCCTGCCGGTATACCGCGTCGCAGACGTGACCCAGTTCGGTCTGCACGGTGCGCATGTATTTGAGCCGCGCCGGCGTGTTGAAAAACAGCTCCCGCACCGCGATGTCCGTGCCCCTGGAAGCGGCGACCTCCTCGCGCCGGACGATCCGGCCGCCTTCGATGTCAAGGCGGACGCCCAGGCCGTCTTCGCCCGCGGCGCTGCGGCAGCTCACCTTGGCGACCGCGGCGATGCTGGGCAGCGCCTCGCCCCGGAAACCGAGGGTGGCGATGCGGAACAGATCCCGTCCGCTGCGGATCTTGCTCGTGGCGTGCCGCTGGAAGGCCAGCTCCATGTCTTCGGGCGCGATGCCGTGCCCGTTGTCCGTCACCCGCACGAGTTTCAGGCCGCCTTCTTCCGCCTCGACGCCGATCGCGGAAGCCCCCGCGTCGATGGCGTTTTCCACCAGCTCCTTGACCACGGATGCGGGCCGTTCCACCACCTCGCCGGCCGCGATCTGGTTGGCCACATGGCCGTCGAGCAAACGGATGATACCCACCGGCGTTTCCTCCTTCGTCGGGTCCGCCGGACCCGCTGCCTTCAGCCCGCCGACGCGGTCAGGGACAGCTTCACCGTGTCTCCGTCCACGTTCCAGTGAAGCTCCGGCGCCCATTCCGCCAGCGCGCGGATGTCGAAGGCGCTGAGGCCGTTTTGCACGTTCAGGCGTTGGTCATCGATGCGGATGGACAGCGTCCTTCCGTCCCGCGTCATGTTCACCGTCCGGGTGTTCGCGTCATAGCTCAGTTCGGCGCCGAGCACGGCCGCGGCGAAATGGCCGTTGACATACCATGCGCCGTTGTGGTTGTAGACGGCGTTGGGCTGCCTCGTGCGCACGCCGTTGATCGTGACGTTGCCCATGACGTAGGTGATCTGCATCGTTTTCCCGCCGGCGGCGCGGTACGCGGCGGCCAGCTGGGCCGCGGGACCCTGGACGACGACGTCGGGCGTCAGTCCGATGCCTTCCACTTTCCGGTTGTTCGGCGTCAAATACTCCTGGGTGGTCACCTTCAGCACCCCGCCGAAGCTCAGCGGAATCAGCAGCTGCGTGACTCCTTTGCCGTAGGTCTTCCGGCCGACCAGTTTGGCGGCGCCGTAATCCTGGAGGGCGCCGGCGAACAGTTCGGCGGCGCTGGCCGTCGCCTCGTTCACCAGCAGAACCACCGGATACGGCCGCGGGGTTCCGCTGACGGAAAGCGGGGTATCTTTGCCGTCGCGGTTGATCATGTGCGCCAGCACGCCGTTCCGGATGAAGTGGGAAGCGATCTCCTGCGCCGCTTCGATGTAGCCGCCGCCGTTGTTGCGAAGATCGACGATCAACGCCTTCAGGCCGCCTTTTTCCAGCTGCTCCAGACGCTCCGCGAATCGCTCCGGCGAGTCGCTCGTAAATCCGGTGAGCGCCATATACCCGACCCCGTCGCCCATCGGCTGTCCGCTGACGGAAGCCAGCCGGATGAGCTGCCGGGTGACGCGGACGCGGATCTCCCGGCCGTCGCGAAGCAACACCACGTTGACGGTCGTCCCCGCTTTCCCGAGCAGCCGGTCCCTCGCGTCGTCCGTCGTCTTCACCGCGGCGCCGTCCACTTCGACGATCACGTCGCCGGGCTGGATGCCCGCCCTTTCGGCGGGGGAGTTCGGAATCACGTCGGTAATGAGTACGGATTGGTTTTGATTTGTCATATAAACGCCGATGCCGACAATTTCCTGTTCCAGGTCGCGCTGGTAGGCTTCCCACTCTTCGGGGGGCAGATACTCCGTGTACGGATCGCCCAGCGCGTAGATCATGCCTTCGATGGCCGCGCGGTTCAGCGTGTCTTCATCGGGCCGGCTCAAATGGTACCGCTCGAGAAGGCCGCGAATTTCTTCCACCTGCTCCGCAGACTCGGCAAACGCCGCCGGTGCGGCGCCCGTCATGCCGGTGACCAACAGCGCCAAGGCCAGCGGCCAGGCCGCAAGGCGCGTGAACAACCTCCGGTTCATGTTCCATCCCCGCTCTCCGTAAGTTCGTTTTTTGCGTCGTTGAGCCACGCCAGAGCCTCCAGCGGCGTCATCCGCAACACGTCGAGCTTGCGGAGACGCTGCAGAACCCGTTGTTCCCGCGGGCTGAAAGCCTTGCGTCCTTTCGGTTCGGCCGCCGGCATGTCCGCGAACATCGCCAGCTGCACCGCATCCGCCGTCCCGTCCGGCCCGGCCGTGGTGTCCTCGTGTGCCTCCCGCGCCACCGCGGCTTCGTCCCGGGCTGCCGCAAGCGCGGCTTCGTCCCGCACCGGCGCCCCTTCGCGCCGGGCGGCCTGTGCGGGACCGCCGGCCGTTTTCGCCGCGGCCGATTCCATCTGGTGCAAGAGCTCATAGGCCCGGCTCACGATGGAATCCGGCACGCCGGCCAGCCGCGCGCAGTAGATGCCGTAGCTGGAATCGGCCGCCCCCGGCACCAGCTTGCGCAGGAACGTCACGGTGTCTCCGCTTTCCTTGACCGCCATGCGCGCGTTGCGCAGCGAAGGCAGGTTTTCCTCCAGGCGGGCCAGCTCGTGGTAATGCGTCGAGACGAGCGCCTTGCAGCCGATTCGGTCGTGCACGTACTCGATGACGGCCTGGGCAATGGCCATCCCTTCGTCCGTCGACGTGCCCCGGCCGAGCTCGTCGATGATGACGAGGCTTTGCCGGGTGGCCTGTTCGGTCATCACCCGGATGTCCTTCATTTCCACCATGAAGGTGCTTTGTCCGCCGGTCAGATCGTCCGCCGCGCCGATCCGCGTGAAGATCCGGTCGATGATCGGCAGCTCGGCGGATGCCGCCGGGACGAAACTGCCGATCTGCGCCATGATGCAGATGGCCGCCACCTGCCGCATGTAGGTGCTCTTGCCGGCCATGTTCGGCCCGGTGATCAGCAGCATCCGGCCGTCCGCTTCCGTGAGCACCGTGTCGTTGGCGATGAACGGCTCGTTTTCGGACAGCGCTTCCACCACCGGATGCCGGCCGCCTTGGATGCGCAGGTCGAAACCGGACGACCAGCGCGGCCTCGTGTAGCGCCGCTCGCCGGCCACCTCCGCGAAGGACTGCAGCACGTCGAGGGCGGCGATCTGCTCCGCCAGGCGCTGCAGCCGCGGAATCTCCCGCGCCACCTCCTCGCGGATGGCCAGAAAGGTTTCGTATTCCAGGTCGACCAGCCTTTCTTCCGCTTCCAGAATGCGCGCTTCCATTTCCTTGAGCTCCGGCGTGACAAACCGCTCCGCGTTGGCGAGCGTCTGTTTGCGCTCGTAGCGGCCCTCCGGAAGCGCCGCCAGGTTGGCCCGGGTCACTTCCAGGTAATAGCCGAACACTTTGTTGTAGCCGACCTTCAGCGATTTGATGCCGGTCGCTTCCCGTTCCCGCCGCTCCAGGTCGGCGATCCACTGCTTGCCGCTCTTGCTGGCTTCCCGCAGCTCGTCCAATTTCGGGTCAAAGCCCGGCCGGATGAGGCCGCCTTCGCGCAGCGTTACCGGGGGATCGTCGGCGATGGCTTCCGCGATCCGTCCGGCCACGTCCTCGCACGGGTCCATCGTCTCCGCCAGTCGCGCCAGGGGCGAGCCTTCCAGCGAAGCGATAATGTCCCGCACGGCGGGAATCCGCTCCAGGGAAGATCTGAGCGCGTTCAGGTCGCGGGCGTTTGCGGTTCCGTAGGCGACGCGGCCGACGAGCCGCTCCAGGTCGTAGATTTCCGCCAGCTCCCGGCGCAGCTCGGCGCGCTGCAGCCAGTTGCCGTGCAGCGCTTCGACCGCGTCGAGCCGCTTGTCGATCGCCTTCGGGTCCAGCAACGGCTGGTCGATCCAGCGGCGGAGCATGCGCGCGCCCATGGCGGTGCGCGTCCGGTCCAGCAGCCAGAGAAGCGACCCCTTGCGGGAGCGGTCGCGGATCGTCTCGGTCAGCTCCAGGTTGCGGCGGGTGTAGGGGTCCAGCCGCATGTACCGCTGCGGGTCGTACGCCTTGACCGTGCGGATGTGGGCGAGGGAACGCTTTTGCGTTTCCTTGAGATACCCCAGCAGACGGGCGACGGCGTCGCGCCGCGCCGGTTCGTGACGCTCCCAGTCTTCGTCCGGAAACTGGGCTGCCAGATCCGCCTCGGGGCTGCTTTCGCGCAGCGTGCAAAACACGGTGCGCCCCGCTTCCGCCGCCGCCTGGCGGATGATCGCGAGGGCCGCTTCGTCGCCCACCGCTTCCGCCGGTTCGTACACGTTCAGTTCGGTGAGCACCGCATCCGCGGCGGCGTCCAGCGAAGTGACGTACAGTTCCCCGGTGGTCATGTCGCAGGCGGCGAAGCCGAACCGCCCGTCCGCGACGGCGGCGCCGACGATGAAGCGGTTGGCCTTGCCGTCCAGCGCCTTCCCTTCCATCACCGTGCCCGGCGTGACGACGCGGACGATTTCCCGCTTCACCACGCCCTTGGCCGTCTTCGGGTCTTCCATCTGCTCGCAGATGGCGACCTTGTATCCTTTTTCGATCAGTTTGGCTATGTAGGATTCCACCGCATGGTACGGCACGCCGCACATGGGGATGCGCTGTTCCGCCCCGCCGTCGCGGCCGGTGAGGGTGATTTCCAGCTCGCGGGCGGCGATCACGGCGTCCTCGAAAAACAGCTCGTAAAAATCG
>ERZ795043.1107-NODE-1107-length-15309-cov-23.714042_pt1 | contig 15309 bp, 15 predicted proteins | sample MGYA00375127_ERZ795043 | MGnify/ENA primary metagenome ERZ795043 (study PRJEB30172, sample SAMN05518447) | compost metagenome | isolation source: Feedstock adapted compost from Newby Island compost facility, Milpitas, CA | place: USA:Newby Island compost... | reverse complement strand
GGGCGACGGCTGGGACGGCTGGTTCGTGGCGCTGGACGGAAAGGACGTGGTCGGCGCCATCGGCGGCGGCATGACCGGTCCGGAGGAAGCGGAAGTGTTCGTCCTGTACCTCTTGCCCTCGCGCCGGCGGGAAGGCATCGGCACGATGCTGCTGGACCACCTGACGGACATCCAGCGGGCAAAAGGTGCCAAACGGCAATGGGTGTCCGTGACCAAGGGAAACGGGAAAGGCATCCCCTTCTACGAAGCGCGCGGATTCCGGCTGGCCGGCGAGCGGGAGGCCCATTTCAATCCCGAGGGTGAAGAGCTTGTCTCCCATCGCTATGTGCGCGACATCTGAGCAGGGGGAACGCCCGCTGACGGCCGGCACGCGAGAACCGGCGCAAGCGAACAAGCATGTTGAGGACGACAGACGGAAAAAAACGGGAGAGGATTCTTCATGGCAGCAGCAAGGGAACCATGGAACGCGAACATCGTCCCGGCGGATGAATCCCGCCTGGACGCGCTTGCCCGCCTGGGGTGCAAGCTATGGCCGGACAACGAGAAGGAGGCGATGCGGGAGGACTTCCGGGAACTTCTCGAGTCGGACCGGGACGCCGTTTACGTGGCGGATCGGGAAGGACAGACCATCGGGTTCGTTCACGTGAGCATCCGGACGGATCCCGTGGAAGGCGCCACATCTTCGCCGGTCGGTTACGTGGAAGGCATCTACGTGGACGAAACGTTCCGCTGCGGAGGCATCGGGCGGGCGTTGATCCGGACCGCCGAGGAATGGGCGAAAGCCCGCGGATGCACGCAGCTCGGGTCGGACACCTGGCTGGACAATGTGCAGAGCCAGCTGTTCCACCTGAAATCGGGGTTTCGCGAAGCCGGGCGGATCGTCGCCTTCATCAAGGAGATCGAGTAGGCCGGCCGGCCGGCCGGCAGCCTTTCAAAGCAAAGTCAATGGGGAGGGCCGCCGGAATGGACCGCGTGATGGGCGTCATGTTCGACATGGACAATACGCTTCTGGCGTCGCGGATCGACTATGCCGGGATGAAGGCCGCCGCGCACCGCTATCTGGCCGAGCGGGGCGTGCTGCCGGCGGCCCTGGATCTTTCGGCGCATACGACCGGCACGCTGATCGCCGAAGCGATGGCCACCGGCCGGATGCGGGAAGACTGGATTCGCGGCGTATGGGATGTCGTCACGGACCGTGAGATGGCCGGCATGCGGGATGCGAAGCTGGAGCCGGGCGCCACGGAGCTGCTGGAGGCGCTGTCCGGCACCGTCCTTCTGGCGGTGGTGACGAACAATTCCCGGGCCGCCGCGGAAGAAGCCCTTGGGCGAAACGGCATCCTGCACCGGTTCGATTGCGTGGTCGCCCGGGAAGACATGGCCGCCCTCAAGCCGTCGCCGGACGGGTTTCTGAAGGTGTTGGAGCGGTATCCGCATATTCCGAAAGAGGCCTGGATCGCCGTCGGCGATTCGTGGATCGACGGGAAGGCGGCTTCCGCGGCGGGCATCCGTTTCGTCGCCTGCCGGAGCGACCTGGACGGCCTGAAGCGAAAAGGGGTTTCACCGGCGGCCGCGCTGGCGGATCTTCGGGATCTGCCGGCGGTTGTCCGATTCAGCCGATAAGGGGAGTGCCCATGGAACAGCATCATCGGGAGTCGATAGAACGGTTTTTGGAGAAATACGGCCACGACCAGTCGTTCCGGGCGATTCTGCTCGGCGGCTCCATCGCCCATGGTTTCGCGAAGCCGGATTCGGACATTGACGTGCTGATCGTGGCGGACGAAGCGGAGTACGAGCGGCGGAAGAAGGAACATCGTCTTGCCTTCAGCGTATGGGATGTCTGCACCTACGAAGGCGGTTATGTCGACTGCAAGGTGGTCAGCCGCTCGTTCATGGAGCTGGTGGCCGAGCGGGGAAGCGATCCGGCGCGCTACGCGTTCAAGGACTGCCGGGTGCTGGTGAACCGCACGGCGGATCTGGAGGCGCTGCTGGCAAGGGTGACCGCCTACCCGGTCCGGCAGAAGGCGGAGCGCCGTGAACGTTTTGTCTCCCAGCTTTTGGCGTGGAAATGGTATTACGGGGAAGCGCTGCGGAAGGACAATCCGTATCTCGTCTGGCTGTCGCTGCAGAAAATCGTGCTTTTCGCCTGCCGCATCGTGCTGAACGAGAACGAAACGCTCTACCCGTACCACAAGTGGCTGCTGGCCGAAACGAAAAGAGCGGCGAACAAACCGGAGCGGTTTGACGGGCTCCTGGACCGGCTTCTGGTTTCTCCCGACCTGGAGGCGGTACGGCAATTGGCCGATGCGGTCTTGCGGTTTTCGGGCTTGACCGAGCGGGACGTCGACTGGCCGAACCGGTTCCTGCTCGACAGCGAATGGAACTGGATCGCGCACGAACCGCCGGTGGACGACCTTTGATTCCGGAAATGCGAAACTATGTTCGCATTTTTTCCGGGCGGTGGCGGACGAGGCGGAAGATGAGGAACCATGCCCTGAAACAGGCGGACCGGGGCACGGACGGGTGACGGAAACGGGGACGGAATACCATGACAGTTGACCGCGGAGAGAACGAATGGCCTACAAATACGTGAATTCGAAAGACAACCATGAAGACCTGGCCAGCGGGCGGGTGCTGTACAATGTCCCCGGCGCCCCGGCGTTTCCGGTCCGGCTGGCCGTCGAGCTGTTCCGGCGGGCGCTGGAACGGCTGGCGACAAAAACGGGGGGATCCATGGTTTCCCTGTATGATCCCTGCTGCGGCAGCGGATACCTGCTGACGGTTCTCGGCATTCTGCACGGCGAGCATCTCGAACGGCTCGTCGGTTCCGATCCGGACGGGAAACTTCTGGATGTGGCGCGCAAAAATCTTTCGCTGCTCGGCGATGCGGGTTTGGCCCGGCGGATGGCCGAACTCGGGGATCTGTACAGACGGTTCGGCAAAGCATCCCACGCGGGCGCCCTGGAAAGCGCGCAACGGATTCGGGAACGAATTTTGCGGCGGGGAAGGGACATCCCGGTGCATCTGTTCCAGGCGGATGCCGCGAAAGCCCGCACGCCGGACGAAATGTTTCCCGCCGTTGATCTCGTCATGGCTGACATCCCCTACGGCGGCGTGACATCGTGGCGGGGAGCGGCGGCCGCGGCGGCGGACCCGGCGGCGCTTCTGCTGGAGCATCTGTTGCCGGTGCTCAAGCCGGTTTCGCTGGTCGTGGTGGTCGCGGACAAGGAAACGCGCATCGAACATGCCGCCTATCGCCGCGTGGCGCGGCTGAAAGCGGGGAAGCGGCAGGCGTTTTTCCTTGAGCCAATCGGCGGGACGGACGCCTGGGGCGCGAAGGCTGATTGAAGTCCCGAAACGAGCCTGAAAAACGATGACGCGGGCGAAACGCCTCGAAGCGTTTCGCCCGCGTTTGTTGCTGGTGCTGCTGGTCAGCCTTTCGCTCATTGCGCGCTGCTCTGGCCGACGGCATCGTCGGCGATTTGGCCGGATTCCCGCTTGACCAGCGCCAGAAAATCTTTCGTTTCCGCCGCGACGACGCCGGAAAGGGCGATCAGCGCGATCAGGTTCGGAATGGCCATCAGCCCGTTCATCATGTCGGCGAAGTTCCACACCAGCTCCAGCGCCGCAACGGCGCCCACGAACACCATGACCACGAAGACGATGCGGTAAATCAGGATGGACCGGTCGCCGAACAGGTAGGCAAAGCATTTCTCGCCGTAATACGACCAGCCAAGCACCGTGGAATAGGCCGGACATCGTGCCGTCGGCGCTTTCCCTGCGGTACTTGATGGCGAGAATCGCTTCCGCGTACTTCGTGGCCATGCCGAAGAACGCGGTGATCCACATCCAGAACACGGCGCCGGGCCCGCCCAGCACGACGGCCGTGGCCACCCCGGCGATGTTGCCGGTGCCGACCGTTGCGGCGAGGGCGGTGGTCAGCGCCTCATAGTGGGAGATGTCCCCCCTCGATTTCCGGTCCTGGTGCCGTCTGCCGAAGGCGAGGCGAAGCGCGTAGGGCAGCTTGGAAAATTGCAGAAAGCCGAGGCGGAACGTCAGGTAGATGCCCGTTCCCACGATCAGGATGAGCAGCGGCGGCCCCCACAGAAAGCTGTTGGCGCCGTCAATCAGTTTGCCGATGAATTCCAAGCGAAAACCTCCTTCATTGTCGGGATGGATGGATGAAACATAGAAACATAGAAACATCATAATATGAAAACGCTGTCTTTTCCAGAATGATTTTTGGAAATCGAAAGTCCCTGCGGAAAAAACCGATTGACGGCAGCCGCCATGATTTGTATTCTATATTTGAACATATGTTCATATTTTAAAAAAGGAGAACGCGGATGAAACCATCGGAGCATCGGTTTCCGACGGAAGAGACGGTGCAGAAAGCGTCCGTCATCCTGAAGGCGCTGGCCGATCCGACGCGCATCAAAATTTTGCACCTGCTGTCCCAGGAAGCGTGTTCGGTGGGACATATCGCCGACGTGCTCGGCATGTCCCAGTCGGCGGTTTCCCACCAGCTCGCGACGCTCCGTAACGTGCAGCTGGTGGGCTACCGCCGGCAAGGCCAGACGGTGTACTATTCCTGCAAAGACGACCATGTCATCACCATGCTCAGGCAGCTCATCGAACATGCCGAGCACCAGGAGGAAAAATCGTGACCACCCGGGAACCCGTCCAGCATCATGACCATGATCATCCCCACAGCCGCCGTCACCACGATCATCATGACCGTCATCATGTCCGTCATCATGACCATCATCACGGTCATCACCATCATCACCATCATCACGACATCCGGGAAGGCAACCGGAAAGCCCTCGTCCTGGCCCTGTGCATCACCGGCGGCATCATGCTGCTGGAATTTGCCGGCGGGCTTCTGACCAACAGCCTGGCGCTTCTGTCGGACAGCGGACACATGCTCGGCGACGCCGCCAGCCTGCTGCTCAGCCTCGCCGCGTTCCGGCTCGCCGCGCGACCGGCTTCCGACCGGAAAACCTACGGATTTCACCGGGTCGAAATTTTGGCGGCGCTGGCCAACGGGGCAACCCTGTTTCTGGTGGCGGGCGTCATCCTCTGGGAAGCCTTCGAGCGGCTCCTGGATCCTCCCGCCGTCGAAAGCGGCACGATGATGGGCATTGCCGCCGTCGGCCTGGCCGCCAACCTGCTCAGCGCCTTCGTGCTCATGCGGAAAGGGGACGTGCACGGCAACCTCAATCTGCGGGGAGCCTTCCTGCACGTCGTAAGCGACGCCCTCGGCTCCGTTGGCGCCATCCTGGCCGGGGCGCTCATGCTGGCTTTCGGATGGTACATCGCCGACCCGATCATCAGCATGCTCGTCGCCGTGCTGATCCTGCGCAGCGCGTGGGGCGTGCTGTCCAACGCCGTCCATGTCCTGATGGAAGGAATGCCCCATGGCATCGAGCGGCAGGACATCGTCGACGCCCTGCGGGCGATCGGCGGGGTGGAGGACGTGCATGACGTGCATTGCTGGTCGATCACGTCGGGCATGCACGCCTTCAGCTGCCATTTGCTCATCCGTGACGACGCCGACGGCCAGGACATCCTGCAGCGGGCAATCGAGATCATGTCCGGCCGGTTCGGCATCGATCACGCCACCATCCAGGTGGAGACGGCCCGGATCCGCCACCTGGAACTGCACGAATGACCGGTCAAGAGGAGAGGATGGTTGCCAGGAAGGGGACCGGGCATCCGGACCGGCGGCTGGACCGCGTTCCCCCGTCGATCCGGCCGTAGGAACGCCGCCAATACGGATTCAGGCGGCGACAACAGCCTGACGTACCGGACGACGGGCCGGTGCGCGGGTTTCTCAAAATCGGCGGTGCGGGCAGCCTGGAGCGGGAGCGGACGATGACGGCATCCTGCACGTAAAATCTGAAAACGGACGCGCACGATGGACGGCTTCTCGACGCATACGGCCGGGACTTCGTCGATATCGGCCGGCTCCGGCGCCTTGCGCAATTCATGAAGGAAAACGGGCACGCCGATCTGGAACATTTTCCGTGAGTTGCACGTCTGGTAAGCGATGAATCTGATCATGAAAGGACGTGCCGCTCATGCGTTTTGGAAGGATCATTCAAGTGGCCGCCATCGGCCTGATCGCCGCCCTGGTCATGGCGGGTTGTGCAACCGGCAGCGCGCTGGGCGACGAGCGCAGCTGGGCACAGGGCATGGGAGATGACGTTTCGCACCGGGTCGGAAACGCGGAACGGCCCGCCGGCGAAATCCGGGTGATGCCCGATTTGCGGATGGACGACGGCCTGCCGTCCAAAATCGGCCTTTCGGAGCCGACGGGCACCTGGTTTTTCGCAGACGGGGGCGGCAGGCTGGGGTACGGTCTCACCGGCGGTGTCCGGCAGCCTGGCAGCGAGTGGGCGGTGACGCTGTTCGCCCACGATGAAGGCGGCGTGCCGGTGCACCGGGACGTGCGCATCCGGCTGACCCAACGGTCGCCGGAACTGGAGGAACTGTCTCTCCTGTCGGAGATGATCGTGCGCGTCGAAACGGTGGCGGGCGAATTGCAGATCGCCGCCGGCGCCATCCCCGACGAGGTCAATGCGCTCTACGCGCTCAGCGCCGAAGTCCTGGATGCGGAAGGCCGGGCGGAGGACACGAGAGCGTCGCTCATCTATGTTCCCGCGCCGGAAATCAACGCGTCGCTGGCAACGGACCGCGACGTTTACGGCGCCGCGGACCGGGAAGGGCGGCTCGTGCTGGCCAACGACGGTCCGACGGTGCTGGTGCTGGGGCTGGCGTACACGATCGAGAAGCGGGTGGGGGACGAATGGCGCGTCGTACCCCTGGATCTCGCCTTTGCCGAAATCGCCCTCTATTTGATGCCGGGCGAAACCCACGAGCAGACGTTCGACCTTTCGGCCCTGCCGGAAGGCCGCTACCGGATCGTCAAACAGGTTTGGGCGGAAGGATTTGAAGATCTGTCGGCCACGCTGGCCGCCGAATTCCGGGTGGAACGCTGAAGCCGCTGATACCAACGGAGCCGGTTCCGTGCCGGGCATGCCAATAATTGCGGGTTGAGTCCCTTTCCCGCCGGTTCCTATAATGGGCTGTGGAAAGGAGACGATCACGATGAGGAACACTCAAAGGTTCGCCTTCCTTCTCATCGCGGCCCTCGTCGGCTCGCTGCTCGCGGCGCCTATGGCCTCGGCTGCCGTCACGCTGAAGAAAGGTTCAGAAGGCGGAGATGTTTGGGATCTGCAATACCGCCTGAAAACGCTCGGGCTGTACGAGATCGCGATGGACGGCAAGTTCGGCGACCACACGGAAAATGCGGTCCGGCGGTACCAGCGGCAATACGGACTGCCCGTTGACGGCATCGTCGGACCAAAAACATGGGCGTCCCTCAAAAAATTCACGCTGAACCAGTCCGAAATGGACATGCTGGCCCGGGTGATTCACGGCGAAGCCCGCGGCGAACCGTATGTCGGGCAGGTGGCGGTGGGCGCCGTCGTCATGAACCGGCTCCGCTCTCCGCAATTTCCCGACAACATCAAGGATGTCATTTTCCAGCCCCGCGCCTTCACGGCCGTGGATGACGGCCAGTACTGGCTGACGCCGAACCGGACGGCCTATCTGGCCGCGCGGGACGCGGTGCGCGGCTGGGATCCGACGAACGGTTCGCTGTATTACTTCAATCCGGAAACGGCCACGAGCAAATGGATTTGGACCCGCACCCAGACCGTCAAAATCGGCAATCACATTTTTGCCAAGTGACGGGCATCCCATGCACAAATAGCGACACGAAACCCGGCCTGCCGTTAGCGGCGGCCGGGCTTCGTTTTGTTCCGGGGTCAGACGAACCGGAACCGGCCGAGGGCGACGTCTCCCGTCAGCACGATGCAGACGGATCGGCCGGCGGAACCGGTCACGCCGCAGGCGACCGACCGCCATTCGCCGTCCGGCGAACCGTCGACGGCACAGATGGCAATGGCCGGCCCGTCGGGCCCGCCGGAGCGGACGGTCACCGAGCCGCCGCGCGCGCTTCGGACGCGCATTTCGATACGGGCGGGCGGACGGACGGGCAGGATGCCGTCGAAGCGGATCCAGCCCCGCCCGCGATTGCCGTCCGCAGCCGGGACGACCGCCTGGCCGCCTTCGCCGCTGGGAACGATGGCGATGGAATCATAATCGTCGAACTGGTCCGCCATCGTTTCTTGGCTCAGGTCGCGCGGCGGAATCGTTTCTCCTTCGACCGGAACGAGGCCCGAAAGGCGGATGTCGTCGGAAGAGGCGCCGATCATGATGAGGCAATCGCCGGCTTCCAGGCACCAGCGGTTTCGGGTCACGTCCCACACCAGGAGCTCGTCGGCGGATAGCTCGAAGCGGACGCGACGGGTTTCGCCGGGGAGGAGCCGGATCCGCTCAAATCCGGCCAACTGCTTCAAGGGCCGAATGAAACGGGAACGGTCGAAGCGCACGTACAGCTGCGGCACTTCTTCTCCGGCCCGTCCGGAGACGTTCGTCACGTCGAACGCCACCGCGATCGTCCGGCCGATTCCGATCGGTCCGCCGGAGATGGACAGCCCGCCGTACCGAAACTCGGAGCAGGACAGGCCGTGTCCGAACGCAAACAGCGGTTTCCCTCCGTAATACCGGTAGGTGCGCCCGCCTTTGATGATGTCATAGTCCATGATGTCCGGCAGCTCGTCTCCGTTGCGGTACCAGGTCATGTTCAGGCGGCCGGCGGGATTGAAGCCGCCGAACAGCACGTCGGCGATGGCGTTGCCGGCTTCCTGGCCGCCGTGGGCGGTGTAGACGATGGCGGGGACGCGCTCGGCCGCCCATTCGACGGCGTACGGATAGCTGCCGACGATGACGACCACCGTGTTCGGATTGGCGGCATGGACGGCCCGGATCAGTCGTTCCTGGCGTTCGGGCAGGGCGATGCCGTCGCGGTCCATCGTTTCCTTGCCGCCGATCAGCGGGTGGTTGCCGACGAAGACGATGGCAACGTCTGCCTCCCGGGCCGCGCGGACGGCTTCTTCCAGCCCGTCGCGCACTATCTCCGGCAAGAAGCGGGCCGCGGGCGAAGCCGACGTGGCGGCAAATTCGCCGGCTCCCGCCGCATTGACGGCATTGGCCACACTTGCTCCGTTTCCGTCCCCGGCGCCGAGCGTTCCCGATTCCCCGAGCGTGACGGGGTCGCCTTTCCACGTTGCCAGGGTGACGGCGCCGCCGGGCGCGTCCGCCTTCCCCATGCGGAACACTTCTTTCGTGAACCAGCCCCAGACGTCGTCCGCGCTTGCCGTCACGAGCCGGTCATCGGTGGTGACGAATTTGCCCGCCGTTTCGTCGAACAGCGTGCATTCTTCTTGTCCCCACTCCGTCACGAGGAACACATCCGCTTCGCCTGATGTCGCGCGGGCCGCAAGCCGACCGTCTTCGCCTTCCGCCCGGACATGCGCGCCGGCATCCGGCGAATGGAGCCGGATGCGGTCGTCGCCGTCGGCATGCAGCACGCGGCCGTCCATCTTGTCGCGGATGCCGTCAAGGGGCGTTACGGCATAGGGCAGCGTGCCGCTGTACCAGTCGCGGTACACGACGTCGGCCAAAGGACCGATGACGGCCACTTTGCCCAATTTCTCCGCAGAAAGGGGGAGCAGGCCGCCTTCGTTCTTGAGCAGCACGACGGCTTTGCGGGCGGCTTCCCGGGCCAGTTCGGCATGTTCCGGCCGCAGAATGGCCGATTCATTGATGGAGGCATACGGATTCCGTTCCCCGGGATCGAATTCGCCGAGGCGAATCCGCACCCGGAACGTGTTGCGGAGGGCGGCGTCCAGATCCCGCTCTTCGAGCAGGCCGGCATCCAGCGCTTCGCGGATGGACGACTTCATCAGTTCCGCGTCGTCGGTCAGACTGTCGATGCCGGCCTTGACGGAAGCGGCGACGGCTTCCGCATATGAAGCGAAGTGGCGGTGGTCCCGCACGGTGCCGGATACGTCCCAGGCATCGCTCACGACGAACCCGTCCATGCCCCACTCGCCCTTGACGGTTTCCCGGACCAGGTGGTGCAGATTGCACGGCAACCCGTTGACGCCGTTGTAGGCGGTCATCATGGAGAGCGCGCCGCCTTCCCGGAAGCAGATTTCAAAGGGGCGCAGGTAATATTCGCGCAAATCGCGGGGCGTGACGGTGACCGAGCGCTCCGTCCGGCCCGTTTCGTTGTTGTTGGCAAGAAAATGCTTCAGCGTGGCGACAGCCCGGACATAGAACGGGTGGCGGCCCTGGATGCCGCGGATGAGGGCGGAGGCCAGTTTGCCGGTCAGAAACGGATCTTCACCGTAGGCTTCCTCGGTCCGTCCCCAGCGCGGATCCCGCGCCATGTCGACGGTCGGCGCCCACAGGGTCAAACCGTGGAGCTCCGGATTCCGCCTGTAAAATCCCCTTGCTTCCGTGCCGATCGCTTCGCCAATGCGTTCCAGGAGCGTCCGGTCCCAGGTGCAGCCGAGTCCGACCGGCTGCGGGAACACGGTGGCTTCGCCGAGCCAGGCGACGCCGTGGGCCGCTTCCGTCCCGTGCTTGTACGGGGCGATGCCGAGCCGGGGCACGCCGGCCTGATATTGGCACATCAAATCGATCTTTTCCTCCAGCGTCAGCCGGGACACCAGATCGTCGACCCGCGTCTCGAGGGGAAGATCCGGGTCGCGGAACGGAAGGCGGGCGGGCTCGTCCATGACGGCTCATCTCCTTGCGCGCAAAATCGCTTTCAACTCTTCACCGCGATTGTAGCACGTTCCGCCGCTTCTCCGAAACCTGCGTGGCCTCGTGCGGGAACGGATCGGCGCCGGCATGGGCAGCCGGGAGCGGCCGCGACCCGCCGTTGAGCCACCCGAGCCCGCCGCAAGCCGCGGAGGGCACGCCTTGACCCGCCCGGGGCCTGCCGCGATCCGCCTGATCCCGCCTGGGCTTGCCGGGCGTCCCCCTTTCCCTTTTGCCCGATTTGGGTTATTGTTTATTGACAGAGGGGAGGGGAGCGCATGAAAGGCATCGGCGTTTTGCAGCATTTCGGCCGGGCCCTGATGCTGCCGATGATGGTGTTGCCTGCCGCGGCGATCTTCTTCTGTCTCGCCGAACTCCCCTGGTCCCATTTCGGGCTTGAACCGCTCGGCGGCATGCTCCGCCTGGCGGGCGACACGATTTTCAACCTGCTGCCCGCCATTTTCGCCGTCGGCGTCGCCGTCGGGCTCTCCGGCAACTCGGGCATGGCCGGGCTGTCGGCGCTCTTGTCCTTTTTTCTCGTGACGGAGATGTCCCGCCATTTTCTGGGTGACGCGTTCCGGATCGGCGTCGGCGGCGGCATCGTGATCGGCCTTGCGGCGGCCTGGTCGTTCCAGCGGTTCAAATCGGTGGAATTTCCGGAATATATTCAACTGTTCGGGGGCTCCCGTTTCGTACCCCTGTTCATGAGCGCCTTTTCCCTTGTTTATGCGGTCGTGAACGTGAAAATCGGTCCGTGGATCGGCCGGCTGCTCGGGGAACTGTCCGACCTCGCGCTGGGCATGGGCGCCGTCGGCGCGTTCCTGTACGGCACGATCCACCGGCTGCTCGTGCCCTCCGGCCTGCATCACATCCTGAACAACATCGTCTGGTTCCAGATCGGGTCCTACGAGCTGCCGGACGGCGCGATCGTCCGCGGCGACCTGCCCCGCTTCTTCGCGGGGGATCCGGAAGCCGGCATGTACATGGCGGGCTTGTACCCGGTGCTCATGTTCGCGCTGCCCGCGGCGGCGCTCGCGATCATCCACGAAGCGCGGGAAGATTTGAAACCGAAGGTGAAGGCGACGTTCTCGACGGCGATTTTGGCCTGCTTTTTTACCGGGGTGACGGAGCCGATCGAATTCGCCTTCCTGTTCGTCGCGCCGGTGCTGTTCCTCGTCCACGCGGTGCTGTCCGGCCTGTCCATGGTGATCGTGACGCTGCTCGGCATCCGCCACGGGTTTTCGTTTTCCGCCGGGGCGCTGGATTTCGCCGTCAACCTGCATCTGGCCGACAGGGGGTGGCTCCTCATCCCCGTCGGCCTCGTCTACGGATGCGTCTATTATGTCATGTTCCGCTGGGCGATCCGCCGGTTCGACCTGGCGACGCCCGGCCGGGAGGACGGCTCGCCGCTCGACGCGGGCGCCCTCGACATACCGTACCGGGCGCCGCTCATTTTGCAGGCGCTCGGCGGCAAGCACAACATCGTCAAGGTGGAGGCCTGCATCACCCGGCTTCGCCTGAATTTGCGCGACGACCGGCTGATGGACACGGCGGCGCTCCGGCACCTCGGGGCGGCCGGCGTCATCCGGCTCGGCGGCGGGCGCGTCCAGGTGGTGTTCGGCACCTTCTCGGAACTGATCCGCGAAGAAATGATGAAATGGATGCGCAAGGACGAGCCGACGGTGCTGTTCCGCTCGCCGGTGTCGGGCACGATGCTGCCCCTTTCGCAGGTGCCGGATCCGATCTTCGCCGGAAAACTGGTCGGCGACGGCATCGCCTTCATCCCGGACCGCGGCGAGGTGGCGGCACCGGTGGCCGGCACGGTGATCCATGTCTACCCGAGCAAGCACGCCATCGGCATCCGCACCGACGACGGGCTCGACGTGCTGCTTCACGTCGGCATCGACACGGCGCAGCTCGACGGCAAATGGTTCGACTGCCGGGTGAAGGCGGGCGACCGGGTCGCGCCGGGGCAGCTGCTGCTCACGTTCAACCTGAAGAAGGTGGCGCAGCATGCCAAATCGCTGGCGACGCCCATGGTGATTACCAATCCGGAACGCGTGAAGGCTTGGAATTTTGCCCCGTTCAAAGCGGTCAAATTGGGACAGGCGGCGGTGATGTCGGTCGTCCTGAAGGAGGCGGAGAAGGCAGATGGGACAGCAAACGGTTAAGGGGATCGGCGCTTCGGCGGGGATTGCCATCGGCAAGGCGTTCGTGCTTCCCGCCTGGGAATGGGACATTCCGGAGAAGAACATCGACGTGACGGAGCTGGCGGGCGAGTTCGAGCGCCTGTACCAGGGGATCCGCAGGTCCAGGGACGAAATCGAGGGCATGAAGCGGGAGATGAGCGGGATCATCGGCGAGGAAAATTCCTTCATCTTCGATGCCCATTTGGCCATTCTCGACGATCCGGAATTCGTCCGGGAAGTGCAGGACATCATCCGCCGCCAGTACAAGGCGGCGGAAGTGGCGGTCAAGGAAGTGATCGACCAGTTCGTCTCCATGTTCGATATGATCGACGACGAATACATGAAGGAACGGAGCGCGGACATCCGGGATGTCGGGAACCGGCTGCTGCACCATCTGCTGGGCACCCCGGCCATCACGCTGCCGAGCGACAACCAGCCGTTCATTCTCGTGACGAAGGAAATATCGCCTTCCCAGCTGGCCAATCTGAATCCGGAGCGGGTGCTCGGCGTCGTGACGATGATCGGCGGACGCAATTCCCATGCGGCGATCATGGCCCGCTCCATGGGCATTCCGCTCGTCATCAGCCTGGAAGACCAGCTCATCGCGCCGATCCAGACCGGGGAAGAGCTGATCGTGGACGGCGACCGGGGGCTGGTCATCATCCGGCCCGACGACGCCGTGCGGCACCAGTACGAACAGCGCCGCCGCCTGCAGCAGGAACATCGCCGAAAGCTGCATGAAAACCGGTTTGCGCCGTCCGTGACGAAGGACGGCGTGCCGCTGACGCTTTTGGCCAACATCAGCTCGCAGAAGGAACTGGATGCGGCGATGGAGGACGGCGCCGAAGGGGTCGGCCTGTTCCGCACGGAATTTCTGTACATGGACCGGGACGCGTTTCCCGATGAAGAAGAGCAGTTCGCCGTGTACCGGGAGGCGGCGGAGAAGCTGGGCGAAAAGCCGCTTGCCATCCGCACGCTGGACATCGGCGGCGACAAGGTGCTGGACTACTGCCCGTTTCCGGAAGAGGAAAATCCGTATCTCGGCTACCGCGCCATCCGGTTTTCGCTGGACAGGCGGGACGTGTTCAAAACCCAGATCCGGGCGATTCTCCGGGCGGGCCTGCACGGCAACGTCAAACTGCTGCTGCCGATGATCAGTTCCATGGAAGAATGGTGGGCGGCGATGGACGTGCTCCGGGAAGCGGAACGGGAGCTGGCGGAAGCCGGCATCCCCTACCGGTCCGGCATGGACGTCGGCGTCATGATCGAAGTGCCCGCCGCCGTGCTGATCGCCGGGGAACTGGCGAAGGAAGCCGCCTTTTTCAGCATCGGCACCAACGACCTGATCCAGTACGTGCTGGCCGTCGACCGGATGAATGACCACATCGCGCACCTGTATGATCCGTTCCATCCGGCGGTGCTGCGCATGATCAAGATGGCGGTGGACGCGGCGAAGAAAAACGGCATCGGCGTCAGCGTGTGCGGCGAAATGGCCGGCGATCCCGAAGCGGCGGCGCTTCTCGTCGGGCTCGGCATCACCCATCTGTCCATGTCCGCGAGAAGCCTGCTGGTGGTCAAGGATCGCCTTTCCCGCCTGGAATCCGGCGAATGCGCAAAACTGGCGAAGCGGCTGATGAAATGCAAAACCGGCAAGGAGGCGGCGGACCTGAACCATCGTTTTCTGGAGGCGGCCATCGAAAGGGGGAGTCCGGTGTGAACCGGTCCGAAAGGCCGGGGGCGGAACCGGCTGCCGCGGAAGGCGCGAAGGCGGCCGCCGGCGTGACGGAATCGGCGCGTCCGGGGCGGAAATTGCCTGGTTGGTGGCGCCTGTTGCCGGCGGCCATCTGGATGGGCGTCATTTTCTGGCTGTCGTCCCGCACCGGATCGGAACTCGGAAGCCTGTTTCCGTTTGCCGACCGGCTGCCGCGCTGGATGGGCGGCTTCGACTTCGGCCATCTGGTGGCGTATTACATTCTGGGATGGCTCGTTCTGTGGGGATTCGGCCATCCGACTCCGCGGGCCAAATGGCTCACGGTGGGCATCTGCACGCTGTATGGGGCGACGGACGAGTTTCACCAGCTGTTTGTGGACGGGCGTTCCGCGGAGCTGCACGATCTCGTGAACGACGCCATCGGCGCCTGCCTGGCGGTGCTGACGGCTTCCCTGCCCCCGGTCCGGCGCCGCTTCGGCGGCGGAAAGGACGGCCGTTCGGGCGGACGCGCCATGGGATAAACTGCTATGCCGGGCAAAGAGGAAAACGGTCCGCTTTCTCGAAATACAAAGATGAACGCCGCCCGACGGATGCGGCGTGGCTTGGAATGCCTTTCGGGAGCGTGACGATGTTGCAAAAGACGTGCGAATGCGGGCATCCGATGGAGAT
>ERZ795043.1105-NODE-1105-length-15330-cov-146.265728_pt1 | contig 15330 bp, 21 predicted proteins | sample MGYA00375127_ERZ795043 | MGnify/ENA primary metagenome ERZ795043 (study PRJEB30172, sample SAMN05518447) | compost metagenome | isolation source: Feedstock adapted compost from Newby Island compost facility, Milpitas, CA | place: USA:Newby Island compost... | reverse complement strand
CGCGCCGGGACAGCGTTCTCCCGAGCGGCGAACATTAATTTATCACGATCCCGCCGGCAAGTCAAGCCGCCCGCCGCTGGATTTTTTGGCGTTTCAAGGATGATGCCGTCCCGTGCTCCGGTGCCGCGCATATTTGGACAATTCCTTCGGCGACGCCAGGCGCGCGTACATCCGGAAAATCACCTTGTAGCGCGATTCGATGGCCGATTTGACCTCCGCGTCGATCCGGTGGTCGCTCAGGTCGAGAAGCATTTCATCCAGTTCCTTGCGCAGCAGATAGCCGAGCTCCTTGCATTCGCGTTCGTTGAACAGCACGCCAAGCATGTCTCGGGCGCCCCCCTCTTTGCACGGGTCCATGATGATACTGTTATGCGCACATTTTGGCATTTTTATGACCCGTGCAAACCCCGGCCAACCCGGCCCCTCCCGTCCCGCGCCGCCGGCGGCGGAACGGCGCCGGGGCGTTGGCGGCGTCATCCGATCAGCGCCGGGGTGATCGTGCTTTCGATGACCGCCGCCGCAAACATGGCCGCCGTCACGAGAAGGATCAGCGGCACGAGCATCGTCAGAAAATGGACAAGTTCCGCCCCCGCCCGGGCGCGGCCTTCCGGCGTGGCCGCCAGCAACAGGCTACGGACGAGCAGAAAGCCGAACCGGATGCCGTAGGCGCAGGCGACGAAAAGCGCCGGCAACTCCAGGATGCCGTGTGGCAGAATGCCCTTCAGGAACAGTTCCAGGGCGCCGATCTCCCGCGCGGGCTCCGATTGCAGCAAGTAGCCGAGCATGCCGCCGTTGACCACGAGCACGAAAATCGGAAACAGGCCGAGAAATGCGCCAAGGAACACGAACAGCACCGCCTTGACCGCATTGTTGATGAAAATGATCAGGAAAAACCACAGCTGCGGATCGTCCGTCGAGGCGATCCAATCCGCCAGATGCTGCATGCCCTCCACCGATTGCGCCGCGAACCGGTCCATGCCGGCATATCCCGTCCAGCCGGCCGCCCAACCCGATGCGAAGGCGATCAGCGAGGCCGCCACATAGTGTCTGGAACGGATCAGGTCCCGCCAAAATGCGGCAAACAGCCCGCGCATGATTCCGGTCTCCTTTCCGCATAACTTTGGTGTACGAGCATATATCTTTTGAAAAAACGGGCCGCGGGTCCATGCCCCGGCCGGGGAGGAAAACGCCGATGAACGTGTTTTACGTGCTGGACGGCCGCCGCATCAAGCGCGCCCTCATCATCGTGGCCGCGATCCTGTTCAGCGTCGCCGTCATCTATGCGGAAAAGGACAACATCACCGTCTTTTCCCACAGCGAACCGTCCGCCGTCTACAGCGTCGTCACCGACAAAAAAGTGGTCGCCCTCACCTTCGACATCAGCTGGGGGGACAAACGGCCGGAACCGATCATCAACATTCTCAAGGAAAAAGGCGTCACCAACGCCACCTTCTTCCTCTCGTCCCCATGGGCCAAAACCCATCCCCACATCGTCCGGCAAATCGTGGAAGGCGGCTTCGAAATCGGCAGCCACGGCCACAAACACGTCAATTACAACGAGCTGTCCGACGAGGAGATCCGCCGGCAAATCCGCACGGCCCACGCGATTTTGACCGAAGAGACGGGCCGGGCCCCCAATCTGATCCGCATGCCCAACGGCGCTTTCGACAAGCGGGTGTTGCGCATCGCGAACGAACTGGGCTACACCGTCATCCAGTGGGACACGGACTCGCTGGACTGGAAAAATCCCGGCGTGGACACCATCATCAACCGCGTCGTCTCCCGCGCCCACCCCGGCGACATCATTCTCATGCATGCCAGCGATTCCTGCAAGCAGACCCACGAGGCGCTTCCCGTCATCATCGACCGGCTGCGGGCCAAAGGCTACGAGTTCGTCACCGTGTCCGACCTGCTGAAGCTGGCCGACGTCCAGGGCCGGGACGTGAAAGATCAAAGCTGACGGAGTCGCCGCTCACGGGGCAAGCCGGCGCAGGCGGACCGGCGCGCGAAGGAAAGCCGGCGGCGCGGCGGCCGTTTCAGGCGGCCGCCGGACGTCCGCCGGCTTCCGCTTTGCCCACCAGCTTGTGCAGGCGCATGATCTGCCAGGCGTTGCAGATGACAAGAGGCACCGTCATGAGCACGACGGCCTGCGTCAGGTTTACCCGCAGGGCGATGGCGGTCTCCAGCAGCGTGAACACCAGCATGAAAAACACCGTCGGCACCCAGGCCGCTTCGCTCGTTTCCCGCACCTTCAGCCAGGCCGTGACGAGCGACGCGGCAAGCAGCAGCCCGGCAAAGAGGAGATAGGCCGCCAGGGACGCTTCCCATGCGAAGAAATAGATTTCGAAGGGCACCGTCAAAATGAAAAACAGCTGGACGAGCACCCACGTGTTCCGCTTGCGGAACAGGCCGCGCGCGACGTAATTGAGGATCATGTACGCGAAGAAAAACATCTGGCTCAAAATGCTGAAGGTCATGCCCGCCATCAGCATCATCAGCAGATTGTATCCGATCCCGGCCGGCGACAGGCCGCGGAAAGCCCCGTCGGACAGGGCGAGGAGCGCGCCGGTGACAAGCCCCGCCGCCGCGCCGATCCAGAGCGTGGACCAGAACAGGCGGAACCATTTCCCAAGACTCATGATTCTTCATCTCTCCAATCGCGATGGCGTTTCCGTCATCCCTTTATTGTAGCAGAACGCGGCAACTTCCACCATTCATAAACCGGCCGGGCCGGCACATACTACCGGTACACAAGGCTTTCTTCGAAAAAGGGAGCGGTGCGATATGTCACGACCGCGACGGCGGCAGGCGGCGCTCGTCCTGGCCGCGGGCGTCCTGCTGGCGATGGCCGGCTGCAGCGGGGCCCAGCAGTCCGGCGGCATGATGAGCTACGAGGAAACGAAGTCCATGGTGCTGGACATCCTGCAGTCGGAGGAAGGCCGGAAGGCCGTCCAGCAGGCGGCGTCGAGCGCCGAATTCGGAACGGGCATGCGGATGCTGAACGAAGAACAGCATGCGCTCTTGATGACGAAAGTCAAAGACGTGCTCACCGATGAAGAGTACAGCAAAAAAATCCGCGACATCATGCTGGAGCCGAAATTCGCCGGCGAATTCGCCAAGGTGATCGTCAAGGAAGACAAAGAGCTGCACAAGGAACTGCTCAAAGATCCGGAATATCAGACCATGCTCATGGACGCGTTCACCAGCAACGAAGAGACGAAAAAAATGATCCTGGACGTCCTGAAGGGGCCGGAATACCGCAAATACGCCATGACCATCTTTCAGGACGCCCTGCAAAATCCGCTGTTCAAGGCCGAACTGATGGACATGATGAAAAAGGTGCTGGAGGAAGAAACAAGGCCGGAGGAGGAATGAAAAACCGGGTTCGCCGCCCGATCGGACGGCGAGCCCGGTTTTTTCGTCCATTTTGGCCTTTCAGGCTTTTTCCGCCACACGCCTGGCCATCCCGGCGTAAATTTGGCCGACCGGGCTGTCCGGCTTGTAGACGGACGGCGCGAAATCCGGCTCCGACGGATGGTTGTCCGGCGCGCCGAGCGGGATTTGCGCCAACAGCTCCGTATGCAGCTCCTCCGCCAGTTTCGCGCCGCCGCCGCGGCCGAACACGTCATGCCTTTCCCCGCAGTTCGGACATACGTAATGGCTCATGTTTTCCACGACGCCGATGATTTCATGTTTCGTGTGCAGCGCCATGGCGCCCGCCCGGGCGGCCACGAAGGCGGCGGTGGCGTGGGGGGTGGTGACCAGAATTTCCTTGCTGTGGGGAATCATCTGGTGCACGTCCAGCGCCACGTCGCCGGTGCCGGGCGGCAGATCGAGCAGCATGTAGTCGATCTCGCCCCAGTCGACTTCATTGAAGAAATGGCGGAGCATCCGCCCGAGCATCGGCCCGCGCCAGATGACCGGCGAATTGTCCTGCACGAAAAAGCCCATGGACATGACCTTGACGCCGAACCGTTCGGGCGGCACGAGTTTGTCGCCGTAAAGCTGCGGCTCGGTTTCCAGCCCCATCATGTCCGGCACGCTGAATCCGTAGATGTCGCAGTCCATGATGCCCACCTTCTTGCCGAGGCGGGCCAGGGCCACCGCCAGGTTGACCGTCACGGTGCTTTTGCCGACGCCGCCTTTGCCGCTGGCGACGGCAATGAATTTGGTCTTGGAACCGGGCATCAGAAGCGGCGGCATGCCCGACGGCTGCGCCTGAAACTCCGCCTGCCGGCGGCGCTGCATCTCGTCCAGCCCGCTTGCGTCCGGTCGCGCCTGGCGCGCGCGAACGTCGGCCAGTTCCATTTCCGTCAGCCGGCGGAACCGGATGTGCACATGCTCGGCGCCGATGCCGGCCAGCAGTTCCCGCGCCTGTTTGTCCAGTTTCGCCTTCAAGTCCTCCTTGTCATCCGACAGGGCCAGGGTCATCCGGACATCCCGGCCCTTGACCACCACGTCCCGGATTTGGCCAAGCTCCGCCATCGGCCGTTCGAACGCCGGATCCGCGAGCGGTTTCAGCGCCTCCAGCACCTGCTGTTTGTCCATCTTGTTTCCACACCCTTCGGGGACCGTCTGGTGCGGGCTGTTCGATCGCCCGCAAACACCATCCATTATAGCACAGCCCGGTCCGCCATGTGATGCCGCCGCACTTTCGGCGAAGCCGGCGGGCCGGCGGGCGCCTTGCGCAATGGACGGCGTGCGGCGCAAAGCTCCCGACTGCGCCGCCATGCCGGCCGCGCCGGGAAGCGGCGTGCGCCGGGTTTCCGTCCCCCTGCATGGTTTGCACCGCGCCCGGCCCGTCTATGCGCGGTTCCGTCTCCCCGCCGAAACGCCACAACATTACGATTACGGCTGCGTCCCGGGCGCCAGAGGCTCTCCCGACACAAAACGGAGCACGCCGCGGTAAATGGCCGCCGCCACCTTGCGCTGGTACTCGGGGTCGGCGAGCAGCCTGGCTTCCTCCGGGTTGGAGAGGAAACCGACCTCCACGAGGGCCGCCGGCACCGGAGACGTTTTGAGCAGGTAGATCGTGGGCGCCGTATTGGCCTGCCGGGTCGTGTTGCCCAGCATCCCGCGCAGCTCCTCCTGAATGAACACCGCGAGGCGCCGGCTGTCTTCCCGGCCCGGATAATAGAACGTCTGGGCGCCGCGCCAGCGGGACGACGGCGTGCTGTTCAGATGGATCGTCAGAAACAGGTCTGCGTCCGCCTTCCGCAGGATGTCCGCCCGCGCCAGCAGATCCTCCGTCTTGCGCCGGCTGAAGCCTCTCGTTTCCGGCCGGGCCAGGTCGTAGTCGCCCTCCCGGGTCATGACGACGAACGCGCCGGCCTGCTGCAAATAATCGCGAAGCTGGAACGCCAGCTTCAGCGTGACCTCCTTCTCGACGAGCCCGCCGGCGCTTTCCGCGCCGCCGTCCACGCCGCCGTGACCGGCATCGATGACGACGGTGCGGCCCGAAAGCGGCATCGCCCAGTGGGACCACGTGTCGGTGGCCGTGCGGTCGGACAGAAACAGGACCAGCCCGAGCGCAGCGGCCGGCGCCGCAAGCAGCAGTTTGACCAGCCCCCGGCGGGAAATCCAGATGAAGAGCCGCTTCCGTTTCATGCGTTTCAAAAACAATCCCCCCGTCCTTCTTTCAGGCCGGCGTTGCCTTCGGTCGGCAATCCTTCGCCATAAAAGAATATGGGACGGGGTGGACAAATATGATCGGTTTGCGGGCGCCGGGACGGTTTAAGCGCCGGCGCCGGAGGCGAGCTTCTCGTTCATGCCCTCGATCAGCACCTGCGCCACTTCCGGACGGGAAAACTCCGGCGGCGGGCAGATGCCTTCCCGCAGCATCGCCCGCACCTTCGTGCCCGACAGGTGCAGATGATGCGATTTGTCATGCGGGCACGTCTTGGTCGTCGCCATGTTCCCGCACGCCTTGCAGTAAAAGCTGTGTTCGAAGTAGAGCGGCGTGATGCCGAGGTCTTCCGGCGGCAGCGAGCGGAGCAGATCCTGCGCCTCGTAGGTTCCGTAGTAGTCGCCGACGCCCGCATGGTCGCGGCCGACGATGAAATGGGTGCAGCCGTAATTTTTGCGCACGAGGGCGTGGAACACCGCTTCCCGCGGACCCGCGTAGCGCATGGCGGCGGGAAACACGCCGAGGAACACGCGGTCCTTCGGGTAATAGTGGTCGATGAGCACCAGATAGCTTCTCATCCGCACGTCGGCGGAGATGTCATCCGATTTCGTCTCGCCGACCAGCGGATTCAAAAACAGGCCGTCAACGATTTCCATGGCGCATTTCTGGATGTATTCATGGGCCCGGTGGACGGGGTTGCGGGTCTGGAACCCGACGACCGTGCGCCATCCCTTGTCGGCGAATATTTTTCTCGTTTCCGCCGGATCGAAATAATAGTCCGCGAATTTGGCCGGCTTCGGCCGGTTCAGCACCCGGACGGGTCCGCCGGCGTACAGGTCCGGCTGCGCGTACAGCTTCTGCACCCCGGGATGCGCGGCGTCCGTCGTCTTGTACACCTTCTCCGCCTCTTCCCGCCGATTGACGCGGTACAGGCTTTCCACTTCGATCGTGCCGTAGATGACGCCGTCTTCCCGTCCGACGAGGGCGGCTTTCTTCCCGACGGCCAGCTTCGCCGCCGTCTCTTCGTCCACCGGCAGCGTGACGGGCAGGCTCCACAAGAGGCCGCTTGCGAGACGCATGTCATCGAGCACGCCGCGGTAGTCGTCTTCATTGAGAAAACCGGTGAGCGGCGAGAACGCGCCGACGCCGATCAGGTCCAGATCGGAGATCGTCCGCCTGTCGACGGGGATGGCCGGCAGCGCGGCCGCTTCGCGGAGCGCCTCCTCCCGTTCTTCCGCCGGCACGAGCCGGTTCACCAGAACGCCGCCGTGCGGCTTGATCGCAGACATGTGTTTCCGCTCCTCCTTCCGGTCATTTGTGCAGGCCGCATTCGATCTTGCCCGTGCCGGACCAGCGCCCGGCCCGCGGATCTTCTCCCGGCCGGACCGGCCGCGTGCAGGGTGCACAGCCGATGCTCGGATAGCTTTGGTCGTGCAGCGGGTTGTAGATGACGTTGTTGGCGCGGATGTAGGCCCACACGTCCTCGCTCGTCCAGGAGGCCAGCGGGTTGCATTTGACGAGCCCGAACTTGGCGTCGTATTCCACTTTTTTCGCATGGGCCCGGGTCGGCGCCTGGTCGCGGCGGATGCCGGTAATCCAGGCGTCGAATTTGGCCAGATACCGGGACAGCGGCTCCACCTTGCGAAGGTTGCAGCATAGATCGGGATCCCGCGTCCAAAGCTCGCCGCCGTATTCGGCCGCCTGCTCTTCCGGCGTCAGCCGCGGGCTGACGCGGGTGACCTTGATGCCGTAGCGCGCTTCGATCCGGTCGCGGGTTTCGTAGGTTTCCTTGAAATGGAAATCGGTGTCCAAATAAAAAATGTCCGTGGCCGGGCTGATTTTCTGCAGCATGTCGACCAGCACCACGTCCTCGGCACCGAAACTGCAAGCCAGCGTGATGTTCGGAAATGTCCGGGTCGCCCACTCGAGCAGCGCCTCCGGCGGTTCGTGCTCGAACCGTTCGGCCGCCTCGCGGATGAGCGCCTCCTTTTCGAACAAATTCATCGCGCACCCTCCGATCCATAATTCCTAGTATTTATATATGAATTATAATGGTATTATAGTATGGACGCTTTGCCGTTTCAACGGGAAATTTCATCTTCTTCCCAGCCCCTTCATTCTTATGCAGAAAAATCGAAGATGCGTCGTCCCGTCAACGGCGGCGTCGCCCGTTTCCGACGGGAAACGGAAATGGCCGTGCAAGTGCCGCCGGGCCGCATGCATCGGCGAAGAATGCGGGATCCCCGGAAAAGGCGCGGAAGCGCCGCCCCGCCGTGCGCGTCCAAAAAAAAACGGTTTGCCCGTGCGAGGCCGAAAAGCGGTTTGCGGACGAAAAAAGCCTTCCCGTTTCGCCTGAAACAGGAAGGCTTTCGCTTTTTCGCTCTTGTTTCCGGTACCGCCGGCTCAGCGTTTCGAGAACTGCGGCGCGCGGCGGGCCGCCTTGAGCCCGTATTTCTTCCGTTCCTTCATGCGCGGATCGCGCGTCAGGAACCCGGCCTTCTTCAGCACCGGCCGGAATTCCGGATCCACCTTGAGCAGCGCACGGGCGATGCCGTGGCGGATGGCGCCGGCCTGGCCGCTGAAGCCGCCGCCGCTCGCGTTCACCAGCACGTCGTATTTGCCCAGCGTATCCGTGATCACCAGCGGCTGCTGGATGATCAGTTTCAGCGTCTTGATGCCGAAATAGTCGTCAACGTCCCGTTTGTTGATGACGATGCGCCCTTCGCCCGGCACGAGCCGCACGCGCGCGACGGATTCTTTCCGCCGACCCGTTCCATAGTATTGCACTTGAGCCATGAATCGTTAACCCTCCCTCTCGTTAACCGCGAAGCTGCCAAACTTCCGGATTTTGGGCGGCATGCGGATGCTCGCTGCCGGCGTACACTTTCAGCTTGTGCTTCAGCTTCTCGCCGAGGCGGTTTTTCGGGAGCATGCCGTGCACGGCCAGTTCAACCAGGCGTTCGGGCGTTCTGTCGCGCATTTGGGCGGCGGTGGTCACTTTCAGGCCGCCGGGATATTTGGAGTGGCGGTAGTATTTCTTCTGGTTCCACTTTTTGCCAGTCAGTCTGACTTTCTCGGCGTTGATCACAATCACGAAATCCCCGGTATCGACGTGGGGCGTGAATTGCGGTTTGTGCTTGCCGCGGATGATGCTCGCGACCTCGCTCGCCAAACGGCCCAGCGTCTGACCGGCAGCGTCGACGACATACCATTTCGCTTCGACACTGTTCGGTTTGGCCATAAATGTGGTGCGCATGGGTTCATGCATCCTCCTCATCAATCAAAGCCGGACTTTCCTAACACGGGGCCGTGGGATAGCCATTAAGAAAGACCAAAAAACATTATATTAAAAAATCGGGAAACAGGCAAGAAAAAATCGTGAAAACTGCCCTGCACCGGAACGTCCGGCAGACGGCCACCTGTGCGCGACGCCGCACGGCGACTGGCGCCGGACATCCCCCGCCATCCCGCTGCTACGGAGCGGGCGGCGCCGGCCAGTCCGGATAGACGACTTCCCACAGGCACAGGCCGTGGGCGGGTGCCGTCGGACCGGCGGCCAGACGGTCGCGCGCCAGCAAAATGCGGTGCATGTCTTCGGGCGCACGCTTGCCTTCCCCGACTTCGATCAGCGTGCCGACGATGATGCGGACCATGTTGTAGAGAAATCCGTTGCCCGTCAGGGAGATGTGGATGACGCCCCGGCGGCCGCCGCCGGTGAGGCCCATGGCTTCGTCCGCCGCATCGGCCGGTTCCACGTCGATCCGCGCGTCGTACAGCGTGCGCACGTAGGACTGCTTGACGGTCTTGCGCGAGCAGAACGACGTAAAGTCGTGCTCGCCGACGAGAAACCGGAGTCCTTCCGCCATCCGTTCCACGTCCAGCGGCGCGTGGTGGAACAGCTGGAACCGGCGCCGGAACACGTCCGGCACTTTGCTGTTGTTGATCGTGTAGCGATACGTTTTGCGGACGGCCCCTTTGCGGGCGTGGAACGACGCCGGCAGCTCCACCGCCTGGCGGACGACGATGTCATCCGGCAGCCGGGCGTTCAGCGCCAGCTGCCATCGTTCGATGGGAATGGGCGAGGCGGTGTGGAAATTGACCACCTGCCCCCGGGCATGGACGCCCGCGTCGGTCCGCCCGCTGCCGATCACTTTGATCGTTTCGCCGGTCAGCATGCGGATTGCGTCCTGCAGTTTGTCCTGGATCGTGTTGCGGAACGACTGGGACTGAAACCCGTTGTAGTTGGTGCCGTCGTAGCTGACGACCAGTCCGATGTTGCGCATCGTGCACTCCCCAACAAAAAAAGGGCTTGTTCAGAATCGGCTGATTCTGTCCACCCTTTTTCATCCGACATTCAGGCCCGATCCACCAGTTCCAGATACACCATCGGCGCAGCGTCGCCGCGGCGCGGTCCCAGCTTCAGGATGCGGGTGTAACCGCCCGGACGCTCCGCATAGCGGGTGGCCAGTTCCGAAAACAGTTTTTGGATCGCATCCTGCTTGCCGTCCACCGTCTCCCGGCGAACGAACGCCGCCGCCTGCCGGCGTGCGTGCAGGTCGCCGCGCTTGGCCAGCGTGATCAGTTTCTCGGCGATGGGGCGAACGGCCTTGGCTTTCGCTTCCGTCGTCTGGATGCGTTCATAGAGAAACAGATCCGTCACCAGATCGCGAAGCAGCGCCTTGCGCGCGCTGGAATCGCGGCCGAGTTTCTGGTATTTTGCCATGAGGATGTTACCTCCTTCGTTCACGGATTGAAAAAGCCGCGCCTCAGTCGTCCTTGCGCAGGGACAGGTTCAGTTCCGCCAGCTTCTCCTGCACTTCCTCGAGGGACTTGCGACCGAGGTTGCGCACTTTCATCATGTCTTCCTCGGTTTTCTGGATCAGTTCCTGGACCGTGTTGATGCCGGCCCGCTTCAGGCAGTTGTAGGAACGAACCGACAAATCCAGTTCTTCGATGGTCATTTCGAGCACTTTTTCTTTCTTGTCTTCTTCTTTTTCCACCATGATTTCCGCATCGCGCGCTTCTTCGGTCAATCCGACGAAAAGATTCAGGTGTTCCGTCAAAATTTTCGCCCCGAGGCTGACCGCTTCCTCCGGCCGGATGCTGCCGTCCGTCCACACTTCCAGGGTCAACTTGTCATAGTTGGTGACCTGGCCGACGCGAGTGTTTTCAATCGTGTAGTTGACGCGGGTGATCGGCGAGTAGATCGAGTCCACCGGAATGACGCCGATCGGCTGGTCCTCCTGTTTGTTGCGCTCCGCAGGCACGTAGCCCCTTCCCCGGTTGGCCCAGATCCGCATGTGAAGGCGGGCGCCTTCGGCCAGCGTGGCAATGTGCAGATCCGGGTTCATGATTTCCACGTCGCTGTCGACGCGGATGTCGCCCGCTTTGACCTCGCCTTCGCCTTCCGCATCGATTTCCAGCACTTTCACTTCATCGGAATGAATGCGAAGGGCCAGTCCTTTCAGGTTCAGGATGATTTCCGTCACGTCTTCCAGGACGCCGGGAATCGTCGAAAATTCATGCAAAACGCCGTCGATCTGCACGCTCGTCACCGCGGCGCCGGGCAGCGAGGAAAGCAGGATTCTGCGGAGCGAATTTCCCAGAGTCGTACCGTAGCCTCTTTCGAGGGGTTCCACGACGAACTTGCCGTAAGTGCCGTCTTCGCTGATCGTGACGGTTTCAATCTTCGGCTTTTCGATTTCAATCATTGGACGAACCTCCTTCTCACGTCGGTACCGGGGAACGCGTTCGAACGGGAAAAGCACGTAGTATGCCTCATCATCAACTTCATTATGCACATGAAGCGACGCGAATTATACCCGTGCCGAACGACCGGTTCACCCTCGTCACACGCGGCGGCGTTTCGGCGGGCGGCAGCCGTTGTGCGGAATCGGCGTGACGTCCTTGATCAGGCTGACTTCGAGGCCGGCGGCCTGCAGGGAACGGATCGCCGCTTCGCGGCCGGCGCCGGGTCCCTTCACCATGACCTCGACGGTTCTCATGCCGTGCTCCATCGCAGCCCGGGCAGCCGCTTCCGCTGCCATCTGCGCCGCGTACGGCGTGCTTTTGCGCGAACCCTTGAAACCGACATTTCCGGCGCTCGCCCAGGAAATCGTGTTTCCGTGCGGGTCGGTGATCGTGACAATCGTATTGTTGAACGTGGACCGGATGTGGGCGATGCCGTTCTCCACGTTTTTCCGGTCGCGGCGTTTCGTGCGGACGGCTTTCTTCGCTTTGGCCATCTACGGATGTCCTCCCTTCGTGTTACTTCTTCTTGTTCGCGACGGTGCGGCGCGGTCCCTTGCGCGTCCGGGCGTTCGTCTTCGTGCGCTGGCCGCGGACCGGCAGTCCCTTGCGGTGGCGAATGCCGCGGTAGCAGCCGATTTCCGTGAGCCGCTTGATGTTCATGGCCACTTCCCGGCGCAGATCGCCTTCCACTTTCAGGTTTTTCTCGATGTAATCGCGCAGCCGGCTGACTTCATCCTCCGTCAGGTCGCGCACGCGCGTGTCCGGATTGATGCCGGTTTCCGCCAGGATGCGCTGGCTGGTCGATTTGCCGATGCCATAAATGTAGGTCAGCCCGATTTCCACCCGTTTTTCGCGGGGAAGGTCAACACCTGCAATGCGTGCCATCGTCGTCAGCCACCTCCTTTTAGCCCTGTTTTTGCTTGTGTTTCGGATTTTCGCAAATGATCATCACGTTGCCCTTGCGGCGGATGACCTTGCATTTTTCGCAGATCGGTTTGACCGACGGTCTTACCTTCATCGTGAACCCTCCTGTCGTCCGGATTTGTGGTCCGTGCTCATTTCCGATACGTAATCCGGCCTCTGGTCAGATCGTAGGGAGAAAGCTGAATGACCACCCTGTCTCCCGTCAGGATGCGGATGAAATGCATGCGGAGTTTTCCGGACACATGGGCCAGAATCTGGTGCCCGTTCTCCAGCTCCACCCTGAACATGGCGTTCGGCAGCGGTTCGATGACCGTGCCTTCCACTTCGATGACGTCTTCCTTCGCCATGGTGACCCTCCTTTCCTTTATTGGCCTTCTTCCCCGCGCCGCTCTTGTCCGCCGCCGTCCGGCCCGCCGGACGCCGATCCGCCGGCCGCACCGGCCATCCGTTCGGCGAACTTCGCCAGCGCATGGCGGAGTTTCCCGTTGGTGACGCGCCCGGTTTCCCGGAGGCTGTCCGCCACTTCGCTTGCGACGTAATCCGTGAACTGCAGGTGAATTTTGTTTTTTTTCTTCGGCTGGTCAAACTTGCGCTTGTCGCCGTCGGCAATTTCCACAAACCGGTCGTCGATTTGCCGGATGACGACGGCATATTTTCCCGCATCGCGTCCGCGCAGCACTTTGACGATCCGGCCCGGCTCGATACGATCGGACGGAATCATCTGCATCACCTACGTTCCAGCGTCGTCAAAATCTCCATGCCGTCTTGCGTGACCGCCACGGTGTGCTCGAAATGCGCACACAGCGATCCGTCCACGGTCACGACGGTCCAGTTGTCATCCAGCGTTTTCACGTACCGCGGCCCGTTCACCACCATCGGTTCGATGGCCAGGGTCATGCCCGGCTTGAGCCGCGGTCCCCGGTCCGGCAATCCGTAATTGGGAACCGGCGGTTCCTCGTGCAGGTTCCGGCCGACGCCGTGGCCGACCAATTCCCTGACGACCGACATGCCCGCCCCTTCCACCACGCGCTGGATGGCGTGGGAGACGGTGTACAGCCGCACGCCCGGTTTGACGAGCGCCAGTCCGGCATAAAGGGCTTGTTCCGTCACTTCCAGAAGCCGTCTGGCTTCCCCGGAGATGCTGCCCACCCCGTACGTCCAGGCGGAATCGGCGTGATAGCCTTCCACTTCGGCGCCGACATCGATGGTGACGATGTCGCCTTCCTTCAGTTTCCGCTGGCCCGGTATGCCGTGGACCAGTTCCTCGTTCACAGAAACGCACACGCTGCCGGGAAATCCTCTGTATCCTTTGAAAGAAGGGGAAGCACCGTGGCTTCGGATCGTTTCTTCCGCTAACCGGTCCAGTTCAAGCGTGGTGACGCCCGGCGCGATGGCTTCGGCAACCCGCCGCAGCGTTTCGGCGACGATGCGGCCCGCTTCCCGCATGAGCGCGATTTCCGCTTCCGACTTGATGATGATCATTCGCCCTGCCCCCGCAAAATGGCTGTAATCGCAGCCGTCACCCGCTCGATGTCCTGCTCGCCGTCCACCTCGCGGAGCAGGCCTTTCTCCCGGTAGTAGTCCAGCAGGGGAGCGGTCTTGTTCGTGTATTCGTCGAGACGGGTGCCCACTTTCTCTTCCGTGTCGTCGGAACGCTGGAACAATTCCCCGCCGCATCGGTCGCAGACGCCTTCCCGCCCGGGCGGGTTGAACACCAGGTGGAACGTGGCGCCGCACGATTTGCAGATGCGCCGGCCCGTCAGGCGGGCCAGGAGCAGCTTCCGGTCCACCTTCAGGTTGATCACGTGTTCAAGCCGCCTGCCCATTTCAGCGAGCATCCGGTCCAGCGCCTCCGCCTGGGCGATCGTCCTGGGGTAGCCGTCCAGCAGGAACCCGTTTTGGCAGTCCGCCTGCCGCAGCCGTTCCCGCACGATGCCGTTGGTCACGTCGTCGGGCACGAGCAGGCCCCGGTCCACGTATTCCTTCGCTTTCCGGCCGAGCGGCGTGCCTTCCTGCATGGCCCGGCGAAAGGCGTCGCCGGTGGAAATGTGCGGAATGCCGAAGGCGGCGGTCACCTTCTCGGCCTGCGTTCCCTTGCCGGCACCGGGAGGACCCATGAATAAAATGTTCACTCGCGTTTCCCTCTTTCCTCGGATTCGGGCACCCGCGGATTACTTGATGAATCCTTTGTAGTGCCGCTTGATCAGCTGGCTTTCGATCTGTTTCATCGTGTCCAGCGCAACCCCGATGACGATCAGGAGGCTCGTGCCGCCGATTTTCACGGAAGACGGCAAGCCGGCCAGATTGGCGAAGAAGACGGGCATGATCGAAACGACCGCCAGGAAGATGGCGCCGGTCAGGGTGATCCGGTTCATGACCCGCGTCAGGTACACTTCCGTGTTCTTGCCCGGCCGGATGCCCGGGATGTAGCCGCCGTTCTTCTTCAGGTTTTCCGCCATCTGCACCGGATTGATCTGCACGAACGTGTAGAAGTACGTGAATCCGATGATCAGGATGACGTACAGCACCATGCCGAAGGGCGCCTGGTAGGTGACGTTGTTGATGATCCAGTCCGCCACCGGATTGCCCCGCCAGAAGCTGGCGATGGTGCCCGGGAACACGAGAAGCGAAATGGCAAAGATGACCGGAATGACCCCCGCCGCGTTGACCCGGAGCGGAATGTGCGTCGATTGCCCGCCGTACATCTTGCGGCCGACAACCCGCTTCGCGTACTGCACGGGGATTTTGCGGACGCCCTGCTGGATGAAGATGACCCCCGCCACGATCAGGACGATGATGACGGCGATGATCACCAGCTTGGCGATGTTCCAGAACAGCGTCCCCGTCGAGCCGGCGGAAAATTCGCTCATCAGGATCTGGGTGATGCCCGTCGGAATGCCGGCCACGATGCCGGCAAAGATGATGATGGAAATGCCGTTGCCGATGCCGTGCTCGGTGATCTGCTCACCCAGCCACATCAAGAAGGCGGTGCCTGCCGTCAGCACGATGGCGATCAGCGTGTAGGTGGC
>ERZ795043.1101-NODE-1101-length-15424-cov-35.342833_pt1 | contig 15424 bp, 17 predicted proteins | sample MGYA00375127_ERZ795043 | MGnify/ENA primary metagenome ERZ795043 (study PRJEB30172, sample SAMN05518447) | compost metagenome | isolation source: Feedstock adapted compost from Newby Island compost facility, Milpitas, CA | place: USA:Newby Island compost... | reverse complement strand
CCGTCACGTTGCTTCCCTCATCCGTTACAGAACCATCAGGACGCTCCTCTCGTCATGTAGCTTCCTACATCCGTTACAGGACCGGTCGGAACACCTCTCCCGTCACGTAGCTTCCCACATCCGTTACAGAACCGGTCAGGACGCCTATCCCGTCACGTTGCTTCCCTCATCCGTTACAGAACCATCAGGACGCTCCTCTCGTCATGTAGCTTCCTACATCCGTTACAGGACCGGTCGGGGTACCTTTCCCGTCACGTTGCTTCCCTCATCCGTTTCAGGTCCGGCCGGTGCGGCTGCCTCGTTGTATAATTTCCCGCAGCCGTTAAAGAACTTTCCCGCCAGCGGGTTCCATGGCCGCAAAAAAAATCGCGCCCGAAAACCAAGCGCAACTTGCGGAGCGCTTCGTCAGGCGCGTTTTGTTTGAAGATGTTCTTACGGCGAAATTCGTTCTCGCTCTTTTGGTTCGGCACGATTTTCGCGAACCGGTTCGCAGGCGCGATGGTCCGGCACGTTTCGGTCCTGCGCGCTTCGCTCTAATCCCGCGCCAGATCGCCGCTCAGTCGGCATCGGGCGCCGGCGATGGAGGCGGCTCCTTGGCGCCGCCGCGGCGCATCTCCTTTTCCCATTCGCGGGCAATCCGCTGCCGGTTTTCCTCGATGGCCCTTGCGCCGACCACCGCTTCGAGGCGGTAGATCGGTTTTCCCTGACTGTGAAACTTGGTCTCGTACTCGGTCATGACCAGGTCCTCGCGCACGCCATCCCGGTGCAAATCCAGCGTAATGTTTCGCATCTGCAGGCCGGCATCCGAAAACGTGTTCAGGGAATACTCAAACAAGGTCATCGAATCCGTCTTGAAGTGGATTTCCCCGTCCTCATTCAGCACCGTGCGGTATTTCAGCAAATAGCGCGGATGCGTCAGGCGCCTTTTGGCGTGCTTCTTCTTGGGCCACGGATCGCTGAAGTTCAGATAGATGCGCGAAATTTCGCCGGGCGCAAACATCTGCTCCAGGTATTCCACATTGCCCCGAACAAGCGCCAGGTTGGGCACCCGGTCATGGCCCAGCTCCCGCCAGGCGGCGCGGGCTTTTTCGCTGGCCCGCCGCAAAAGCTCGTCGTAAATGTCGACGCCGATGAAATTGATATCCGGGTGAAGGATGCTCATCCGGCTGATGAACTGCCCTTTCCCCATGCCCAGCTCAGCGTAGATCGGCCGGTCATTGCCGAAAAATTCCCGCCATTTGCCCCGCCACTTCTGCGGCTCCAGCACCACCAGATCCGGTTGCGCCTCCAGGCTTTCCCGGATGTTTTTTCTGCCTCTCAGCCTCATTTCGTTCCCTCCAATAAACGAAGTGTACCACAGACGGGCGCCGCAAGGCACGTTTTCTCGCAAATCGGCACGGATTTCGGTACAATGAAGGCAGAAAAGGACGGTGCGGCATGAACGCAAGCTTGAGCAAGGACACGCAAACCCCGCTTTTGTGGGGAGACAAACGGTTCCATTCCTGGAACTACGAAATGCGCAAAACGTTCGGCACCAAAGTGTTCAAAGTCATGCTGGACGCAGGCTTCACTTGCCCGAACCGGGACGGCACCATCGCCACGGGAGGATGCACCTTCTGCAGCGCAAGGGGTTCCGGCGATTTTGCGGGCAGCCGGCGCGACGATCTGGTCACCCAGTTCAACAAGGTGAGGGACCTGCAGCACAAAAAATGGCCGAACGCCAAATACATCGGCTATTTCCAGGCATACACGAACACCTATGCGCCGGTGGAGACGCTGCGGGAATATTATGAGGTCATCTTGCGGCAGCCCGGCGTCGTCGGCCTGTCCATCGCCACCAGGCCCGACTGCCTGCCGGACGATGTGGTGGATTATCTGGCGGAACTGAACGAGCACACCTACCTGTGGCTCGAAATGGGGCTGCAGACCGTGCACGAATCGACCGCCCGGCTGATCAACCGGGCCCACGACACCGACTGTTTCCGCGATGCGGTGGCCCGGCTTCGGGCAAGAAACATCCGCGTATGCGCCCACATCATCTACGGTCTGCCGGGCGAGGACCGGGACATGATGCTGGAGACGGGCCGGCAGGTGGCCGCCATGGACGTGCAGGGCATCAAAATCCACCTGCTGCACCTGATGCGCAAGACGCCGATGGTGCGGCAGTGGCGGGAAGGCCTCGTGCGTTTTCTGGAGATGGACGAATATGTGAGCCTGGTGGTCGACACGCTGGAGATTTTGCCTCCGGACATGGTGGTGCACCGGCTCACCGGCGACGCGCCGCGGGACCTTCTGATCGGCCCGATGTGGAGCCTGCGCAAGTGGGAAGTGCTGAACGCCATCGATGCCGAGCTAACCCGCCGCAACAGCTGGCAGGGCAAATATTGGGGAGGCCGCTGAAGCGCGATGGGATTTCCTTCGGTGCTGACCATGGCCCAGCGCTGGGTCGCCGAACGCGCCCGCCCCGGCAGCGCGGCGGTGGACGCCACCGCGGGAACGGGCGCGGACACGCTGTTTCTGGCCCGCACCCTCGGGCCGAAAGGGCGGGTATTTGCCTTCGACGTGCAGGAAGAAGCGCTGGAGCGGACCCGGGCGCGCCTTGCGGCCGCAAGCGCCAGTGAAGCGCTGGCGGAAGTGGAGCTGCTCCACGCCGGCCATGAGCGCATGGCGGAACTGGTGCCCGCCGAATGGCGCGGCAAGATCCAGGCTGTCATGTTCAACCTCGGCTACCTGCCGGGCGGATCGGACCTTTCCGTCATCACCCGGCCGGACACGACGCTGCGCGCGCTGGAGCAGGCGCTGGCGCTGCTTGCCCCGGGAGGCGCCCTGACCGCCGTGCTCTACCCCGGGCATCCCGGCGGCGATGCGGAGGCGCTGGCCGTGGAAGCGTGGGCGGCCCATCTTCCGCCCGCGCAGGCGCAAACCGTCCTTTATCGTTTTCCGCAAAAACCTCATGCGCCCTATCTCATTGCTTTGGAAAAAAAGCGGGAGGATGGATGAGGATGCACAGCATGTGGAAACATTCGCGCCCAACTCCGAAAAAACGCGAAGCGGAAAAACGCGCAAAACGGCCCATGCCGGCCGAAAGGGGCGATGGGTCATGGGCGTAAAACCGTATCCGCTGAAATTTGCGCCTGTGTTCAAAGAGAGGGTCTGGGGCGGCCGGGCGCTGGAGCGCTACGGCTACGCGCTGCCGCCGGGCCCCATCGGCGAAGGATGGCTGATCGCGGACCATCCCAACGGCGTGTCGCGGGTAGTGAACGGGCCGCTGGCGGGCCAGGGCCTCGATGCCGTCCGCGAGGCTTACGGCGAAGCGTGGTTCGGCACGCGCGGCAGCCGCTCGGATAACGGACGGTTTCCGCTGCTCGTAAAACTTCTCGACTGCAACGACGACCTATCCGTGCAGGTGCACCCGGCTGACGGTTATGCGGGCCTGCCGCCGGGCGAGCCGGGCAAAACGGAAATGTGGTACGTGCTGAGCGCCAAACCGGACGCCAGAATCATCTGCGGCCTCAAATCCGGCGTGGACCGGGCCGCCATGGAGCGGGCGATCGCCGAGGACCGGATCATGGATACGCTGAATGTGATGCCCGTGCAAGCCGGCGACGTGTTTTACATACCCGCGGGGACCGTCCACGCGCTGTGCGCCGGCGTTGTCGTGGCGGAAATCCAGCAAAACTCGGACACGACCTACCGGCTGTACGATTACGGCCGGCTCGGTCTGGACGGCAAACCTAGGGAGCTTCATATCGAAGACGCGCTGAACGTGACGGATTTTTCATCCGGCGGCCAAAACTTAAGGAGCGGAAGCGAAACGGAGCCCGGAAAGTGGCGCAAACTGGCGTCTTCCCCCTATTTTCTCACGGAAAAAGCGGTGGTGCGGGGGCCGCTTGAAGCGGAAACGTCCCCCGAAAGCTTCACCGTGCTCATCATCGCGGAGGGGGAAGGAACCATCCGCTGGGAAGACGGCGCCCTTGAAGCGAAGGCCGGCGACGGTTTTCTGATCCCCGCGCCCCTGGGGGCGTATGTTCTCGATGGTGAAATGACGGTCCTGCGCAGCCGGGTGCCGTAATCAGAATGGAGAGGAGGCGCATGCCATGCGCCAGGGTTTGCTTTTGACCGGGCTGGGCATCGCGGTCTGGGCGGCCGCCACGCTGTTTTTCCGCCTGTTCGGCCATTGGGTGCTGGCGAAGCCGGGGGAGTCGTACTTCGGCGCTTCCCTGTTTCTGCTCTGGCTTTTGACGCTGCTCGTTCTGATCGGGCTGGCCCTACTGGTCCGGCTGAAATGGTTTCCGTCGCGCGGCTCGGCGGTCAAATTCGGCTTCATCGCCGCCGCGGTGGGCCTTTTGCTCGACACCTTCACAGTGTGGCAGCGGGATATGGTGTTTCCCGCCTTCAGCGCGGGCCAGCACCACGCGTTCACCGTTTGGATGACGTTTGGTTACGCCCTGGTGCTGCTCGTTCCCGCCGCCGTGGACGGAATTGTTCGCAACAAGGCCGCAAGCCCGGCGCAAGCGGCCCCCGAACCCGGCAAACCGGATGCCGCATCCGAACCGGACGTAAGCGGCGCCCTTGACGGCGCCCAAACGGATCCACCCGCGGCCGCGGCGGAAGGCACCAAGCCCAAAGGAGGACCGCTTCCCGGATGAACCCGGCGGAAATGAGCCCAACCCATGCGGCGGCGAGCCCGAAGGAGATGGGTCCAACGAACCCGGGCTCAGCCGAGACGAAGCCGACGGAGATGAGCCCAATGGAAACGAACCCGGCAGCACAGCATAAGCAAGCAGCGCCGCGGCAGGTGTCGTGCCTGGTGGTGACCGTGTCCGACACCCGCACGGAAGGGACGGACAAAAGCGGCGCCCTCATCCGGCAGCTTCTGGCCGAGCACGGCCACATCACATGCGGGTACCGCATCGTGCGGGATGAAGAGGAGGCCATCTCCGCGCTGCTTGAGGAAGCGTCCCGGGATCCGGCCGTCGATGCCGTGCTGCTCAGCGGCGGAACGGGCATCGCCGCGCGGGATGTGACGATTGAAGCGGTGCGCAAGGCGCTGGACAAGGAACTGCCGGGCTTTGGGGAACTTTTCCGCTGGCTCAGCTTCACGGAAGACATCGGTTCCGCCGCCATGCTGTCCCGCGCCATTGCCGGCACGATGGGCCGCAAAGCCGTTTTTGCGATGCCCGGCTCCGCCGGCGCCGTCCGCCTGGCCATGACGCGCCTCATCCTGCCCGAACTCGGTCACATCATGCGCGAACTGTACAAAGACGTGCGAAAATAAGCGACAGAAACGATTTGCTTTTTGGAAAAGCATCTCCGGCGGGCATTTTCGGCCATTTCCGTTTGCCCGCCTGCATTTGGTGCAGTTGTACACCCGAAAAATGAGCATTTAAAGCAAGAGGCTGTCCCAAAGTCCTAAAGGTCGACGGAGGGACAGCCTCTTAATCTTTTTGGTTGTCAGGCTTGAACGGGAAAATCGCCAGCTTATTTTGACAAAATCCGTTTTATTTAAAAATAGGCAGGAATTTCTCCAGTATAATTTCGGCAATAAGCTGATTTTTGAAAAAACATGCGAATTCTACTGGAGTTTTTCCGGCATATTTCCAAAAAATCGGCCGAATCGCCAAAATATACTGGAGTTTTTCCAGTTCATACGTCACACGGTTGCGGTTACGGCAAGGTTTCATTGCCAGGTGATGACGGCAGCATTTCTTCTTCGGGCGGATACGGCAGCGCCACAAGGCGCGGCGGTGCCGCCTCGCCGCCATAGAGCACCGCAAGCAGCGTGGCGCGGGAGCGGTCGGCGCGGCCTTCCCGCTCCCAAACGCCGTAATCGAACGGCACCAAATCCAACACCGCCTGCTTCTGCAGCTCCCTTTCGTCCATGTCCAGTTGTTTCGCCGCCCATTTGAGGGCAGCCGACCACGCTTTCTTGTCCAGCCGCTCTTCCCACCAGATTTTGCGCGGTTTGTACTTATGCTGCATATAGTAGTCGATTTTCAGCAAGGCCAGCGCCAAGTCCGCGTCCAGCCCCTGCGGCCGGTCGGTCTCCAGGAACTGCCACAGCCGCACGAACAGATCCTCCAGCTGATGCCCGATGCGGCCCCAGCCCCGCTCTTTCCAGAAGTCCCCGAGGCGCTGGAAGAAATCGAACGCGGAATCATACACGTTCGTCACCAGATATTCCACCGTCCTGTCCGTCCGGTGGGCATTCCAATATTTCTCCAGCATGTCTTCCGCGCGCTTGATCCTCACGATATCCGCGAACGGCAGCACGTCGTTGCCCAAAATTTCATAGGGCGCCCGTTCCATGTAAACGTAGCCGTACTTGTCCGCATCCCGGCGCAAGCCCGTGCCCCGCAGCATTTTCAGAAACCCGAGCTGCAGCTCCTCCGGGCGGAGCGCAAACACGTCGTCGAACGTTTTGCGGAACGTGCGGTAATCCTCCAGCGGCAGCCCCGCGATCAGATCGAGGTGCTGGGCGATTTTGCCGCTTTCCTTAATTTTCGTCACCGTCCGCGCCAGCTTCGCAAAATTTTGCCGGCGCTTCACGGCCAGATTGGTCGGATCGTTCGTGGACTGCACGCCGATTTCGAAACGGAAAATCCCCGGCGGCGCCTGCTCCGCCAGAAAATCCAGCACTTCCGGGCGCATGATGTCCGCCGTGATCTCAAACTGGAACACGCATCCCCCATGATGCTCGATCAGAAACCGAAAAATCTCCATCGCATAATCGCGCCGAATATTGAACGTGCGGTCCACAAACTTGATGAGCCTGGCGCCGTTGTCGATGAGAAACTTAAGGTCCTCCTTGACCCGCTCCAGGTCAAAATACCGGACGCCGGTCTCAATGCTGGACAGGCAAAACTGGCAGGTAAACGGGCAGCCGCGGCTCGTTTCAAAATAGACGATGCGGTTTGCCAAATGCGGCAAATCTTCGGCAAACCGGTGCGGCGAGGGAATCGCGTTCAAATCCAGCTTCGGGCGCGGCGGCATGATGACCGCCTCCGGCTCCCCTTCTTTGCGGTATGCGAGCCCGAACACCAGATGGTATTTTTCTTCGCCCGCCATCTGCCTGAGCAGGTCCCGGAACGTCTCTTCCCCTTCGCCCATCACGATAAAATCCGCCTGCGGAATCCGGCGCATCCACTCCGCCGTGTCGTAGGACACTTCGGGGCCGCCCAGCACGATCCGGACGTGCGGCATCGTTTTTTTCACGATGTCGAGCACGGCGATCGTTTCTTCAATGTTCCAGATGTAACAGGAAAACCCGATCACATCGGGTTTCCTTTCGAACAGGTCGGCAGCGATGCCAAGGGGCGGGTCCTTGATCGTATACTCGGCGATTTCCACGTCAAACTCTTCGCCGCAATACGCCTTGAGATAGCGCAAAGCGAGGGAAGTGTGAATGTATTTGGCGTTCAGCGTGGCCAGGACGACTTTCAACGCAAACCCTCATTTCTCCGTTGGACACCTTTTCGCGTCATTCGTTTATTTTTCCTCCGGCCGGCATTCGGTCGCTGCGCGCTTTCTCCTGCCCTTTTCCTCCGGGCAGTTTTGCCGCTTGCTTCGCTCCGCCTTCAGCAAACGGAACATCTCCAGGCTCTCCATCAGATGCTGCGCTTCCTCCTCCGTCAGCTCCTCCGGCATCCCGTTGACCCATAGCCGGTTGCCCGACGAATGATCGGGCATTTTTCCCGTCAAAAGCCAATCAATGGACACCTCATACAAACCGGCCAATTCCTTTAATGTCTCATTGTCCGGCTGGGATTTGTCATTCTCGTATTTGGAAACCGTCGTAAAGTCCACACCCAATTGTTCGGCCACCTCATTTTGCGTCAGGCGTTTGTTTTTTCTCGCATGCTTGAGCCGGGTTCCGAACGTTGTCATGCCGGACATCCCCCTTGCTGTCAGAAACTTGAAGAAACTTCAAAAACGATGTTGATATTTGAAACATGTTCGAGTTACAATAGGGATGATGGAACGCCGAAGGAGGCTTTTGACGTGCCAGATTCGCACACCGGCGGAGCAAATGCCGGCATTGAAATCACCTGGTGCCTGCCGGATGGGACCCACCGTCATCAAACCGTCGCCGATATGGACAGCCTCATGGTGATTCTCCGCAATCCAGCCGGAGTGAAGATAGACCAAATCAGCTATCAAGTCTCCCATTCCGAGCTGAAAATGAAAGACGGGCGCTTCACAGCCATCGTGCACCTTAGAAAATGAATATACCTGTTCGGATGGTCTGGCCGGCTTGCTTGTGACTCCCGATTCATCCCGGCTGCAACCAGGCTTATAATCGGTCATTGATTGCTTTTCAGCCGCAATTTGGCAGCCGGCATATGTTGTTGCAGCAGTTTTAACACATATGCCAGGTCCGGAATGTCGCGTTTGGGCAGCAGGATGGCCTTGTTGCGGTCTATATACAATATTAACGCGTTGCGGGTCTCCGCGGCCCGAACCACATCCTTCCATGGCACATGCGACGTGGTGTCCCCTGTGGAGTGGTGCAAGCCGCTTTCATCCAGGCGGATGCGCTGCTCCAGCCCATTGAGGTTGTCCCGCTCGAACAATTTAGCCGTTCTGGCGCGAATTCGCCAAAGCTGAAACGCCAAAAGCATGCCGCTGAGCGCGACGGAAAGCGCCAGCGCCGCAGCAAGGCTGAGCTTTTGGCCCATGATCCCGAAGTTGGCGAACAGCAAGGCAAAAAGAGCGCAATAAAAAAGGTGCAGCACGGCCAATTGCCAGCGGCCGTGATAGATGTTGAACGCCGCGTAATCCGCCGCGTTCAGCCTGACCGAGATGGTTGCCGATGCCTTGTCCGTCATTTCCTTGCCCTTCCTTCCCACGCATGCGCATCATTGCAGCAACCGTTGCAGCTTTTGTTGGCAGCACCGGCGGCAACGCATAAAAAATTTCGTCGGACCCTCGGGATAATCCTTTCGATTCCCCCATTCAATTGTAAGGATTTTTTGCGGAACAATACAAATCTAAAGGCCGGCCGGATGTCCGTTTTTTCGGCACATCCAGCCGGCCATGGTTTCGATATCGCCGGGCACCCTTCAAATTTCCACGTAAACCGGGTCACCCTTCAGGGGGTTTTCCATCATCCAGCTGTCCTTCTCGTTGAAAAGGAAGACGCGGTGCACGAGCACCCGCACTTCGTCTCCCGGCTGCAGCGCCTCCTTCTCCAGGGAACGGTAGGTAATGAGGCGCTCCGGTCCCACATCCACTTCCACGAGCCATTGGCTGCCGCGGAAATGCACATGCCTGACCTTGCCAATGCCGGAAGCGGACAAATGGTGAATTTCCGAAAGTTTGCCGACCTCAACAAATTCGGGACGAATCAGCGCCTTCGTGCCGGGCCAGACGGCGGCATTTTCAAACCCGCGGATGGCGGAGACGTTTTCCACAATGGAGGACTCCCCGATAAAGGCGGCCACAAAAGGCGTCTGCGGATTCTGGTAAATTTCCCGGGGCGTCCCTTTTTGTTCCAGCCTGCCCTGGTTGATGATCATGATTTCATCCGCCACTTCGATGGCTTCCGCCTGGTCGTGGGTGACAAAGATCGAAGTGATGCCGAGCCGGTCGATCATCTCGCGCAGCCAGGCGCGCAGTTCCTGCCGGATCTTGGCGTCGATGGCCGCAAAGGGCTCATCCAGAAGGAGCAGCTGCGGCTGGGGCGCCAGCGCCCGGGCGAAGGCGACGCGCTGGCGCTGCCCGCCCGAAAGCTGATGCGGATAGCGCTTTTCAAAGCCGGAAAGACCCGTCAGTTCCACCAGCTCGGCCACGCGCTCGCGGATACGGGACTTGCTCCATTTTTTGACTTCCAGGCCAAAGGCGATGTTGTCTTCCACCGTCATATGCTTAAACAGCGCGTAGTTTTGGAAAACAAACCCAATATTTCTTTCCTGCGGCGGCAGATCGTTCACCCGCTCGCCGTGGAACAAAATGTCGCCGCGGTCCGGCGTCTCCAGCCCGGCAAGCATGCGCAAAATCGACGTTTTGCCGCCGCCGCTGGGGCCGAGCAGGCCGATCAGCTGGCCTTTGGCGATGGAAAAGCTCACGTCCTTGACCGCCTGAAAACCGCCAAACGATTTGCTTAGTTCCCGTACCTCTACATGCATCCGCCTGCACTCCAAAAATAAAATTCAATAATTCCAATTATTTTAGTTGGTTATTGTTAATTTATCAAAACCGCCGCCCGTCCGTCAACCGTTTTCCGGCAGCCCTTGCCGACTAAAGAATGGTGCGCTGATGCATGATATTCGCCTTGCCTTTGGGCCGTCACATCTCTTCGGTCTCATAACGCGTTTCTCCCTTCTCCATCCGCGCCTGGCCCTGGGTAAAATCGGTGACCCACGCCTGAAACGCGTCGGCTTGCGCGGCTTCCGGCAGGCACAGCACCCGGACGCGGTCGGTGAACGAAATGTCGCCGATCCGGACGCCCCGGTCCCGGAGCGCGTTTTCCAGTTTGCCATACCATGTGTAATCGACATCCACGAAAATTTCCCGGCGCAGCACCTTGACGACGGGGCCCGCCGCCTCGATGCCCGCGATGGCGCCTTCCGTATAGGCGCGCACGAGCCCGCCGGCGCCGAGCAGGATGCCGCCGAAATACCGCGTCACGACCACCACGACGTTGATCAGCTGCCTGTTTTTGATCACTTCCAGAATCGGCTTGCCGGCGGTGCCGCTCGGTTCCCCGTCATCCAGCGCCTTTTGCCACTGGCCGCGCTCCCCGATGTAATAGGCCGAGCAATTGTGGGTGGCGTCCCAGTATTGCTTTTTGATCCGCTCAATGAACGCGACGGCCTCTTCTTCCTTCTCCGCCGGCTGGGCGTGTCCGATAAACCGCGAACGTTTGATGACGATTTCCTTGCAGCCGTATCCTTTTACCGTTGCGTACCGTTCCAGCAATACGTTTCCCCGCTTTCTGCGCGATCAACCGGATTTTCCTTTGCGTCCTTCCCCGTGCTATATTACCATCGAATTGAGACGAAAGACCAGCCCGTCCGGTTCGGAGGTGCCTGTCCATGGAATGCCGCGTCGGCTGCGCCGCCTGCTGCGTCGCGCCCTCCATATCGTCGCCCATCCCCGGCATGCCCCACGGCAAGCCTGCGGGTGTTCCTTGCGTGCAGTTGACGGAAGAAGGCACCTGCCGGCTGTATGGCAAGCCCGAGCGGCCCGCCGTCTGCTCCAGCCTGCAGGCGTCGGAGGAAATGTGCGGGCGAAGCCGGGAAGAAGCGCTGCGGATTCTGGCGGAATGGGAGCGTCTGACGGCGCCGGACCAACAATGACCGGCGGATATCTTCGATGCTTCCGGGTTGCCGTTTCCGCTTTTCGCCTTGATCCGCCGTCACTTGCCGCCGGCGCCGAGCCGCGCCTCCAGCGCCGCTTTTTGCGCCTCATATCCCGGCTTGCCGAGCAGCGCAAACATGTTTTTCTTGTAGGCTTCCACGCCCGGCTGGTCGAACGGATTGACGCCCAGCAAATATCCGCTGATTCCGCAGGCGATTTCGAAGAAATACACCAGGCTTCCGAACGTGTAAGGGCTCATGTCCGGCAGGTTCACGATGAGGTTGGGCACCCCGCCGTCGGCATGAGCCAGAAGCGTCCCCTCGAAGGCTTTCCGGTTAACGAAATCCACCGTTTGCCCCGCCAGAAAATTCAGCCCGTCCAGGTCTTCCTCATCGGCCGGAATGGCCAGCTGCTCCGGCGGATTTTGCACGCACAGCACCGTCTCGAATATCATGCGCCGGCCTTCCTGGATGTATTGCCCCATGGAATGGAGGTCGGTCGTGAAGTCCACGGAGGCCGGATAGATGCCTTTATGGTCCTTGCCTTCGCTCTCGCCGTAGAGCTGTTTCCACCATTCGGCCACGTAATGAAGGCCGGGCTCGTAACCTACCAGGATTTCCACGCTTTTGCCCTTGCGGTAGAGAGCGTTGCGGACGGCCGCGTATTGATAGGCGCCGTTGGCCGCCAAATCCGGGTTTGCGAACGCGCGCTGGGCATCCTGGGCCCCCTCCATGATGGCCGCAATGTCGATGCCCGCCGCGGCCATGGGCAAAAGCCCCACGGCGGTCAGCACCGAATACCGCCCGCCCACGTCGTCGGGAATTACAAACGTTTCAAAGCCTTCGGCGTCCGCCATTTTTTTGAGCGCGCCCCGCGCCTTGTCCGTCGTCACGTAAATGCGCCGGCGCGCCTCTTCCTTGCCGTATTTTTGCTCCAGCGCGCGGCGGAAAATCCGGAAAGCGATGGCCGGCTCGGTGGTCGTGCCCGACTTGGAAATGACGTTGATGGACCAATCCTTTCCGTCCAGCACTTGCAGGAGATGGGCCATGTAGGCGGAGCTGATATTATTGCCCGCAAAAAAGATTTGCGGCGCCTTGCGCTTCTCCTTCGGCAGCAAGTTATGGAAGGTGTGCCCGAGCATTTCGATGGCGGCGCGGGCGCCGAGATAGGATCCGCCGATGCCGATGACGACCAGCGCATCCGAGTCGGAGCGAATTTTGTTCGCCGCCGCGAGAATGCGCCGGAACTCATCGCGGTCATATTCGCCGGGCAGGCGCACCCAGCCAAGAAAATCGGCGCCGGCGCCCGTGCGGTGATGCAGCTGCTCATGGGCCAGCCGGACGGCCGGCGCCATTTGCTCCAGTTCATGCTGGCTGACAAACGGCAAAGCCTTGGAATAGTCGAAGCTGACGATTTTGCTCAAGCGCTCGCATCCCCTTTAACACCAGTGACATTGCAATTTCCTCTAGCATACGTCAATTGGGAATCTTAGACAAGACGTTCCATTTTCAGGTTTAGGCGGCCGAAGGAATGTTTTTACTGCGCCGGTGAATTTGTGGTACAAAGAAAGTAGCATGCGAACCGGAAGGAGTCATGAATCTATGAAAAAAATCGGTTTTGTCGGGCTCGGCGTCATGGGCGCGCCGATGGCCGCCAATTTGCTGCGCAAAGGTTTCCGGCTGAACGTGTACAACCGTACCGCGGAAAAGGCGGAGCCGCTGGTCCGGCAAGGGGCGGAAGCGGCATCAAGCCCCGCGGAAGCTGCGCGCGATGCGGACGTGGTCATTACGATGGTCAGCGACGACGACGCCATTCGCCAGGTGTATTACGGCGAGCGGGGCATCCTCAGCGCCATCCGCCCGGATGTCACGGTGATCGACAGCAGCACGATCTCGCCCGCTCTCTCCGTGCAGCTCGCCGAGGATATCCGCGCCAGATCCGGCCATTTTCTGGACGCGCCGGTTACCGGCAGCAAGCCGGGGGCGGAAAACGGCACGCTGCTTTTCATGGTGGGCGGCGATGCGCAGGTGATCGAGCGGCACCGCGACGTTTTTCTCGCCATGGGCCGGGAAATCATCCATACGGGCGAAAACGGCAGCGGCTCCGTCGCCAAGCTGGCCCACAATACGGTGGTGGCCGTCAACCTGGCCGGCCTTGCGGAAGGCACCGCCATCGCAGTCAAAGGCGGCCTAGACCCCGCCGTCTTCATGAAAATTATTCTGGCCGGCAACGCCTCGAGCAAACAGGCGGAACTGAAGGCGGACAAAATTTTGGCCGGCGACTACAGCGTGCAGTTTGCCCTCGGCCTCATGCTCAAGGACTTGAAACTGGCGTCGGGGCTTGCCGATCGCCTGGGCTTGTCCAGCCCGATGCTGGGCGCCGTCAAAAATCTGTTCCAGATGGGGCAGGCGCAGGGCCTGGACGGCGAAGACATGTCGGCCGTGATGCGGGTGTACGAAAACTGGCTCGGCCGGTCCGTCAGCCAATGAACTCGTTCCCGCCACGCAACGGATAAAGGGCTGTTCGATCTGGGGTGACCCGGGAACAGCCCTTTCGTTCTTTGCGCCGGCGCCATACCAAAGTTCAGACGATCTCCCGCCTGCTGCCGATCCAGGCGAAAATTTTCGGGCGCATGCCGGGGGCAAATTGCGCCAGATATTTGTAATCCGGCCGCACCACATCGTCGGTCAGATAGGCGGAAACCAGGCTGAACGGCCTCCTGACCCGGTTGAGGCCTTCGATGATGACCTCGCCCGGCACAATGCCCACCGGATGGCCGTAAAAGAGATTGTCGGCGATCAGGATGACGTTTTCGCCCCGCCATTGCGGCGTTTCCGGATTGTAGTCGGGATTGTTGAAGTACAGAAGATCCCCGGGAAACGCCTCGCCCTGATCCTTGGTCAGCCGCAAATCATCGTCCAGATGCCAGTTATAAAGCAGCAGGCCCCTGAACACCCGGTTGAACTGGGTGTCCCCCAGCACATCCAGCGCGCCTTTGTATACGGCGATGGCGGTGGCCGTGGCGCACTCCGTGGCATACAGGTATCCGTTTTCGAAAATGTCCCGGATCCCCGCCGCCGGAGTCTGATCCGGCCGGATCTTGAAGCCGCCGAACGGGGTGAGCTGCCAGTACCGTTCGTTGCATCGGGCCCTGGGAAAGTCGGCAAAGCGCAGCCCGCTGCGGCTCAGCGCTTCCGCCGCCCGGACGATCGCCGCCCGCATTTCCATTTCGAAGCGCACCTGAAAGACGGATGCGTACGCGTACACAAACGGGCTGGCTTGTTTTCTTTCAAAAATGCTGACGGCCAGCGGAGACCACCCTTCCGTAGGGATGGGCGTTTGCAAGCCGATGACGACAATTATGGCCCTTTCCTCCCTTCCGCTCCTCCGCGCGTTGTCCATGCGGATCCCGCACGCCCCTTGCGGCTGATCCGAAGCGCCGGCCCGGTGCGGCCAATTGCCACCATCATATGCCCGAAGGTTTGTTCGTTATGATAGGCGCCCATCTTGCGCCGGGCGGGTGTCACGATGGGCGGGATGGGCATACGCTGGTACCAAATTGGAATCAAGGAGGAAAACGAATTGGAACAATCTCAACCCGTTTCGGCTAACATTCCCGGCCAGGTGTTCCCGAGCGCGACGGGGCCGGCCAATTTGGGACCGGCGAACGTGGGTCCGGCCAACGTGGGGCCGGCCAACATCATGCCCCTGAACTTTCCGCCCGCCAACATCGCGCCGGCCCATTTCGGGCCCGCAAATATCGCGCCGGCGAATATCGCGCCCGCCAAGATCGCTCCGGCGAACATTGCGCCGGCGAATATTGCGCCGGCGAACATCGCGCCGGCCAACATTGCACCGGCCAACATCGCGCCCGCAAACATTGCGCCGGCGAACATCGCCCCCGCCAACGTGGCGCCGTTCCACGGCATGGACTACCCGTCCAAGGACTTCATGCCGCATCCGCCCTTCTGCCCCTGCTGCCATCAGCCGATCATGTACGGCGGCTGGGCAGGCGGCTGGTTCTGGTAACTTCGCCGGTCCCTTTTTCCGCAATGCGGCAGAAACAAACAATCGAGTAGGAGGGGGCGGCTAACCCCCGTCCTCTCACACCACCTAGCATGCG
>ERZ795043.1100-NODE-1100-length-15439-cov-16.996165_pt1 | contig 15439 bp, 12 predicted proteins | sample MGYA00375127_ERZ795043 | MGnify/ENA primary metagenome ERZ795043 (study PRJEB30172, sample SAMN05518447) | compost metagenome | isolation source: Feedstock adapted compost from Newby Island compost facility, Milpitas, CA | place: USA:Newby Island compost... | reverse complement strand
GCCGCCTTCGGCCCGGCCGCGGCCGAGGACGTCGCGAACTGGATCGGCTGGAACCGCACCCCGGTGCGCGCCGCCCTGCGCGCCATGGACGACCTGGTCGCGTTCGCCGACGAGGCGGGCCGGGTGCTGTACGACCTGCCCGACGCCCCGCGGCCCGGCCCCGACGTCACCGCCCCGGTGCGGCTGCTGCCGTGGTTCGACAGCGTCCTGCTCGCCTACCTGCCCGGGCGCCGCGCCCGCATCCTGCCGGAACGGCACCGGGACGAGGTGTTCGACAAGCGCAACGGCCGGGTGAAAGCGTGCTTCCTGGTGGACGGCATGGTCGCCGGCACCTGGTCGGTCGACGCCACCCGCCGCGCGGAGGCGGTCGTCACGCTCACCCCGTTCGAGCCCGTGCCGCGGGCGGCCCGCGACGCGCTGCTCGCCGAGGCGGAGGCGATGGCCCGCTTCTGCCGCCCCGACGCCCCGGCCCATCGCGTGCGCGTGGAGGAGGTGCGCTGATGGCGCGGCGGTCAGCAGGGCAGCAGGAGCCACGCCTCCGAGGCGGTGCCCGGCTCGTAGGGCGAGTCGAGGCGTTTGGCGACCACACCGGGCAGGCCGCGGCCCCGCGCCACCTGCCGCACGGCCTCCTCCGCACCGGGGAAGCTCGGCGCGGTCTGCCAGTGCGGGCCGGTGAGGCCGAGCCCGTCGAGCAGCTCCCTGCGGCGGCGGTACGGCTCGCCGAACAGCGTGTGCCCGTCGAGGTGGAGCAGATCGAAGATCACGTAGTTGAGGTCGCCCGCCAGGTCCGCGATCTCCCCGTCGAGCAGCGCGGGCCGCGCGCCGAGCTGCTCGCCGAGCCCGCGCAGGCCGGGATACTCCGCGGTCACGTCCGCGCCGTCGGCGTCGACGAGCCGCACCCGGGCGCCCTCCACGTAGGCGAGCACGCGCCTGCCGCCCCAGGCGAACTCGAACGCGTAGCGGCGCGGCTCTCCCGGCGGCCGCGATCGCCGTACCGCGCGCATGGGCGCGATGTCGCGGGGGAGCGGCTCCTCCGTGGGGTCGGTCGGCGGGTCCATCCGGTGGATCATCCAGTTGCGGCCGGCGGTCCGGAACAGCGCGTACCGGCCGGACGTCCGCGAGCCGTGGAGCACGACCTTCACCTCGCGGTCGGTCCACTTCTCGGTCTCGTAGGTGCCGCGATCCCAGATCAGGACCCGACCGGCGCCGTACTCGCCCGCCGGGATCTCCCCTTCGAACGTCGCGTACTCCACCGGGTGGTCCTCGGTGCGCACCGCGAGCCGGTTGTCGTCCGGCCTGCGCGGCAGCCCGCGGGGCACCGCCCACGAGACCAGCACCCCGTCCCGCTCCAGCCGCAGATCCCAGTGCAGCCGGCGGGCGTGGTGCTCCTGGATGACGAACGTGTCGTTTCCGCCGGTGGGGAGCGGCTCGTGGACGGGCACGGGCTCGGGCGTGCGCTCATGGTCGCGCCTGCTCCGGTAGGCGGCGAGTGGGTCACCGGTCATGTCGTCTCCTTACCCGGTGACCGTCTCGGCAGCGGGGGCCCGGGGAAGGCGCGCGGCCGGAGGCGCCGCGAGGGCGCCGTTCCCGGCCCGCGGGGCCGGGGACCGCCGGTCCGGGCGCGGGGAGCCTGCCGAGCGACCGACGTGATCCCGTGGGGCCGCACGGCCGCCGCTCTCCCGGGGAGCGGGACGGCGGAGACCGTTGCCGCGGCCCGCGTCCGGGCAGGGGAGTGCCTCGGGCCCGGCGCCTGCGCGAGCCGATGACCGATTCACACGATGGGAGAGAAGATCATGGCGAAGAACAGTGGCTACGAGGGTTTCACCGCGGAGGAGCGGGCCGCGATGAAGGAGCACGCCGAGGAGCGGAAGCGGGCGGCCCGCCGCACCGGCTCGCGTGCGGAGAAGGCGGCGCAGGCCGAGGCCGAGGTGGTCGAGAAGATCGGCACCTTCCAGGACGCGGACCGGGAGATGGCCGAGCGCATCCACGCCATCATCAAGTCCGCCGCCCCGTCCCTCGCCCCGCGGCTCTGGTACGGCATGCCCGCCTACGCGCTGGACGGCAAGGTGCTCTGCTTCTTCCAGCCCGCGGGGAAGTTCAAGACCCGCTACGCGACCCTCGGCTTCAACGACGTGGCGAAGCTCGACGACGGCACCATGTGGCCGACCGCCTTCGCGCTCACCAAGGTGACCCCCGAGGTGGAGGAGCAGATCGCCGCCCTGGTGCGGCGCGCGGTCGCGGCCTGACCGGCCTCGCGGCTCACGCAACGGGGTCGGCGCGGGACGGCATCGAGCCGGACGAGGCGCCGCCCCGGGGGACGTGAGCACCCTGCGCCCGCCCATCCGTCCGCCTGCCGGATGGGCGGGCGGGGCCGCCGCGGGCCGCGGCGGCCCCGCCGGTCCCGCACCCGCCCGCGGCGGCCATCGGCGGTACCGCCGGGCGCGCGTGGCATTCGCCGGCCGGGCGGCCGGCGCGAACGGCCCGGCCATGACCCAAGCCCGCGGACGGCCGGGGCCGCGGCCCGGGTCTTCGGCCGGGACCGGTGGTGATCCAGCTGGGAAGCCCGATACCTCGGCGAACCGCTCGAAGGACGGCGGGACGAGTTCCGCCGAACCGCGGGCGGGCCGGAGGACGGCGGGGCGCGGCGAGGCGGTCAGCTCATGGTCTTGCCGCCGTTGACGGCGAGGCGCTGGCCGGTGATGAACCGGGCGCCGGGGGAGGCGAGGAACGCGACGGCCTCGGCGACGTCGGCGGGTTTGCCCATGCGCCCGAGAAGCACACCGGCCTGGTACTCGGAGGTGTCGAGGCCGGCGTGGCGCTCCACCGGGATCCAGCCGGGCTCGACGGTGTTGACCGTGATGCCGAGCGGGCCGAGCTCCCGCGCCCAGGAGCGGGTCAGGCCGTGCATCGCGGCCTTCGCGGCGACGTAGTGGCCGAATTCGGCGTTGCCCAGGTCGGTGACCTCGCTGCCGATGTTGATGATCGCCCCGGAGCCGGCCGCGCGCATGCCGGGCAGCACGGCCTGCAGGATCAGCAGCGGGGCCTTGACGAAGAACCGGAGCTGGTCGAGGTGGTCCTGCCAGGTCTGCTTCTCGAGGGGGATCTCCGGCTGCGGACCGGTCGCGTTGTTCACCACCACGCTGATCGGCCCCCAGGTCCGCAGGATCTCGTCGATGCCCTGGCGGACGGACCCCTCGTCGGTCACGTCGAAGCGTGCGGCACGCGCGGAGTTCCCCTGCGCGGTGATCCGGTCGACCACGGCGGTGGCCCCGGAGGTGTCGTGGGCGTAGTTCACCACGACCGGCCAGCCGTCCGCCGCCAGCCGTTCGGCGATGGCCGCCCCGAGCCCCCGCGAGGCGCCGGTTACGAGAGCGCATCCCATGAAATTTTCACCCCGTTTGTAGAGATACGCCCCACATTTTGGGGGAATGTCGGCGCGTGTACTACTCGGCCGACACTCCGGTGGGGAGTTTCGCGGGGTCCTCCGTCTCGTCCACGGCGCGCGCCGCCGCCTTGCGCCGCGTCCTCCGGCGCCGGACGTACCGGACCACCTCGACGACGATCGTCACCCCGATCGCGATGGCGAAGCCGAGCAGCAGGCCCCTGATCGGGTCGTTCTCGAACGCCGCGCCGCCCACGTAGCCGATCGCCACCGCGTAGCAGCCCCAGGAGATCGCGGCGATGGCGTCGAAGAACGCGAACCGGCGGCGCGAGTAGCTCACCGCGCCCGCGGTGATCGTTGTCGCGGTGCGCCCGCCCGGGATGTAGCGGGCGATCACCAGCACGAGCCCGCCGCGTTCCCGGAGCGCCCGGTCGGCCCAGTCGAACACCGCCTGCGCCCGCCCGCGCCGGCGCAGCCGCCCGAACGAGGACCTGCCGAGCAGGTACGAGATGTGGTCCCCGAGGAAGGCGCCGACCGCCGCGACGACGATGACGAGCGGGACCTCGGGGGTTCCCGTCGACGCGGCGAACACGCCCGCGGTGATCACCGCGGTCTCGCTCGGCACGGCCGGGAAGAAGGCGTCCACCAGCGCGACCGCGAAGATCGCCACGTACAGCCAGGGGGATGCGATCGCCTGGTGGAGGAAGTCGAGGATGGCGTGGGACACGAGGATGGCACTCCGGTCTTGTCGGCGGATTGGTCGGCTATGTCGCTCTCGAACCGGGAGGCGGTGCCCCGGCAACAGTCCAAGCCTGCCGCCACAGGGCCGCCGTGCCTATTCGGGATCACCCCGACTTCGCCATCCGAGCACCCTGAAATCATCCCTGATCCGCCGGGCGCGCATGCCGCCGGCCGGGCTACGCGGCGGCGACAAGGGCCTTGGGCGGCTCGACGTGCAGGCGGCGCAGCAGCCGGAGGAAGGCGAGCACCGAGAAGGCCGCGGCGGTGCCGCTCACCACGGCGACCGCCGCGGTGCGCACGATCAGGTAGGTGCCGATCGACTGGTTGAGCAGCAGCCAGATGCTCATCACCGAGTTGGTGAGCAGCACGAACGCCCACAGCAGGGTGATGCGTGCGAAGAACCGCCGCACCCGCTCGTGCCGCAGCACGAACGCGGGCAGGTGGATGTAGTCGCAGGTGAGCCGCTCGACCAGGGGACGGCGCAGCCGTACCGAGGCGAGGAAGGCGAACGCGATGCAGATCGTGCCGAGCTCCGGCTGGATGAAGTAGACCACGGCGCTGCCGCTCCACCAGCCGAGCGCGGCCCGCGCCGTGATCGCGATCGCGGCGAGCAGCATCGTGCCGGGCACCGGCCGCCGCAGGATCAGCCGCCAGCCGACCCCCGCGTACACCCAGGCCACGGCCGCGACGAGCGCGCCGGTCAGTCCCAGCACGGCGAGCGCCGCGTAGAAGACCACCAGCGGCGCCACCACCCCCTCCAGCAGGCGGGGGACGGCCTGCCTGATCAGTGCGCTCATCCGGGGTAGGGCCACGGATGGGTGCTTCATGCTGCTGCTCCACGCAAGTGACGGGATTCGGGCGTCAACGATCTCGTCGCCTACCCGGTGGCGGGGTCCTCAAGCGACCGCCCTATGCCCACCGGCGACATGCCATCGCACACCTTACGGCAACGGCAGCCCAAGGATCACGCTTTAGCCACAATTGATGCCGAAAATGGTAAAGCTCTGCTGGTGGCGAAAAGCGCTGCACGGCGGGCACGGGCCGTTCCCGGGTGCCGGAGTCGGGCACGGGCAGGTGCGGGAGCCCGTGGCGGGCGGGGCCGCGTATCCGGTACGGCGAGCACGTCGCGGCCGTCCACCTGCTCGCACCTGATGTGGCGCGCGCGGCCGCGGCAACACCGCGGCACGAGAGCGGAGCGCGCCATCTCCGAGGGGTGCGTCCGGAAGGTTGGCAGAGGCGCTGCGCGGCGAAACGTGCGTGATCTGCTGCCCTCCTGAGCCTCGGCGGCTTCTTGAGCGAGGACGGCGTGCTAGTGCGCGACCCGCTGCGGACGTGTTGATCCCGCGGGCTCGGCGACCACGACCGGGCCGCGGGGCGCGGGTGCGGGAAGGCGGCCGGGACGCGGGAAGGGCCGGGCGCGGAAGGGGAGGGCCCGCCCGGAGGGGGCGGGCCCGAAGTCCGGTCAAGCGAGGCTGGCGGTGGCGAGCTTCGCGCCGAAGCCGAGGAACAGCGCCCCAACCGTCGAGGTCATGCCCGCCGAGAGCTTGCGGCGCCGCCGGAACTGGTTGGCGAGGAAGGTCCCGCCGAAGATCAGCACGCTCAGGTACGAGATGCTGAAGAACTGCAGGATCGCGCCGAGGATGAGGAAGGACAGCGCGGGTGAGCTGTACGACGGGTCGACGAACTGGATGAAGAACGAGACGAAGAAGAGGATCGCCTTGGGGTTGAGCAGGCTGATCAGGAGCGCCCGGCGGAACGGGTCACCGTGCCCGGCCCGGCGGTCGGCCGCGGCGATCGCCTGCCCCTGCTCCTCGGCGGTCACCTCGCTCGCGGGCGTGCGCCACGCCCGCCACGCCGACCGCAGCATCTGCAGCCCGATCCAGGCGAGGTAGAGCGCGCCCGCGTACTTGACCACCGCGAACAGCAGCGGGTGCGACCTGAGCAGTGAGGCGACGCCCGCCGCGGACAGCACCATCAGCACCGTGTCGCCGACGAACACGCCGGCGGCGGCGCGGTACCCCTTGCGGACCCCGTCCCGGGCGGCGGTCGCGAGCACGAGCAGGGAGTTGGGTCCTGGCATCAGGATGATCAGGAACGCCCCGATGACGTAGGTCCACAGATCCGTGATGCCGAAGAACATGCCTCACCGCTCCAGTGACGCAACAGGTGATAAGTAGACAACTGTCTACCATCCTCACATGCCGTAACAGTCAGGCGGTATCGGACTTCATTCCGCCGCCCAGGCCGGGCCGGTGGCGGTGATACTCCGGCCGCGACCGCCTGCTCGAGCAGCGGGTGGTCTGCCGCTCGGCATGCCCGATGAGCTCCACGCGGATTCGCCTCGCCAGGCGTTGGCCGGGCGCCCGCGACGGCCTCGCGTACTCCGCGGTCGCGTTCCACCGACTTGTGACGCAGCCGCTGCGCGCCGCTTTGTGGTGCCGCCGCATAAGGCACTGCGGCGCGCGCCGCCAGGGCCGGTGGCTATGGGAACGTCGTTGTGCCGTCCCCGGCCGGGTCATGCGGCGGTGATGCCCTGACCGTGACCAGCATGCTCGAGCAGCGGGCGACCCTGCGGGTCGGCATACCCAATGAAGTCCACCCGGAGTCGCCAGACCGCAGCGGCCGGGCCACCACGGCGGCCTCGCGTACCCGTCTTCGTGCCTCGGCTCGCCCCCACCACACGCGTAACGACCGCCACCGGTCGCCACCCTCGACACGCCGCCGAGTGACCGCCCCGGCCTCGTTCTTGCGACGGGCCGCGGGTCGACCTCACCACTGCGGCTCGCCCGCCGCCGCGCCTGCCGACGCCGAGCAGGCCGATCCCCGTGGGCGGCGCGGCGTGCGCCGGGATTCGCCCGCCCTGCCGCCCGCGCTGGGGCCGACCCGTCATGGTCATGAGGGCCGGCGCGGCCGGGCCGTCGAGCGCCGTCCGCGCCTGAGGGCCGCACTCGTGGGCCACCACAGGATACGAGCGGATCTGCGCGCCGAACGGCACGGAGGCTGAGACTTAAAGGCGTGTTCATCCTGCTTCTTCTGGGAACGACGTGCGCTCTGCACTGCTACCTGTGGTTTCGGCTTGTCCGGGGCACCACCGCCCCTCGTACGGCGTGGCGCCGGCTGGGCACGGTGCTGGTGTCGGCCGGACCGGCCCTGATCGCCATCGTTTTGATCGGCGGGCGTAACGGCCTGCCGTTCGAGCTGGTCCGGATCCTCGCCTGGCCCGCGTACCTGTGGCTCGCCCTCGTGGTCTACCTGACGCTCGCCCTCATCGCCGGCGAGTTCGTCCGGCCGGTGCTGCTGCGGTGGCTGCGCCGCCGGGACGCGCGCCGGCAGGTCGCCAGGCGCGCGCCGGCCGCCGAGCCGGTCACGGTGGGGGCGGCCGCCTCGGGCGACACGCCGGCGGCGGCGCCCGCCGCACCGCGCCCGGACGGCCGTGACAAATCAGGCCCGTCGGATCCGTCGCGGCGCAGGTTCGTGGCCCGGCTGGTCGCCGGGACCGCCACCGCGGTCGCGGCCGGCACGGTCGGCTACGGCACCTACGGCGTGCTGCGCGGCCCTTCGGTCCGGCGGGTGACGGTGCCGCTGGCCAAGCTGCCGCGTTCGGCCCACGGCTTCCGCATCGCGCTGGTCAGCGACATCCACCTGGGGGCGGTGCTGGGCCGCGGGTTCGCCGAGAAGGTCGTGGCGACGGTGAACGCGACCCAGCCGGACCTGATCGCCGTGGTCGGCGACCTGGCGGACGGCTCGGTGGCGGACCTGCGCTCGGCGGCCGAGCCGCTCGCCGGCCTGCGGGCCCGCCACGGTGCCTACTTCGTCACCGGCAACCACGAGTACTTCTCCGGCGCCGAGGAGTGGACGCGGTACGTGCAGGAGCTGGGGCTGCGGCTGCTCGCCAACGAGCGGGTTGAGCTCCCGGCGTTCGATCTGGCCGGGGTGAACGACGTCACCGGCGAGTTCTACGGCGACGGCCCCGACTTCGCGGCCGCGCTGGGCGACCGGGACCCGGCGCGGGCCTCGGTGCTGCTGGCCCATCAGCCGATCGTCATCCACGAGGCGGTCCGCCACGGGGTGGACCTGCAGCTGTCCGGCCACACCCACGGCGGCCAGCTGTGGCCGGTCAACCATCTGGCGGCCCTGGTGAACCCGACGGTGGCCGGGCTGGATCGCTACGGCGACACCTACCTGTACGTGACGCGTGGCGCGGGCGCGTGGGGCCCGCCGACCCGGGTGGCCGCGCCGTCCGATGTGACCGTCGTGGAGCTGGCCTCGACCCAGGCGTGACCGCTCGGCCCTGGCCGCAGGGCGCGGCGCGTGATGCAAGCCGGGCTTGGGGATGCCGCGGCCTGCTGGCCTCGGTCGCGTCGGCCACGCCTTCGGGCGAAAGGCCTGATGACGTTGCCGTTGGATCGACGGGGTACCGGTTGGGTGGCCGCGTCGGCGAATGATGGGGGCGGTGGGGGAGTCGGCGTCGGGCAAGGCCGGACCGCTCGGCCGCGGTTGTTGGTTCGGCCGGTGACCGCGGTTGGCGGTTCGGCGGCCGCGGTCGGCCTCGCTCCGCCGGTCGCGATGGTGCGCGCCCCGTGCCGGAGTCGAACCGGTCGCCTTCAGGGTGAAAGCCTGACGTCCTCGCCGTTAGACCAACGGGGCAGTGGAGCCGGTCGATGGCGGGGCGTGGGTGCGAGGAGCCATCGAGCCGGGTGGCGGTGTCGTCGAGCGTGACGGTGGTGGAGCCGACCTCGACCCCAGGCGGGGAGCCTGCCCGGTCGGACCTGGGCCCCTGCTCCCGGTCAGCGGGTTCGGAAGACGTGGCCCCCCTCGGTCGTGTCGGCCGCGATGGTGCGCCCCGTGCCGGAGTCGAACCGGTCGCCTTCAGGGGGAGAGCCTGACGTCCTTGCCGTTGGACCAACGGGGCGGTGCGGCCGGTCGATCGTCCGCACCGGTGAACCGGCCGTCCCGAATCCACGGCCACCGTGCCGAGCGTCGGCCTGGACGGGCGGCGATCACCGCGGCCTTGAAGCCACGCCTGACCCTGTCCACCGTGCGGAGACGGGGAGAGGTACACGCGACCGGCGCCGTGGGGCGTAGTGCGCAGCCGCGGCCTCGAGCGCGAGTCCCCTGGGCCGGGCGGCCGCCGGCGTTCATTCGGTCATGCGTTTCCTCCCGATCACGCATCTGGGGAGCCTCGTCCCCCGTGCCGTCCCCGGGATTCGAACCCGGATCCACCGCGCCCTGAACGCGGCGCCTCTGCCGATTGGGCCAGGACGGCGTGTGCCGGCGAGCGCCGGACCTGCCTCACGACGCCGCCGGGCCGTACCCCACGCCCCGACCAGGGGTCCAGCCTTCCGACCGTCCCGCCCGACGGGGCGCCGCAGGCAACCGGGGCTGGGTGCTCCGGCCGACCCTGCGGCACCGTGCCGTCCCCCCGCCCGGAATCGAACCGAGTGACCGGGCTTCGGAGGCCCGGGTGCACATCCAGTGCCGAGGGGTGAGCCCTGCGCTATGTGGCGCGGGCGGTGCGTGCGCGGCAGCCGTACGGGCCCGAGCCGCTCGCCTGCCGCGCCGCGACGGCGCGTGGGGGCGTGCGGTGACCATGCGCTCCGGCTCGCGCCGGCGGCGAGCGGGATCGTCTTGGTGGCCGCCGGAGCCGAAACGGCACGGCGAGCCGCGCGGCGCCGTCGTCCCCCCGCCCGGAATCGAACCGAGTGACCGGGCTTCGCAGACCCGGGTGCACCTCCAGTGCCGAGGGGCGAGCCCGCGCCTTACGGCACGGGTCGCGCGCCCGTCCGGTGGCGTGGCCGACCGGGCGCGAGTGGTCGTCAACCGGGCGGGGGGCGCCACTCCCGCCGCCGAGTATCGACCGGTACCGGGCTGGCTCCGCCACACCGCCGACGCCGCACGCCGTCGCGTCGCCGCGCCGCCCGGTCCGGCGGCCGTTCCCGGTGCCCTATCCCTTCAGGGCCGAGCCGCAGCGGGGAGTCGAACCCCGTCCCACCGGTTGGTGGCCGGTTGCCTTACCTCTTCGGCTTCTGCGGCGCGGGCGTCCGGGGTCCGAGTGGCAGGATTCGAACCTGCGACCTTCTGCTCCCAAGGCAGACGGGCTGGCCTGGCTGCCCCACACTCGGTCGGCCGCGCGGCACCGCCGCACGCCGGACGCCGTCGTGGACCGACAGGGAGTCGAACCCTGAACTCCTGCTTGCAAGGCAGGTGTGATCCCGTTTCACCATCAGCCCGGAGAGTGCCCGTCGCGGCCGCCGGCTCGGTCGAGAACGGAAGGGGTGCGGCCCACGGGCTCTGCTGCCGTCCGCCGCCCGCCGCGGGGCGACCCCGCCGGGCCCGGCGGCTCGGAAATGGCAGCTTTCGGAAACGCCGTGTCGTTCACTGTGGAGTTGTATTCATCGTCGCGACGAATATCCCGATTCCCGCACAACGGCCGATACGTCGCCGACGCACGCCGATATGACGCCGAGAATCTTTTCGCCGAGCCGGAGAATGCCGCCCGGATACGCTGAGGCCGCCCGTCGGGTGCGTAACCCGGGGCGGCCTCCGTGCACCGAACTGGCTACACGGATGCCGCCGGTGGCGCGAGCCCGGCACCGCGGCCGACGCCCCGCAGGCCGAGCGCGCGTCGCTCGGACGCGAGCCTGGCGAATTCGCGCGGAACCATCGTCGTCCTCCTGGTACCGGTCTCGTCGTTCGGTTCTTCCGTTTCTTACGGTAGAGCGTCCGCCTCGGGCTTGCCAAGATATTTTTTTACCGGCGAATCCCGGATCCCCCGGCATGCCCGACGCGCTTTCCCGCGCCCGCGCATATATGACGGTACGCGGGCGGCCGCGGTTCCGTCACGCGATTTTGCGGCCGCCCGCGGGCGCGGTCCTGCGGCCCGCGCGGGCGGGTCAGGGGACCGTTCCGGCCGGCGGCCGCGCGCACCGCCCCGCCGTACGGATCGGCGACCATGAACGCGCGCGCCGCGCCTTCGCGGAGCGGCGACGGGGGCACGCGGGATCCGGCACGCCGCACAGTGGCGCCGAAACGCAGGCGGCCCGCACGCTCCCCGGCGACGCCGGGGAACCGCGCGGGCGCGGAGCAGCGAGAACCCGGACGGTTCAGATCATCGGGACTTCCCGTTCGGGACGCACGGAGCCGCCGTAGTGCACGTCGTCCTCGTCGATCTCGACGCGCTCCTTCCTGACCTCCCCGCGCACGGTCTCCTCGACCGGAACCTGCTTGACCCGGATGCGGATCCGCTCGACCGGATAGGCCTCCGTGGTCACCACGGGCCGCTCCTCGTGCAGGATGATCTCCTGCTCGTCCTCCCCGATCTCCCGGATCTCGTCGACGGTGGCGTCGGTGATCTGCTCGCGCTCGACGACGATCTCCTCCCGGACGAGCTGGATCGTGCCCTCCGACTCCTCCGTCTCCACGAAGCGGCGCACCCGCACCCGCCCGGCCTCGCGGGTCTCCTTGGTGATGCGCAGCCGCTCCTCGAACCGGGTGATCGTCAGCTCGTGCTGGGCCTCGCCGCCGCCCGCCCGGCTCTCGACGCGGGCCGGGTCATAGCCGAGCGCGGGGTCGTACCCGAGCCCCGTGTCGTACCCCGGCGCGGACTCGTGCGCGGACGTGGTGTCGTAGCCGGGGATCGGGTCGTACACGTTGAGGTCGGGCACGGGGGTGTGCGCACGCCCTAACCCGGCGACCGGGGAGCGCGTCTCCGCCGTACCCGCCGATCCGGCCGTGCCCTCGCCGTGCACCGGGTCCAGGACGTCGGCCCGGTGCCGGGCCGTGTGCGGGCCGCCCGGCACGTGCGGCTGCGCGAGGCCGTAGTGCCGGTAGAGCTGGGACTCCTCCTCGACCGACAGGTGCTGGCCGACGTCGAGGTGCGGGGCCTCCTTCACCAGGTTCTTGTCGTACGGCACGTGCAGCTCCTCGCCGACGTGCCGGGCGTGGCGCAGCGGAACGAAACTCTCCCGCATGCCGAACAGGCCGGTGCGGACGGTCACCCACTCGGGTTGTCTCGACGCGTCGTTGAGATAGACCTGCCCAACCTTGCCGATCTCTTCCCCGTTGACACCGATGATCTTGCACCCGATGAGTTGTTTGACCTGAGTCTCCGTGGCCATGACCACTGCCCCCCGTTGAGTCCGCCCGCAGGCCCGCAAGCGGGCCAGCCGGTATCAGCAGTACGTGATCGCACGCTCACCCTTTGTCATATCAGCCAAACGCTGGGAAATCAGCCACCTCCGGCGAGAAGTTACGCGCGTGTCATCACGTGGCAGGTCGTACCTTCGGCGACGCCGCCCGTGCGGCCGGCGATGGAGAGGGCGCACGGCGCGACACGGCGGCGCAGGACACGATCCGTGCACGATGCGGTCGTGATCGGGGCGACGAGTGGGCGTAACGCGGCGAGATCCGGCAGGCTAGGACCGCCATGGACTACGCAATTCCCACAGGGATCATCCTCGTCACCGGTGTCGCGCTCGCGATCATCGCCCAGTGGAAGGGGTGGCGGCCGTCGCTGCCCGTGATCCTCGCGGTCGGGATCGTCTTCCGAGTGGCGATCATGGCCATGTCCGCGGCCGACAGCTGGCAGCCGGTCGACTACGAGCGAAGCTTCTACCCGGCCGGGCAGGCGGTGCTGGAACGGCGTGACCCGGTGCTCGAGGGCAACCACGGCTGGCACTTCCTGCCGATGATTCCGTACGCCTATGCCCTGCTGCTGTGGATCGGCATCCCGTGGGAAGTGGCCGGGCGGCTCGTCACCGTGGTCTCCGACATCGTCCTCATCCCGCTCGTCGGCAAGCTCGCCGGTGGCGAGAAGGCCCCGCTGCGCGCGTTCCAGTACGCGTGCAACCCGCTGGCGATCCTCGTCGCCTCGGTGCACGGCCAGGTCGAGCCGGTCTCGCTGGTGTTCGCGGTGGCGGCGTTCATCGTGGCCCGCAACGCGCGCACCGAACGCCCGGTGCGCAACGCGATCCTCGCCGGCCTGCTCATGGGCCTGGCGCTGTCCGCCAAGAGCTGGCCGATCTGGCTCGTCCCGGGCATGCTGCTCTTCCTGCCGGACCTGCGCGGCCGCCTGTACGGCTTCTTCAGCACCGGCGTGCCGCCGATCTTCTTCCTCGTCACCCTGCCGATCGGCGCGGGCACGGAGATCTCCCAGCTGCCCGAGGTGATCAGGATCATCGGCGACGTCCGGCCGATCATCGGCGAGTGGGGCTGGACCGCGATCGCTGTCGACGGCACCTGGACGCTCGACGCCGGTCTCGCCCGTATCGGCCAGTACATGATCTACGCCACGATGCTCGTCGTGCTGATCCTGTGGCGTAAGGCCGACCCGATCGACCTCGCCACCGCGATGCTGCTCGCGTTCATGGTGGTGACGCCCCGGCTCGGCGCGCAGTACCTCATGTGGTTCATGCCGTTCCTCGTCGCCCGCCCGACCCGGTTCGCCTGGCCGGCGATCCTCGGGTGCTCGCTGTGGGCCGGGCTCGGCTACATGTACCTGACGCAGTCCCCCGAGCTGTGGGCGGCCATGCACTCGCCGTGGGCGAAGAGTTCGGTCATCCTGCTGCCGATCCTCGTGGCGGCGATGCCCTGGGACCGGCGGAAGGCCCCGGAGGATCCCCGGCGACCGGGGAAGGAGCCCTCGGTCGCGGCGGCGACCACCTGATCCGAGCGTGCCGGACGGGCACGCCGGTGATCTGCGCGGGTACGGCGAGATCCGGTACGGCCGGCCCGGCACGTGACGCGTCCGGCCGTGCCTCAGCGTGCCGCGGCCGCCCCCGGCGGCGGGGGACGGTCCGGGCCGGGCGGCGAAGGCGGCGGCCCGGAAGGCGACGGCGGGGCGGCATCCGACGTGGGGGGCGGAGCGGCCGGCCGCTCCGCCTCGGGCCGCTTGTCCTGCGGTTTCTTCTCCGGCGTCGGGCGCGACCCCGCCCTCGACCGGTTCTCCGGCGGTGGCTCGCCGGACAGCAGCACCGCGGCCCATTCCGCGCCGGGATCGCTGTCCACGAGCAGCGCGCGGGTGAGGAGGCTGAGCGGGATCGCGAGCAGCGCGCCCAGCGGCCCGAGGACGAAGGTCCACAGGATGAGGGACAGGAACGTGACCGTGGTGGACAGCCCGACCGCGTCGCCGAGGAACTTGGGCTGGATGAAGGACTGAATCACCACGTTGATCGCCACGTACGCGACGATGACGAGGATCATCGTCCGCAGGCCGCCCTCCAGCAGGCCCAGCAGCGCCGGCGGCGCCAGCCCGATGACGAAGCCGATGTTCGGGATGTAGTTCGTGATCAGGGCGAGGATGCCCCACAGCAGCGGCAGCGGCACCCCGAGGATGTAGAGCGCGGCCACGTCGAGGACCGCGCAGATGAGGCCGAAGAACGTCGACACGATCAGGTAGCGGCGCACCTGCTGCGCGAACGTCACCAGCGCCGCGATCGGTCCGGCCCGGTTCACCCCGAGGTGTCCGAGGGCGCGCGCGAACTTCGGCGCGTCCAGGCTCATGGCGAGCAGCAGCACGGCGATGAGGAACAGGCTGGACAGCACGCCGAGCAGCCCGGACAGCAGCTGCTGGGCGAGCTGCAGCAGTTGCCCGGGGTCGAAGGACTCCAGCGCCCGGCCGATCTCGGCGCTGCCGTACCCGAGCCGGGCCGCCCACCGCTGAGCGTTCTCCACGAGCTGGTTGAGCTGGGCCGAGTACGTGGGGATGAGCACGGCGAGCTGCGCGATCGACAGGGTGAGCACGGCCACCATGCCCAGCAGGAACACGATGAGCAGGGCGAGGGGCGCGGCGATGATCAGCCAGCCGGGTGCGCGCCGGTCGGTCAGCCACTCCCGTACCGGCGATACCGCGATCACCAGGATGAGCGCGAGCACGACCGGCCCCACGATGGAGGAGACCTCTCGGATGCCCGCGAGGACCACGATCGCCGCCGCCGTGCCCAACAGGACCGTGAGGGCACGGGGGATCCGCTGCTCGGCCACGCCCCCTACCTACCCGGCGTCGCCGGGAACCCTCGGCGGACCACGATCCGGTTCTCGATCGTTATCGGGATTGGCAAGAGCTGATCCGGGGAACTGCTATCGTTTTGGGCGTCGGCGAGATCGGCGAAGTCCCCGGCGCCCGGACGAGAGTTCGAGAGCAGGGCCGTCGGTCGGTGTCGATCGGCCTCATCGAACGGCCCTTCCCAAGATCGATTCGCGCAGCGGATGTGGGATGGGTAGGTTTAGGGGCCGTCCCTGCTGGGCAGGGGAGCAAATCTACCGGATCGGTACGGTCTGGGGTGATTATCCCGGTTCAGGGAGTTCGCCCGGACTGGA
>ERZ795043.1095-NODE-1095-length-15512-cov-142.369671_pt1 | contig 15512 bp, 13 predicted proteins | sample MGYA00375127_ERZ795043 | MGnify/ENA primary metagenome ERZ795043 (study PRJEB30172, sample SAMN05518447) | compost metagenome | isolation source: Feedstock adapted compost from Newby Island compost facility, Milpitas, CA | place: USA:Newby Island compost... | reverse complement strand
TTTCTATGTTCGCTTTTTCCAGACTTTACCCCCACGCAAATTTTACTCTAACACGCGGCCGGCCGCTCCTCCTGGACATGACGGCCTTTCCGCCCAACCCCCCCGACGGTCGCGCAGGCCGCGGCCGCCGCAGCATCCAATCCGCCAAACCTGATTTATGTAATATTTTATTACACATATTGGAACTTTTTATCGCCGGAATAAACAAATTCTTGCATCGAAATCGGTTGACTTCGTGATTTTTCCTGACATATAATGCGGTTAAGCAAGGGGAAAAAGAAATATATGTAATTATTTATGACATTCATTCTTGCGGAAGGATGTGGGGAGATGGGAAAACGGAAAAGCGGATTGGCGCTGCCGGCGCTGCTGGCGTTCGTGGCGTCCCTGGCCCTGGCGGCGGCCGGATGCGCCGGCAAGCCGGAAAGCCCGTCGGACGGCCCGCTCAAAATCGCGCACAGCCCGTGGCCCGGCTGGTTTTTCTGGTTTGTCGTCGAGGAGAAGGGATTTTTTGAAAAGCACGGCGTGAACGTGGAACTGGTGTGGTTCCCCGTCTACAGCGATTCGCTGCAGGCGCTGGCCACCGGGCAGGTGGACGCCAACAGCCAGACGCTGAGCGACACGCTGGCCCCGCTTTCCAGGGGAATCGGCCTGAAGGCCGTGCTCGTCAACGACAATTCCTTCGGCGGCGACGCCATCGTCGTCCGGCCGGACATCGAAAGCATCGAAGACCTGCAAGGCAAAACGGTCGCCACCGAGCTCGGCACCGTCGACCATTTCCTGCTATTGACGGCGCTCGCGGAACACGGCATGTCCGAACGCGACATCCGCTTCGTCAACATGACGGTCAACGATGCCGGTCCCGCCTTCATCGGCGGCAAGACGGACGCGGCGGTTCTCTGGGAACCGTTCCGGACGATGGCCGTGAATGAAGGAAACGGCAAGGTGCTGTTTTCCTCCCGGGACACGCCGGGCCTGATCCCGGATCTCCTCGTCTTCCGGGAAGAGGTGGCCAGCCGGCGCGCCGCCGACGTGCAGAAGGTCGTCGACGCCTGGTTCGACGCGCTCGGGTGGTACCGCGAAAGCGAACGGAACGAGCGGGAAGGCCTCGAAATCATGGCCCGCAAGGCGGATCAGACGCCCGGGGCGTTCAAGACGGCCATGGACGGCATCAAATTGTTTGCCCTCGAAGACAACCTGCGGGCGTTCGAGCCGGGCGAAACCTACGAGTCGCTGCATTACACCGGCCGGAAAACGGCGGAATTCCTGCACGGGCTCGGCATGATCGAAACGATTCCGGACGTCGCCGGCCTGTTGGAACCGGCCTTCGTCCGCGATCTGGCGGGGAGGTGATCCCCGTGCCGGGCGCCAAGCAACCCCCAAAACGCCGGCCGGCCATGCAGATCTTCCGGGACATCGGTCCCGTCCGCTCCACCGTGCTGGCCGTCGCCTCGTTCTGCGCCATCCTGGCGACGTGGCTGCTCCTCAGCCAGCTGGAACTGGTGGACCCGGTCTTTCTGCCGAAACCCCATCACGTGCTGGGCGAAATCGTGCGCCAGCTCGGGACGGCCGAATACTGGTCGCACATCGGAATCAGCATTTTCCGGGTGACGGCGGGCTTTCTCCTGGCCTGTTTTCTCGGCATTCCGATCGGCATTTTCGCCGGGGCGTTCCGCGCCGGATCGGCGGTGCTGGAACCGCCCATGGAATTCATCCGCTACATGCCGGCGGTCGCCTTCATTCCGCTCATCATGGTGTGGGTCGGCATCGGGGAATGGGCGAAGATCCTGCTCATTTTCATCGGCTGCTTCTTCCAGATGGTGCTGATGGCGGCCGACATCACGCGGCGCGTGAGTCCCGACCTCGTGCATGTTTCCTTCACCCTGGGCGCCAGCCGGTGGCAGTCGGTCTGGACGGTCCTCGTGCCGGCCGTCCGGCCGGAGCTCTTGACGATGATGCGGCTCATGCTCGGATGGGCGTGGACGTATCTCGTCGTCGCCGAACTGATCGCGGTGAACAGCGGCCTCGGCTACGCCATCATGAAGGCGCAGCGGTTCCTGAACACCGACCAGATTTTTGCCGGCATCATCATCATCGGCCTGCTGGGCCTGTTCAGCGACCGGTTGTTCGCGGTCATGCACAGACGATTTTTCCCCTGGATCTGAACCCGGACGGCACTCAAGGAGGTGGCCACGATGACATTGGCGGCACGGGCCCGGACGTCCGCGGCCGAACCGCTGATTTCGATTTCCGGTCTCGGCAAGGTGTACCGGACGAAAAAAACCGAGTTTGTGGCGCTGAAAAATATCGATCTGAACATCGCAAGCCATGAATTTCTGACGCTGATCGGCCCGTCGGGATGCGGCAAATCCACCCTGCTGCGCATCATCGCCGGGCTCGAGGAGGCGACGGAAGGCACCGTCCTCGTCGACGGCGAACCGGTCGCCGGTCCGGGCGCCGACCGCGGCATGGTGTTTCAGAGCTACACGCTCTTTCCGTGGCTGACGGTCCGGCAGAACATCGAGTACGGCCTGAAACTGAAAGGCGTGCCGGTTTTGGAGCGCCGGCGCGTTTCCGATTTCTACCTCCGCATGATCCGCCTCGAGCGGTTCGCCAACGCGTATCCGAAACAGCTTTCGGGCGGCATGAAGCAGCGCGTGGCGATCGCCAGGGCGCTCGCCAACCGGCCGAAAGTGCTGCTGATGGATGAACCGTTCGGCGCCCTCGACGCGCAGACGAAACAGGCCATGCAGGAGCTGTTGCTGGAAGTCTGGGAGAAGGAGAAGACGACGATCGTGTTCATCACCCACGACATCGAAGAAGCGGTCTTTCTGTCGCAGCGCATTTGCGTCATGGGCGCGGGACCGGGCCGGATCATCAGCGAACATCCGGTGCCGCTTCCCGAAAAACGCGGGGAGGGCACGCGCATGCTGCCGGCCTTCACCGCCCTGAAGCGCGAACTGGCCGCGCTGCTCAAATCCTGAATTGCATATCGCAAAACCCGTCTAGGGTTCCGCCGGCCGCCGCAGGGGCCGGGTCTGGTCCGAGAGACGGGAATGCAGGCGCTGATCCTGCATGAACACGGAGGGACAAAAGCCCGGGAGACCCATTCACTTCCGGGCTTTTGGCTTTCATATTCCCCATTTTTTCCCGCAAGGAGGCGAAGACGAATGAACCGGCAAACCCTTTGGCGCAAAGAGCTGAAACCCGGCGGCAAATGGTCGGGCGTGATCGGCCGCGGCCGCCTCGTCCGCTTCACGGCCCGCGGCGCCGGGGCGAATCTTGCGGCGCTTCTGTACAACGCGGATCATCCGGAAGAGCGCTACAACATGCCGGACACGCTGAAAGCGCAGCATACGGCCCGTCTGACGAAAGGCCACGTGCTGATGAGCGACAACGGCCGGGTGCTCGCCAGCATCGTCGAGGACACGCTCGGCTGGCATGATCCCCTCGGCGCCCTGACAACCCGCGGGATGACGGACCGGAAGTACGGCAGAACGACGTTTCAGGACAGGCGGAATGACTGGCTGAAAAACGGCCTTGACAACGCGGTCACGGAACTCGTCCGGCACGGCCTCGGGCCCCGCGATCTGGTGCCGCCGGTCAATTTCTTCTCCAAAGTGCGGTGCGATGCTGCGGACGGCCGGCTGCATTTCGTGAGCGGCCACGCGCCGGCGGGCGCGTCCGTCGCCCTGCGCACCGAAATGAACGTCCTGCTCGTCCTATCCAACACGCCCCATCCGCTCGATCCGGCGGGCACCTATCCGTCGGTGCCGGTCGAAGTCGAAGTGGCGCCGGCCGAACCGGTCGATCCGGCGACGGACGTTTGCGTCAACCTGCGGGACGAAAACCGCCGCGCCTTCGAAAACACATGGGAATATTTCTCGCTCGGGAGGGATCTCGGATGACGGATTTCGTGCGGAAGGAAAGCGCGCGCCGGGAGGAAGACGCCGTTTGTGACGCCGTCATTCCCGCCGGGGAAGGCTGGATGGAGGACCTCGAGCCGGGGCAGGTGCTCCGGATCGTCGACCTGGACGGCAACCAGGCGGTGGATACGCTGTTCTACGATGCGGGCCATCCGGAAGACCGCTACAGCGCGGTCCGGACGATCGCTTCCCAGGGCGGCCTCTATTTGACGACGGGTTCCGTGCTGCTTGCGGAATCCGGCAAACCGCTCGTGACGATCGTCGCCGATACGTGCGGCCGGCACGACACGCTGGGCGGCGCCTGTTCCGCCCAGAGCAACACGGTCCGCTACGGCCATGAGACCTTCCACATGCACAACTGCAGAGACACCTTCATGCGGCTCCTGGCCGCCAGAAGCGGTTTCGGCAAGCGGGATTTGGGGCCGAACGTGAACTTTTTCATGAACGTGCCGGTGACGCCGGATGGGACCCTCACGTTCGCGGACGGCGTGTCCGGACCCGGCCGCTACGTGGAAATGCGGGCGGAAACCCGCGTCACGGTGCTGATCAGCAACTGTCCGCAGCTGAACAATCCGTGCAACGCGTACAATCCGACGCCGATCCGGCTTCTGGTCTGGGACCGGTGATCATCGGCCGTCCGGCCGCCCGAACACGGATCCCGAAAGGAGGAATCGCGACATGTTCAACAAGGTGCTGATCGCCAACCGGGGAACGATCGCCGTGCGCATCGCGCGGACGCTGCGCCGCATGGGCATCCGGTCGGTGGCGGTCTATACGAAAGCCGATCTGGACAGCCTGCACGTCGACGCGGCCGACGAAGCGGTGCTGATCGGGGAAGGCCCCGCCAAGGAAAGCTACCTCGACGCCGAGCGGATCTTGCGGGCGGCCCGGGAAACGGGCGCGGACGCCCTCCATCCCGGCTACGGCTTCCTGAGCGAAAACGCCGCCTTCGCCAGGCGCTGCCGGGAACACGGCATCGTCTTCATCGGCCCGGAGCCCGCGCACATGGAACTGTTCGGCCAAAAGCACGCGGCCCGGGAGATGGCAAGGAAAGCCGGCATCCCCCTGGTGCCGGGCACCGGGCTGATCGCCGGCCCCGCCGAAGCGCTGCGGGAAGCGTCGCGCATCGGCTACCCGGTCATGCTGAAAAGCACCGCCGGCGGCGGCGGCATCGGCATGCGGGTGTGCCATGACGAAAAGGCGCTGGAAGAAGCGTTCGCGGCGGTCTCCCGCCTGGCGGAGGCGAATTTCAACGCCGGCGGCGTCTTTCTGGAAAAATACATCGGGCGGGCGCGGCACGTGGAAGTGCAGATTTTCGGCAACCGGTTCGGCGAAACGGTCGCCCTCGGCGAGCGGGATTGCTCCATCCAGCGCCGCAACCAGAAAATCATCGAGGAATGCCCGGCGCCGGATTTGCCCGGCGATCTCCGGAGGCGCCTGCATGAAGCGGCCGTCCGGCTGGCGGCCAAAGTCGGTTACCGCAGCGCGGGAACCGTTGAATTTCTCGTCGATCCCGCGTCGCGGCAATTCTATTTCCTCGAAATGAACACCCGTCTGCAGGTGGAACACGGCGTGACGGAAGAAGTGTTCGGCATCGACCTCGTGGAGTGGATGGTGAAGGAAGCGGCGGACGGGCTGAAAAACCTGCGCGGCCTGTACGGCGAGCCGAAGGGCTGGAGCATCCAGGCGCGGATTTATGCCGAGGACTGCCTGCAGGGTTTCCGCCCCAGCGCCGGGCAAATCGACCGGGTCGTGCTGCCGGCGGCGGCCAGGGTGGAAACGTGGGTCCGCGACGGCGTCGCGGTGACAACGCTGTACGATCCGATGCTGGCGAAGGTGATCGTCCGGGGGGAAAGCCGTGAGGACGCGCTGGCAAAGCTCCGCCGGGCGCTATCCGAAACGCGGATTTACGGGATCGCCACCAACGTGCGGTATCTCGAAGCGCTGCTGGAGGAAGAAGAATTCCGCAAGGGGCTCGTGCATACCCGGATGCTGGAGGGTTTTGCCCCCGCGGAACACACTCTCGAAGTGGTGGACGGCGGTCTGCAGACGACGGTGCAGGACTGGCCCGGACGAACCGGCCGCTGGGCCGTCGGCGTGCCGCCCTGCGGCCCGATGGACGCCCTCTCGTTCAGGATCGGCAACCGGCTGCTCGGCAACGCGGATGGCGCGCCGGGGCTCGAGCTGACGCTGCGCGGCGGAACGTACCGGTTCCGCGACGACATGTGGTTTTGCATCACCGGGGCCGACATGAACGCGACGCTGGACGGCGCGCCGGTGGAGATGTACCGGCCCGTGCTGGCGCGCCGCGGTCAGGTGCTGCAATTCGGCGAAGCGGCCGCCGGCATGCGCGCCTACCTGCTCGTGCGGGGCGGGTTCGACGTGCCCGACGTGCTGGGCAGCGCCTCCACGTTCACGCTCGGAGGCTTCGGCGGCCACGGCGGGCGGGCGCTTCGCGCCGGCGACGTGATCGCCGTCAGGCGCGAAGCGCCCGGCGCGCCGCCGGTGCCGCAGGCCGCTTCCCTCCCGGCGGAAAGCCGTCCCGCCATCAGCCGGACGTGGACGATCGGGGCGATTCCCGGCCCGCATTGCACGGTGGAATTTCTGCAGGCGGGCTATTTGGCCCAGCTGACGGAAACGGAATGGGAAATCCATTTCAACAGTTCCCGCACCGGCGTCCGCCTGATCGGACCGGCGCCGCGCTGGGCCCGCAAGGACGGCGGGGACGCCGGGCTTCATCCGTCCAACATCCACGACAACGCCTACGCCGTCGGCGCCCTGAACCTGACCGGCGACATGCCGGTGCTGCTCGGCCCGGACGGGCCGAGCCTCGGCGGCTTCGTCTGCCCCGTGACGGTTGCTTCCGCGGAACAATGGAAACTCGGACAGCTTCGTCCGGGCGACAAGGTGAGATTCCGCCTTGTCACCCTGGAGGAAGCGGCAGCGCTGCGCGTCCGGCAGGAGCAGTTCCTCGCTTCCGTCGGAAGCGCGGGCGGCCCCGGCGAACTGCCCGGGCTCGGCGGATTGCCGGCCGATCCGGACCGGTCGTGGCCGGCCGATTACCCGGTGCTCGCCCGGGAGGAAGAAGGCCGCCGCTTTCCGGTCACGGTGCGTGCCAGCGGCGACTGCAATCTCCTCGTCGAATACGGGCCGATGGAACTCGATCTGGCGCTCCGCTTCCAGGTCCACGCGCTGATGGAAGCGGTGCGGGAAACCCCGGACTTCCCCGTCCTCGAGCTGACCCCCGGCATCCGTTCGCTGCAGATCCGTTTCGACCCGGCGCGCCTGTCGCCGCGGGAAGCCTGCCGGCGGGTGCTGGAACTGGACAGGATGCTGCCGCCTCTCGAAACGATGAAGGTGCCGTCCCGGATCGTCCGGCTGCCGCTTTCCTGGGATGATCCGTCCACGCGGCTCGCCATCGAGCGCTACCAGAACAACATCCGGCCGGACGCTCCCTGGTGCCCGAGCAACCTGGAGTTCATCCGGCGGATCAACGGCCTTGCCAGCATCGACGACGTGAAGCGGATCGTCTTCGGGGCGAGCTACCTGGTCCTCGGACTCGGCGACGTCTACCTGGGCGCTCCGGTCGGCACGCCCCTCGATCCGCGCCACCGTCTGGTCACGACCAAATACAACCCGGCCAGAACGTGGACGCCGGAAAACGCCGTCGGCATCGGCGGCGCCTACCTTTGCATCTACGGCATGGAAGGGCCGGGCGGCTACCAGTTCGTCGGCCGGACGGTGCAGATGTGGAACAAATTCCGCTCGACCAAAAGTTTTCCGCCGGGCAAACCGTGGCTGCTCGATTTCTTCGACCAGATCCGCTTCTACCCGGTGTCGGCGGAAGAGCTGCTCCGGCTCCGCGAAGATTTCCCGCGCGGGCGGTTTGAAGTGGAAATCGAGGAAACGACCTTCGATCTCGGCGAATATTTGCGGTTTGTGGCCTCGATCCGGGAAAGCGCCGAAACGTTCCGGGCCAGGCAGCAGGCGGCGTTTCGCGCGGAACGGGAGCGCTGGCGGGCGCTGGGGCTCGCCGAATACGTCAGCGAGCCGGCCGGCGGCCCGCCGCCGGCCGGAGACGAACTGCCCCCGGACGCCGCCGCGGTCCGCAGCCCGCTGCCCGGCAGCGTCTGGAAAGTGATGGTCGAACCCGGCCAGGAAGTGGCCGCCGGTGACCCGGTGGTCGTCGTGGAAAGCATGAAAATGGAATTCGCCGTTCCGGCGCCGGACAGCGGACGCGTCGCCTCGCTGCACGTCAAGCCGGGCGACGGCGTCCGGGCGGGCCAGCTGGTGGCGGCCATTCTGCGCGTTGGCGAAGGAGGCGCGTGACATGGAAGGCGGCAGACTGCCCCGGCGGTTGACGATCCGGTGGCTGAAGCGGATGTATGCGGAAAACCGCCTCTCGCCGGAAGCGGTCGTCCGCGAGCTCGTGAAACGGGCGGAAGCCGACGCGGACAATCCGGTCTGGATCGCCCCGCCCTCGCTCGAAACCGTCATGCCCTGGGTCGAAAGGCTGGACCGGCTGGACCGGCGGACGGCGCCGCTGTAGGGCATTCCGTTTGCGATCAAGGACAACATCGACCTGGCGGGCGTGCCGACGACGGCGGCGTGCCCGGCCTTCGCCCGCGTTCCGGACAAACACGCCGCGGCGGTGCGGCGGCTGATCGACGCCGGTGCCATCCCCCTCGGCAAGACGAACATGGACCAGTTCGCCACCGGTCTGGTCGGCACGCGCAGCCCGTACGGCGAAACGAAAAACGCCCTCCGGCCGGCGTGGATCAGCGGCGGATCGAGCTCCGGGTCGGCGGTGGCGGTGGCACTGGGGCATGCGCCCTTCGCCCTCGGCACCGATACCGCCGGTTCGGGACGCGTTCCCGCCGCGCTGAACGGGCTGGTCGGCTACAAACCGAGCGTCGGCGCCTGGCCGGTTCGCGGCGTCGTGCCGGCCTGCGCGAGCCTCGACTGCGTGACGGCGTTCACCCATACGCTCGAAGATGCGCTCCTCGTGGACAGCGTCGTGCGGGGACCGGATCCGGACGACCCGTGGTCGAAAGACGTGCCGGCACCGCATCCGGCCCTGCCGGACAGCATCTGCCTGCCGGACGAGCCGCCGGCCTTCTTCGGCCCGCTTGCGAAATCGTATGAAAGTGCGTGGCACGAAGCGGTCCGGCGGCTAAAACGGCTGGGTTTGCCGATCCGGCGCGTCGCCTTCCGGCCGTTCGCGGAAGCGGCCGCCCTGCTGTACGACGGGCCGTGGGTGGCGGAACGCTGGGCGTCCCTCGGCTCCTTCGTGGAAGCCCGTCCGGGCGCGGCCCATCCGGTGACGGAACGGATTCTGCGTACGGGAGCCGGCGCGCGCCGCACGGCCGACGCCGTTTTCCGGGCGATGCACCGGCTGCAGCAGCTCAGGCTGGAAACCCGCCGGCTGCTCGAAAACGCGGTGCTCGTCCTCCCGACGGCCGGCGGCACGTACGCGCGCGATCAGGTGCGGAACGATCCCTTTGAGACAAACCGCAACATGGGCCGGTACACGAACCATTGCAACCTGCTTGACCTGTGCGCCGTCGCGGCGCCGGCGGGAGAAGCGCAGCCGGGATTTCCGTTCGGCGTCACCTTCTTCGCCCTTTCCGGCCGGGAAAGCCTCGCCGTCGGGGCGGCCGCCCTGTTTTTGGGCGAACAGGCGCTTTTGGACGCGGCCGCCGCAAAGGCGGCGAATCCGGCCGCTCCGGACGGGACGCTCGTGGCGGTATGCGGCCTGCACATGCGGGGATTTCCGCTGGAAGCCGAGATGCGGGCATGCGGCGCGGCGTTCGTGGAAGAAGCGGACACGGCGCCGGTCTACCGGCTTGTGAAACTGCCGACGGAACCGCCCAAACCGGGCCTCGTCAAATGCCCGCAAAACGGCGCGTCCATCCGCGTCGAACTGTGGCGGATGCCGCTGTCCGCCTTCGGCCGCTTCGCGGCATCCGTCCCGGCGCCCCTCGGCATCGGCAAGCTGGAGCTCGCGGACGGCCGGGAAGTGCCGGGGTTCATCTGCGAATCCTACGCCGCGGACGGGGCGGAAGACATCACGGCGCTCGGGAGCTGGCGGCGCGCGGCCGGCCGCCCGTGAATGCGGCGGCCGCGCTCATTCGCCGTCGTCGCCGCGGTAGCGTTTGTACGGCAGCGCGTTCCAGGACCGGTACGCGAGCTGTTCCCTGCGCAGCGGCGACGGTATGTCCTCGAGAATCCGGCGCGCCACTTCCAGTTCCCGCATCGCCTCGTTCTTGTCCTGGTACATGAACTCGTCGGACGCGACGTCCGGCGCCAGCTCCACCTTTTCCTCCAGGTCCGCGATGACCATCCGCTGCTGGGCGGCGGCCGCTTCGCGGGCGGTCATCACCCAGTCCGGATGCATGTCCCGGTTCGTGTCCCCGATGCGGTTGTATTCCTCGGAAATGTCGGCGTAGACGCGGTCGGCGTTCCGGCGGATGTCCAGCACGGCTTCTTCCAGATCCCGGATCGTCAGCTCCTCGGGTTTGAGCGGCCGCTCCCGCTTCGGACCGCCGATGCGGGTATATTCCAGATAATGCGGGAACATCGCCTTGATCGTTTTGCCCACCGGGTAGATCGCCCGGCCTTCTTCGTCCAATCCTTTCGGCTGGATGCCCTGCATGGCGATGCGGGCCGACTCGGGCCGCACGATTTCCTTCGGCGGCATGATGCCGAAGCGCAGCATTTCGCGGATGCCGGTGCCGGAAATGTTCACCCGGTACCGGTTGTCGTGCGGGCACGTCTGCGACGTGACGAGGCTGTCGCACCGCAGGCAGTAGGATACTTCGTGAAACAGCATCACGTCGATGCCGAGCTCCTGCGGGGTGAACTGGTCGAAAATCTCGTGGGCGGCGTATTTGTGGTAGAAGTCGCCGACGCCCGCGTGGTCCCGCCCGATCAGGGCGTGGGTGCAGCCGAAGTTTTTCATGATGATGGCGTGCAGCACCGCTTCCCGCGGGCCGGCGAAAATGTACGTGACCCTCAGCGGCGCCAGGATCGTCCGGTCCTTCGGATAGTATGTGTCGATGACGCTCCGGTACGCCAGCATGCGGAATTCATGGCGCGTGTATTCCCGCTTGGCCAGCTCGACGAGGGGCTGGATGAACAGCCCGTCGACTTTCTCCAGCGCGTTGCGATGAATGTATTCGTGGCCGCGGTGCAGCGGATTGGCGCCGGTGATGAAGCCGGCCACCGTCCGGAATTTCTTTTCCTCGTAGAACAGCTTCCACGTGTCTTTCGGCTCCATCCGCATCTTTTCGAACGGTCCCCAGTGGGCGCGGTTGACAAGCCTGATCGGCCCGCCGATGGCGATGTCGCCCATGCGCCGGTAGATGGCGTCGACGCCGGGGTGGGAGCGGTCCGTCGTGCCGAACAGGTGGGCGGCGCGAAACGCCCGGTCGTAGGCGAATTTGTCTTCCACTTCCATGAGGGCGACGGGCGTGTGGTTTTCGTCGATGAGCGCGATTTCGTCGCCGATTCCGATCTGCTCGAGCACCTGCCGGTTGCGCGCCCCCGTCGGCGCGAAGCTGAGCGGCACCGGCCAGATCAGGCCGTTCGTCAGGCGGCCCGTGGTGAGGACGGACTTGTAGTCCGCCTCGTTCATGAATCCCCTGTGGGGCGACAGCACCCCCGTCGCGATCATCTCGATGGTGATGACCGCTTCCAGGTCCACCATGATCTTCGGCAGCGTCTTCGCCCGTTCCAGCGCCTGTTCCCTTTCCCAGCCCGCAAGAACCTGGTTGACGAGCTCTCCGCCGTGGGGCTGCTGGGGATAGCGCGTCAACACTTTTTCATCAAGCACGCTTCGTTCCTCCTTTACGGGATCCTCATACTGCGCGCCATGGACTGCCATCACCAGGAATTGGAAAGCAACCGCTTACGCTTTCAGTCAAGCGCTTTCATGATTTGCTGCCACGATCCGTTGCTTTGGTCGGCGGCCGTTCCGGCTTCCGTGGTGTGACAAAAATCACACCGCGCTTCTAGTATGAGTTTATTCGAAGCGGCTACGATATGCAATTGCTTATTTTCCGCCCGGGTCGACCGTCTGTACGCCGCTCCCCTTTTCCTTCAAAAAGTGGACATGCCCTTCCGGATCGCGGAACTGCGCGAAAATGCCCCACTTCATGGGCATCAGGCCGCCAAGGAACTCGACGCCGCTCTCTTTCATGCGCTCGCATGTCTCGCGGATGTTTTCGCATTCGAACATGATGGACGGCCGCATGTGCTCCGAGCCCTTCATGTATGTTCGCGGGTAGAGGACGATCCGGGCGCCTCCCGCGGGCGGTTCCAACTCGATCCATCGGCCATCCGGCCCCATGGGAATGTCGCGGACGAGCCGGAACCCCGCCTTGTCCGTCCAGAAGCGCAAGTTCCTGTCCTGGTCTTCCACATAGATCGAAACCGTTGCAATCGCCGTGATCATGAAAAAAGATCCCTCCTTTTATTGGGGATCTTACCGGAGTCTGTCATCCTTGTCTTGTAAAAACCCGACATCCGGCCCGTGATCGGCCGCCAGCCGCCGGGCCCACGTCTTGAACTGCGCGGGCGTCATGCCCATGCATGACCGGAAATCTTTCGAGAAATGGGAGTAATCGTAGTAGCCCGCTTCCGCCATCAAATCGTTGAGATCCCGGTCCGGACGGAGCAGCAGGGCAAGGCGGACCCGGTTGAACCGGGCGATTTTGTGCAGCCGCTTCGGCGACAGGCCGGTCACTTTCATGCAGAGCCGTTCGAACTGCCGCTGGGACAGGCCCGAATCCCGCACCGCGTCCGCCACCCCGTATTCCGCCGGATTGCCGGCGAGGCGGGCCAGCACGGCGAACAGGACCGGTTCTTCCCGGACCGGATCGATGAGGGCTTCCAGAAACGACTCGAGCCGGGGCTGGGCGTCGTCCAGGCTGCCAGTCATGACGCTGCGTTCCAGCGCCGCCACGCGCCCGGCATCCAGGGCTTCCGACAGTTCCGCCAGCGGAACGAAGCGGTCGTTGAACTGCCGCACCGGCTTGTCGGTGATCATGTGCAATCCCCAGGGATGCAGGCGGATGCCGTACAGCACCAGCGTTCCCTGCGTTTCCAGCCGGCGGAAACCGGACAGCGTGCCCATGACGAAGGACGCCGGCAGTTCTCTTCCGGCGCAGCGGTACACGCAGCCGTGGTGGACGATGATCTCCTTGCACTCGTCGGGCCATAGCACTTCGGCCTCTTCTGGTCCCGCATACGTCCGCCGCAGCGTCCAGATGCACTTCACGAACGGTTTCAGCCGGGCGGATGCCGGCGGTCGTTCTTCGTATTTCAGACCCGTCAACCCGGAACCGTCCCTCCCGAAATCCGAGCGCACCGTCCCGGCCGCCTCCGGTCCGCGTGTCCAGTCCGCGCCCGTCAGCCGATGATGATTTTTTCCTCCGGATAGCGCCAGGCGGCCGGTTTCTGCCGGTCTTTGTGGAACAGGCCGAGGAAGGTGACGAGGCCGATCCGGCCGACGAACATGAGCGCCATGAGGCAGACTTGCGACAGGACGGACAGATGCGGCGTCACGCCGAGGGACGCGCCGCACGTGCCGAAGGCCGACGCCACTTCGAACAGCACCGATTCCAGGGAAAAGCGGCCGTTTTCGACCGCGGCGATGAACAGGACGGAAACGGCGCACAGAAAAATGCCGAGCGCAAACACGAAAAAGCTTTTCAGCACGTCCTCGTGCTTGACGGTCCGCCCGAAGGCGGTGACGTCCCTGCGCATGCGGGCCACGGAAACGAGCGTCAAGAGCAGCACCGCGAGGGTGGTCGTGCGGATGCCGCCGCCCGCGCTGGACGGGCTGGCGCCGATGAACATCAGGATGGCCATGAGCAGCTTGGAGTCGGCGCCGTACAGGGACAAATCCGCCGTCGTCATGCCTCCGCTCCGGGCGGTCACCGAATGGAACAGCGACAGAAACAGCTGGTCATGCCACGGCAGGCCGGCCAGAAACGAATCCCGCTCCAGGAGCCACAGGCCGAAGGCGCCCAGCACCAACAGCGCGGCGTAGGTGGCCAGGGTCAGTTTCGTGAACAGGGAAAAGCGGAAGGCGCGCCGGTTTTCGCCCGCCGTGACATATTGCCACAGTTCCGCCAGCACCGGAAACCCGATGGAACCGAGCACGATGAGCAGCATGGTGGCCGCCTGCACCGCGTAATCGTGCCTAAACGCCGCCATGGAACCGCCAAACAGGTCGAAACCGGCGTTCGTGAAGGATGAAACGGCATGGAACAGCCCATAATAGAAAGACGTTCCCCATCCTTCGGCGAAACCGGTCAACCGGAACCAGACGGCAAAAAAAAGCGTGCCGGCGGCCTCCACCAGCAGCACCATCGTCATGATGATCCTGAGCAGACGGACCAGGCCGGCCAGCTGGTTCTGGTTTTGGTCGGCCATCAGCAGCTTGCGCTGGGTGAGCGTCACGTTCTGGCCAAGCACCACCCACAGCAGCGTGCCGAGGGTCATGATGCCAACGCCGCCGAATTCGAAGGCAAACAGCAGCACCGTCTGGCCGAACGGGCTGAACGCGCTGGAGGTGTCCACCGTCGACAGGCCGGTCACGCTGACGGCGCTCGTGGCCGTGAAAAGGGCTTCCAGCGGCGTCAGGCGCACCCCCGGATTTTGGCTGACGGGCAGCATGAGCAAGGCCGCGCATGCGAGGATGGCGGCCAGATAGGCAAACACGATGAGCTGAACCGCGGACAGGGATTGCAGACGCTGCTTGATCACGCAAAAAGCCTCCGTGCATCAACGATTTTTGTTGATCAGATTGGACAATTCCTTCATGAACATGCCGATGTCTTTGAACTGGCGGTACACGGAGGCGAAGCGGACGTACGCCACTTCATCCACCTCGTAGAGCCGCTCCATGACGAGTTCCCCGATTTGCCGGCTTTCCACTTCGGCCGCGGCGGTGTTGCGCAGGTTTCGCTCCACCTCGGACACGATGCCGTCCAGCTGTTCGACCGAAACGGGCCGCTTTTCGCAGGCGCGCATCAGGCCCCGCAAGATTTTGTCGCGGCTGAATTCCTCCCGCCGGCCGTCCTTCTTGATGACGATGAGCGGCGCTTCTTCCACCGTTTCGAACGTGGTGAACCGGCGCCCGCACTTCTCGCATTCCCGCCGGCGGCGGATCGACTTGTTCTCGTTGGCCGGCCGCGAATCCAGCACCTTCGTTCCGTCATATTGGCAGTACGGACATTTCATCGCCTGTTCGCCCCTTCACGGTTATCGGAACCCGGTATTCCCGTTGCCATCGGTTCCCTGTGTGGCCCCGGGCTCCCCGGCACATAATAGAACCACCAACGGCAAGGAGGTGAAGACTTGTGGCAGCAGGACAATCCCGCTCCAGCAACGTGCTTGTCGTTCCTCAAGCCACCGCGGCGCTTGACCAGCTGAAATACGAAGTCGCGCAGGAGCTGGGCATCCAGATTCCGCAGGACGGCTATATGGGTCACATGGCCACGCGCGACACCGGCGCCATCGGCGGCCACATCACCCGCCGCCTGGTGCAGATCGCGGAACAGCAACTGGCCGGCGGCG